>WNGL01000330.1_pt1 | contig 74015 bp, 68 predicted proteins | sample 5400591 | NCBI WGS metagenome assembly WNGL01 (sample SAMN13153377, study PRJNA577476) | soil metagenome | isolation source: 80 cm soil or saprolite under Garry oak tree replicate 1 | place: USA:California | collected 2016-06-15 | reverse complement strand
CCTTGGCAAGACTGCGATAGATTTCAAAAACCTTCCTTGCATCTCTGCCTTCCAAATTTCCGGTTTCCCGAATACCCAGTATCTCGACACCCATCAGCGGCAGGTGCGCGAGTTTTTCCACGATTAGCGGAAAGCATTTCTCTTCAGTGCGGCCTTCAACCCAGAGAATTTTGTCGGCTCCAAATAGGTCTGAGAGACGGATTCCTAACTCGACCAATGTTCTCTGAATACCCTTTTCGGCATCGACATCAAGCTGCTGCAAGGCACTCTCGCCGTCCTCAAACGTCGCTAGCGTGATCGTTCTTGGATTCGCCGCAGAAATTATGGTCGCTGAGTGGGTCGCAATGATGAATTGATGTTGTGGATGGAGTTTCAGGAACTCTATGAGTTTCCGTGCTGCACCCGGATGTAGAAAGCTCTGAGGTTCGTCAATAATGATTGTCTGTGGGCGTTCAGAAGTCAGCACAACGTAAACGATTGCCAGAACCTGACCTATGCCCGTTCCGCTTTCGGCTAATGGAACGGCTAGATCGTCGCGACGAGTTTCAGGATCGTGGCACCATACGACTATTTCTACTTGGCCTGTACCAATAGCGCGGACGGATATGTGCTTGATCTGTGGAAGGATCGAACTGAGTATTTCGTTAAGGTCTCGGAATCTACTCGGATTGTGCTGTAGCTGATTCAATACCTCAGGTAGGTTTGAGGCGTCTTGACTAAGAAGGGTGTTAGTTCCGTGCCCGCCCTGACCGACCTTCAATCGTTCAGCGGAAAACCTGTAAACTTGTCTCTTAAACCTGTCCGCGAGCTGAAGTCCTAGATCTGCACCCGCTGTCACGTTCGTATTGGTGACGAAAGGTTCGTTACCCTCAATCCGAAAACCTATTGCTCGCCAATTCCTCGGAGAGCCTTGAGGCAGATAGCGTTCTAGAGAAGGCTTGGATAAAACAATCGACTGGGCACGTTGACTAAAAGGCGCTGTGAACCGGAGCTTGAAGGTCAGTACATCGTTAGAAAAGAAACCTCGCACAAGCCGTACTGCCGAGTCTTCCGAATCGTCGATGAATCCAGAGGTTTGAGCGAATCGGTCGCCAAGGTCGGGTTTTGGAAGTAGGTACTCCGTGTCAGGGGATTCCAGCATTAGTGGGGATGTCCTATGAACGTGAGACCAAGCGCCTCTAGCAGAGCTGTTTTACCAGAGTTGTTCTGCCCGGAAATTATGTTGAAACCCGGAGTGAACTCCAAAGGCGCCGGTTCGAGGAAACTCTTATAGTTTGCGACCTGAAAATGGGATATGTACATCCTCAAATGGCCGTTTGTAAAGTATGCATGGTGGCTAGATTCTACCGTATTCCAGCCTAGTTATCCTTGTACGCGACGGCGCATGACTGCTAAGCGACTCCGCACTACCGCGTAGATACTCTCTAGCAAGTGCAGGGAAGGCACTCTGCCGGGACTTCGTTTGACCGTCGCTAAGACTGGCGTCTCGAAGTTAAAACCTAGTTTATGCTTAGTCGTCAACGATCCGGGCAGTAGCCTAGCTGCTATACTCCGTGCCGTATTTATAGCTAAAGGGAGACACAACAATGCAGACAGCCGCAGCGATTCTGGTCCAGACGATAATCAATAGCAGCACATCTCTAAAGATGGGACTTGAAACTCAAGCTGCACAGAGTCCGACCGCAGCAGCAGACTTTCTGAGACCGTATTATGTTGCCGCGCGTCTAGCCATCAAGAAGGCAGAGATAGAGAATCCTCAAATTCGTTGACCACGACAGTCACCAGATGCCCTGGAGGATGCATTCCTAGCCCTTCTAGCCACGATCTCTAGGTTTGCTTGGCAAAGTACTTGGCAGTTCAAAGTTTGGACGCGGTTATCCTTGCGCGTGAGCGCCCCAAAACGAAGTAAAACTAAGGCTTAACAACACCATCCCGGTAAACCCACTTTGAACACAATGCAGTATGCCAGACGCATCTCCCTACACTTTCCCTTTGTTCTCTTGGAATCTGCGTTAGGTTGACTGCATGGAATGCACACGGCCTATGCCGGACGGGTGGACAGGGTGGAACTCCGAATTTAGTGATGGAAGTGCCGAATGCTACCGGGTGGAATACCGAAACCTTGGTCTTTTGGCCTAGGTGGAAGCTATTTGGAAGGGTTTCGAATGTGTGCGGAAGTATTTCTGGCAAGAGCGGTAGACGAGCGCGGCCCAAGGTTTAGAAGATAGGCGCTCGGCGACACTGCTTAGAAAAAAACAAAAAAGCCCACCGGATTGCTCCAGTGGGCCTATTCTGTTGACAGACCTACTTCTTCGCTTCTTCCTTGCGCTTCTTGGCCCAGCGGGCTTTGGCAAGTAGGGAGAGCTTCTTCCTCGCGGCCAAACTCATCGTCGGTCTGGTCCCGCTCACGGTAGCAGCGGGCTTCGTCTGAGGCGCGGCTCCGTTCAGAGCACGACGGTAAGCAGAGATACCCGCATCCAACGCACCAAGTTCGACAGCCAACGCCTTCCTCTTCGACAACAACTCTTCTAGTACACCACTCATGTGTTTCCTCCTAGGATTAAGATTGTACCAGTAGCTAGGCACCGAAGGTACTCGCCACCCCGTGCAGGCACGGTATGTTTTGGACGAGCACGAAGGGCGGAACTTCGGATTCCTTCCGTGGATGTACCTAGCGGAAGGCCTTTTGGCAGGGTTTTGAGGGTGAGCGGAAGTGTTTCTGGCAGGGGTGGAAGGGGTTCAACTTCCGGGTGGAAGTGGGTTGCTTGAAGGAAGTGGGTCAGATTGTAGAGGCGCTTTTTGATTGCTTTCTTCTTGGCCATAAGCGCATCATGGTATATCCCTACCAATTTGAGTAACCCCTCAGACTTGTAGCGGTGCCGAGGTGTCTCTTATGATCGGCAAAAACAAAGAACGCTGGCGCGAACTGTGCGAACAAGTCGCAGTCGAGCAAGACCCTAAAAAGCTAGTAGAACTAACCACAGAGATTTATCGCCTTTTGGAAGAAAAGAGAAGACGCCTTCAGAGAAGAGGCCTTTTGGATGCCAAGCCACCAGATAGAATTAAACTTCAAACTGATGACCCACTACTTGCTTGAACTTGAGCTTCTTACTAAACCGCCAAGCGTTGTAAGATAGGGGTCCCCAGCAGAGGATTTTCCCATGAACGAAACCACTTCTCAGACCCAAGTCCCTAGTTGTCCCCATTGCGGCGGCAAACAATTCTTCCGTTCGAGAAGAATCGGCGTCAAAGATTGGTTCCTTCGCCATGTATTGTTTCACAACCCGTACCGCTGCGCGGCCTGCGACGGTCGCTTCTTTCGCTCCACCCTCGGCCATCACCACAAAGAACAACTACACCACCACGTCTAAGCCTAACCCGTCCGGAGTATTGGCGTTTACATAGCGAAGGCCACGCCAAGCGTCCAGAATGGTACAGATTCCGGACCGTGTGTAATCGCATCCTGTCTTAATGAAAAAGAACGAACTCACGCCCAAACAAGTCTCCTCCGTCCCCTGTCCTACCTGTGGTGTCGCTACCAAAAGAGTTGTGTGCTGCATTCAGGTGCTCCGCGCTCAAGACCTCACATAGACCGGAAGTTTACCGCCATTGATGCTATCGAGAGAAGATCGGGCTAACTCCCGATTACGGTTTGGAAGGCTGGCGGAAGTACTTTGGTGAGATGCGGAAGCCCTTTCTAGCAGTTTCTAACAATTGAATTGAGAGTCTGTTGGTAACGCCGTGACACGGTGAGGCTTAGGATTTTAGGGTGTGATTTCGAATCCTTCCGCCCCAGCCAATTCTCCCCCCCGCTCCAAGAATGATGGTCTTGCGCGCTCGGACCGTTTTAATACCGATTGCCCTATCTAACCAAAGCTTATCATAATTATAAGGTAACCATACCGGGTGGCATTCGTTTTGGCGGTACCGGCGTTGGGACCCGACCCTCAGCTTTGCTCTGCCTCAACGCGCTTTTACTCGTAACGCAGCGCGATCATTGGATCCACACGCGTCGCGCGCCGCGCCGGGAGATAGCAGGCCGCCAGTGCGACCGCCATCAAGAAAATCGCCACACCTGCAAACGTCAACGGGTCCTCCGCGCTCACGCCATACAACATGCTGCTCATCAATCGCATCATTCCGAACGCCGCCGCGATTCCCAACGCCACGCCTACGCCCGCCAATCTTCCTCCCTGCCGCATGACAAGTCTCAACAAGTCGCCCGTTTGCGCGCCCATCGCCAGCCGAATCCCCATCTCGCGCGTTCTCTTAGCCACCACGTAGGCCATTACGCCGTAAATTCCCACTGCCGACAGCACGAGCGCAAGGCCCGCGAAAATCCCCAGTAGCATCATGCTGAATCGCGCTTGCGACAGCGACTTCGCCACAACATCATCCATCGTCGCGACGTTTGCCACTGGCTGCTCGGGCTTCAGCGAATGCACTACATCCCGCACCGCTGCCGCCATCGCCGACGGCTCCCCCGTCGTCCGCACAGCCAGCGTCATCGAGGAATTGAACCCCTCATCTTTATATTGCGCGTAAGGCGCGAATACCGTCGGCTCCGCCGGAGCATTCAAACTGGAGTCTTTCATGTCGCCGATTACGCCCACGATGGTCCGGAGCGGAGCCAGGCGGCCGTTAGCGTCCGCGAGCGCTTCCTTAGGAATCAGTTCGAGCGGAGGCAGCATCCGGATGGACTTCCCGATCGGGTTCTCGCCCGCTAAAAACTTCTTCGCGAACGATTCATTGACGATCGCGACCTGCACGGACTGTTGATCGTCGCCTTTCTCGAACAGTCGTCCCTCTTTCCTTCGCGCGCCGATCGCGCCCCAGTAGCCCGGCGTGCTCAACTGAAATAGCACCAGTGGTACCTGGTCGAGCGATGCCGGCGGAACCTGGCCCTGCACGCTGACATATTTCCCCCAACCGAATCCAACTCCCAATGGCAGCGTCGTTGTCGCCCCCGACGCCGTTATTCCCGGCAGGGCGCTTACGCGCTCGGAAAGGGCGTCGAAGAATTGAACGATCCGATTCTCATACCCCTCGCCTTCATCGCCGGTCACTTGAATCTCCATGGTCAGCACATGGTCGGGAGAAAATCCCGCATCTGCATGGCGCAACGCGCCGAAGGTTCGAATCAGCAAGCTTGCACCCACCAAGAGCAGCAGCGCCAGCGCCACTTCGGAAACAACCAGCACGCTCCGCAACCGGTTCCTCCCGCGGCCGTCGCTTCCGCCGCGGCCAGACTCCCGCAAAGTTTCCTGGACGTCGGTCTTTGCCGCGAGCAATGTGGGGGCGAGCGCGAAAAAAACGGCCGTGACGAGCGAGATGACCAGGGTGAACAGCAACACACCGCCATTTACGGTGATCACATTGAACCGCGGCAAATTGCTGGGGATGAGCGGCTGCAAAGCGTGAATTCCCCAAATCGCCAGTAACACCCCTCCCGATCCGCCTAACAACACCATCGGGAAGCATTCCGCCAGTAATTGTGCCAGCAGGTGCAAGCGCGTCGCGCCCAGCGCGGAGCGCACCGCGAACTCCTGCTCACGATCGGTCGCGCGCGCCAGCATCAAATTCGCCACGTTGACGCAAGCGATCAGCAGCACGAAGCCCACCGCTCCTAACAGCACCAGCAGGGCGGCGCGCGCATCGCCTACCAGTTGCTCGCGCATGGGAACAACTTTCGTGCCCAGTCCTTTGTTGATCGGAAATTCGTTCTCGAGTTGCGCCGCGATCCCGGTCATCTCCGCTTGCGCTTGCGCCACGGTCACGCCGGGCTTCATCCGCGCCACTACGTTCAAGTAGTGATTGCCTCGCGTGTTCATTTCGTCTTTTGGCGCATAGGAAAGAGGCACGAACAGATTCGCCGGCGGCAGATCCCTGAAGAACGGCATGCCCCTCGGCATCACGCCCACCACCGTGTATTCCTGGCCGTTCAGCCGCAGCGACCGGTTCACAACCTTGGGGTCTCCGCCAAATTTATCCTGCCAGAGGCCGTAGCTCAGCAAAACGACACGGTGCTGCCCCCACTTTTCGTCTTCCGGCAAGAAAGTCCGTCCCAGGATCGGCTGTACGCCCAGCAATGGAAACAGCCCTGCCGTAATGTCAGCTCCAGCCAGTCGCGCGGGTTCTTGGTTCTGGACGGATACGTTGAACGTAGCATTCGACGAAGCGGCCATACCGTTGAACGAATGGTTCTGCGCTTGCCAAGCGCGGAAATCTGGGGCCGAAGATCCACTGTTCCCTACTCCTTGCGAAATAAACGTCGACCAGACGAACACCAACTTGCTCGCATCTTTGTATGGCAGGCTTTCAAGTAAGACTGCATTCACGACGGAGAAGATCGCGGTGTTCGCTCCGATCCCGAGCGCGAGTGTGAGAATGGCCACCGCTGCGAATCCCGGATTTTTCCGCAGCATCCGCAGACCGAACCGGATATCTTGCAGCAGGTCCGCCAGCCTATCTCCACCCCTTCGCTTTCGCAGCCGTTGCTCGCTCATCACTTCTCGTACCGGTGCGGGCACTCGCGCCACCACGGGATGCTCCGCGCGATGAATTTCTTTTCCCAGCTCATCCCAATCGCCAAATTGCGCCGTCACGCGTAACTCCGCATCCGTCTGCGTCGCACCTTGCGTTAGCGCCGCGTTGTATTCCTGCTCCAGCTGCTGCGCGAGTTCCTCGATAATTTCCTGCTCGCGCGCCGCGTCAAGCCGCAGTTCCGGCAGTCGCTCCCGCACCAATTTTTTCCAGTCCCGCATCCATCCACTCCGACCCCAAACGATCCGCCCATCGCAATTCTTGTATCAGCTCATGTAGGGTCTCTAACTCCCAGACAACGCCACCTTCTCCATCACCCGAATCAATTGCCTCCAACTCCGCCGCTGTTCCGGCAAGGCCTTCCGCCCCATGGCCGTCAATTTGTAAAATCGCCGCCGCCGCTGTCCCGCTTTCTCCACCCACTTGCCTTCGATCCAACCCCGCCGCTCTAGCCGGTACAGCATCGGGTACAGCGACGCCACGTGAAAATCCACCAGCCCGCCCGAACGCTGCTCGATCAGCTTCGCGATCTCGTAGCCGTGCCGCGGCCGATTTTCCAAAATCGAAAGGATCAGCACCTCAGACGTGCCTTTCTTCAACTCTGAACCAAGCACTGTTGTCACCATATGTAGTAACGATATATATAGGCAAGACCTATGTCAAGGCTCCTGGCTCGGCGGCAGACGTCAACTGCTATGGCGTCCCACGACAATGGCAGTTGGAGTTAAGTTACAAAATCGAAGGGGATGATCGCGACATCAATAGTAGTCTCGGAATCGCTGGTAGCGGGATCCGTGCCCACCATCGTGAAGGGATAGGTAACGCCCTGGTACGTGAATGACGATGTCCAGTGCGGAACCGTCTTCGACGTCGCAGGAACTGTCGTGACGGACGAATCTGTCCTGAACATCGGATTGCCGACGCCATCCGTCTGCGGGTTTGACTGTGCGGCCGCATTCGCAGAAACCAACAGGATTAGAGTCAGCGCACAGAGAGACACCTCGAGAGTTTTTCGCAAAGCAAGGCTCCTTTCGTGGTTCTGATTTAATGAGCGGGCGGGAACGCTCCACTCCGGAGAGCATCGCTCCAGGCCGGAGAGAGCGAAACGAGAGTTCAGCGCTGGATGCTACATCCGCTTTGGTTAGGACAGAAAGCTCCAGTACCCCTTGCACAACACCATCGCCTGACTATGCAATGCAATTTATTTGACACCAGACATTCAATAAACTTTCTCTAATCTTTCGCCGTCCGCGACCCTTCCACCCAGCCGTTCCCAACCGCCATCCATGGACTCCACATACAGACGCTGTGCCTCGATGACGTTCGCGTCGAAAACTGACGCAGATAAGAGCGCCACCAGGCGGCTGGTAGCCAGCGGGAATAGCCGTAGCGTTGCCACGGCCCGTGCATCCAATGGAATGGTGGCGAATGACATGAGGATGGTGCGTATGACGCTGGATGGAATCGTCAGAATGGCTCTGTTTGGGTTCTTGGTGCCAGGGGTCGGGGCGCAGGTGTCACCGCAGAGTCCGCCATCGCTCGCGGATGGGACGGAGCAAAGTTCACGGTCCTCGCAAGGACAGTCGCAGATGGAGTTGAACCGTTTTTCCCTCTTGAACGGAACGTCGATTGATGTCGCCCCGGACTGGATCGCGCGCGAGCAGATGCCGCTGCCGCCTTCGCCGAGGCTAGCGCCGTTCGCGCCGCACGTGACGTTCCTGGAATTTTCAGCACTGGAAAATCCGAGAATGCATTCGGTGTTGCGGATCGCAACGACAACCAATTCATTCCTCGGAGGGGATGAGGTTGCTTTGGATACGCAGATGCACAGTGCCGCGGGTTCCGGGAATAGTCTCGCCGATTATCTATTCTACTTTTTCTTTTCGCCCCCGAGGGACTGCTTGGATGGGGGTTCGGAAGCTTTCAGCAAGGCGAAGAGCCAGGCCGGAACGTCGGACCAGGCGGTTTCGCCGGAGCTGAGCGTTCCCATGTACTGCAAACACGCACCCACGCTGGCGGATTTTTATTCAAGAGAGTTGAGCCCGGGTATCACGTTTCAATTTACGAATGGAGTGGAGCGCGCGAGTGGGATTTTTCCGGAGTTTTATCTGACGCCAATGGAAAAAGTGGAAGCGAACGGGCTGACGTTTTATGTATTTGAGGCGCAGGGGCGTAGGGAGCTCGATCTCGCAATGCTGGACCACTTCAACTTGCCCGACGACTTGCAGGGCGCGCAGGCGGATTTCTTCTTAGCCATAGGTGCGCCGAGTCCGTTTCCGTTTGTTCTGGACCGACAGAGGAAGAATGTTCCGCTGATCGAAGTGGCATATGGTGGAATTGGGCTGGGCCCTGATAAACGTGACACGTTCATGCGGCTACTTCGGCAAGTGCGCTTACGGTGAAGCAAGACTCGCAGAAACTCCCGGTAATTTCAGCGATTGTGCGGCGGCCCCTGGCGAAGCCTGACCACCTACAGCTGCCTTGCCAGCATCACAGCATAGTCCTTCGTCGACTCTTGGAATCGCCGATGGAGCGTCTAGGCCGCGCATCTTCTAGTCCTTCTTTGTCGGCAGCCCTGCCGCCACCCAGCCTTTCCAACCGCCATCCATCGACTCCACATTCGCGTATCCCATCTTCTGCAAATTGTCAGCGACCAGTGCCGAGCGAAATCCTCCGCCGCAATAAAGAATCATTTTCGTCGAAGTCTCCGGCACTTGTGTTTCAATGTCGCGCTCAATCACTCCTCTTCCCATGTGCACCGCTCCGGGCACGTGACCCTTCTCCCACTCGTTGTCCTCTCTCACATCCACCAGCAAAAACTTCTCGCCGGAGTCCATTCGCCGCTTCACGTCCTCGACGTTCGTCTCCTTCACTCTTTTTTTCGCCTCATTGACGAGTTTCAAGAACTGTGGCGAGTGCGCCATCGTAATTCTCCTTCCCTGAATTCATTCAATCGAATTCACTAAGCGAGAGTAACACGCGCAGATTTCCCGTGCTTCCCGTCTCATCTTTCACCGGCGGGTTCTCGATCGTCAGAATCTGACTTGCTGGAATCTTTCTTAGGTGGCGCTCTTCTTTGGAAAACTCCGTACGTAATGCACCAGGCCCCACACTTTTGCCGGAGCCAGCCGGTCGCCCTCGCCGACCATCTTGTCTTTGCCTTTTACGATGAGGTCGAAGATCTCTCCGTCAGAAATTCCGCCGAGCGCATCAGCTTCGTGCCAGTCTTTCATCTTCAACTTCATCGACTCCACCAGCTCGCCTTTTCCGTCTCCGTTGGCGCCATGGCACATCGCGCAATCGTAGCCAAATATTTTCTTTGCCGCTGCGAGGACTTCCGGCGTCGCCTTGACCGGATTTTCTTTTTTCGTCGCTGCCGCTGCCGTCGCCGGTGGCGTCTCCGCCGGCTTCTCCTGCGGAGCATTTTGCTGCGCGCATAGAACGCCCAGACTCATCACTAACCCTGTACCCAGGACCCGGAGAATATTGCCCATGATCTCCTCCCGACGAGAAATTGCTTTGCAGCCTCCAAGAGGCCACATTTCGCACCGGTCAAAATGTTCAGGAATCTATGCGACGGAGTCTACACCCATGCGGCCCAACAAGCGCAAAAACGTTACAAATTGTTTAATCGTGTAGCAACGGACTTATCCTTCTCTTCATTCTTCATTCGAACCCGCACCTACTCCAAATCTCTCCAATTCGGCCCCGTACAAATCTCCACTCCTAGCGGCACCTCCAGCTTGTATACGCCCTCCATCTCCTCGCGCACCAAATCTTCCAGCACCGTCTTTTCCTTTGGCGGCGCCTCGAACACCAATTCGTCGTGCACCTGCAGAATCATCTGCGCCTTCAGCTTCGCTTCCTTCAGCCGTTTCGAGATTGCAATCATCGCCAGTTTGATCAAATCCGCCGCCGTTCCCTGCAATGGAGAATTTAGCGCCGTCCGTTCCGCAAAATTCCGCAATTGTACCTGCGGAGAATTGATTTCCGGTATCGGCCGTATGCGGCCGAACAAAGTTTTCGTCTCGCCACTTTTCCGCGTTTCCACCAGCACACGATCCAGATACTCTTTCACACCTCGATATCGCGAAAAGTAAGCATTGATGAACTGCGCTGCCTCTTTCTGCGCAATCCCCAGCTGCTGTGCCAGTCCAAAGGCTGACAGCCCATAAATAATTCCAAAATTGATGGCCTTCGCTGCGCGCCGGTGTTCCGCTGTTTGTCCCATCGGGCCGACTCCAAACACCTCTTGTGCGGTCCGGGCGTGAATATCTTCACCATTGCGAAATGCTTCCACCAGCACCGGGTCCTTCGAAAAATGTGCCATGATCCGCAGCTCGATTTGCGAGTAATCCGCCGAAAGCAGCAGCTTTCCCTCTTCCGCCACAAATGCCGCGCGAATCTCTCTGCCCAACTCCGTTCGAATTGGAATATTTTGCAGATTCGGATCGCTCGAGCTCAGCCGTCCTGTAGCCGTTCCCGTCTGGTTGTAGCTTGTATGCAGCCGTCTCGTGACCGGATGGATCAGTTTCGGCAGTGAATCCACGTACGTGGACTTCAGTTTCGTAAATTCGCGGTATTCGATCACTTTCTTCGGCAGCGGATGCCGCGCGCTCAGCTCCTCCAGCACTTCTACTGCGGTCGATCGCGACTTCGGCCGTCCGCGCTTTGCCGCCGGCTCCAGATTCAACTTGTCGAAAAGAATTTCCGCAAGCTGCGTCGGCGAATTGCAGTTGAACTCCACTCCAGCCAGTTCCCAAATTTCCTTTTCAAGCCGCCGCACTTCCTTTTCCATGGATTGCGACATTTCCGCAAGTACCTGCTGGTCCACGCGCACACCTGCGCGCTCCATTTCCGCCAGCACCCCTGATAACGGCAAATCAATATTCTCGTAAGCGGGCTCGAGTTTCTTCTCGTTGACCTGCGCGCGCAACATCGGCGCCAAGCGCTGCAACCCGTCAGCGCGCTCTCCGGCTCCTCCCCCTACCGGCACATTGAATTGCCGAAACATCACTTCGTCAAAGTTGTGCTTTCCGGTGGTCGGCCGCAGTAAATACGAATACAGCTGCGTCGCGTCTTCGATCTTTTCCGTTGGGCCCGTCAGTAGCTGAAAAAGTTTTGCGTCGTGCAGGATCTTCGCGCGTTTCGCATCCTTCAGCACTGGCTCCAACGCCTTCACCGCCGCTTCTCTCTCGTCCACCCAAATCAGCCGGCCCTCTCCCGCTTCAGAAGACACTTCAATTCCTTTAATTCTTGTTCCGTACCCTTCGCTCTCGCGCCCGTTCATGTCCAGTACCAGCCAAATGGCGAGTGTTTTTTTCGCCGGGACTTTCTTTAGCCATTCACTGAATTCTTCAACGTTTGCAAATTCGGCATAGTCCCTTTTCCCGGCCGCTTCTGTCTCCACCGCCTGTGCTGCAAACGCTTCGCTGCCCAGCTCTCTCAACAATGAATTAAATCCCAGTTCCCTGTACAAATCCGCGAGCGTCGCAATATCCGGCGTCCTCATTTCCAGCGCTGCCAAATCCATTTCGATTGGAACATCCGTCGAAATCGTCGCGAGCTGCTTTGACAGCAACACCTGTTCCCGCTGCTGCTGCAGTGCTTCCCGGTAACGCTTGTTCGGCACTTCATCCGCATGGGCAAGGGCGTTTTCCACGGTTCCGTACTTCTGAATCAGTTCCGTGGCGCCCTTTTCTCCAATGCCCTTTGCGCCCGGTATGTTGTCCACCGTGTCGCCCATCAGCGCCATCACGTCGATCACTCGTTCCGGGGGCACGCCCAGAATCTCTTCCACTCTTTTTTCGTCCACGATTACGTCGGCCTTCGCCCCGCCCGATCCAGTCCGCAGCGTTCGCACGTTCCGTCCGACCAGCTGCATCATGTCCTTGTCATTCGAAACGACCAGTACCTCTACATCACTCTCTGCGGCCTTCTTTGCCAGCGTGCCAATCACGTCATCCGCTTCGAATCCCGCCATTTCCAGAATTGGCATCCGCATCGCCTCGCAAAGCTTTTTCACGTACGGCAGCTGTACACGCATCTCGTCCGGCATCGGCTGGCGTTGCGCTTTGTATTTTTCGAATAATTTGTCGCGAAAAGTTGGTCCCGAGGGGTCGAACACGATTCCCAGATACTCTGGCCGGTAATCCTTCAGAATTCTCTTCAGAATATTGTTGAACAAAAACGGCACTTTGGTCGGCATTCCGCTCGGCGCATTCATTCTCAGCATCGGCGCATAAAATGCCCGATAGATATGCGCCATCGCATCTACTAGAAATAATCTCTTTGGAGTACTCATCCGCGCGAGTATACCAAACGCCGCTCACGCCACATCGAGCGCAAGGTGCGTCTGCAAGCCCGGCTGGCTTTATTCTCGGTTTGAGTCTCGGCCTTTAGTCTTTGTTTTTGTACTTTTCGAAGTGCAGTGCGGGCTGACTCGCCTTGGCCTTTGCTTTCAGCCATTTGCGGACAGAACTGGAGGAGGGGCCCCGGATAAAGCTCAGATAATCCCGTCCACCTCCTCGCCCCAGGATTTTCTTGCAAAAAAGAAAATTCCCGGCCGCAACCAGCGCAGTCGGGAATTTTTCATTCCTCGGAATGATCTGTCGGCAGTCTTATCGTTCAGCTGACGCGGATGTCGATGCCTGTGTCACAAGCAACATCTTCGTGCCGCTATCAAGCCGCACATTCTTGCCGGCGGAAGTAATCACCGATCCTTCCGTCGAGTTCGCGGCATTGCTGTTCAGGCTTAAACCATTGATCCCGAAGACGCCGCGGCTCGTCGGTGTCAACTCGCCTGACGCAGTCAAACCGCCCTGCGTTCGGCCCGCAGCATTGCCTGCTCCTCCCACGGTGGAATTCACTGCGCCAGTTTGGTCTTGCACCGTGCGCGGAACCGTGCTCGCTGCGCCACTGGCTGCGCCGCCTACCGTGCTGCCCACGCCACCTACAACGCCACGATTGCCCGCTGTACCCGCTCCGGCCGCACCCGCTTCGATGTTGCCGGCAGGCTGCAGCTCATCCGGATTCACTGCGGCAGCTCGCTGATCTGATGCCAGCGCTTGAATCGTGACCTGCAGCGGCACCTCGTGCCCATCCTTTAGGACTGCGCGGTCAAACTGTATCGCCAGCGTAGAATCCGCATCCCCTTTGGAACGTGCACTGGCACGCGTCACATGTCCTATGAGCTTCGTGCCCTTGGGAATGATTACTTTGCCGTCGGACTTCACGGCATCTGTCGTCTGGGCGGTGACCGGTTCGCCCGCTTTTGCCTTCTTTGAATCAATTGTCTGACTGAGCTGCGCGTTCACTGCTGTCCCTGCGGCAAGCGAAGCAGACTGCTCATTCTGATTCGCCGACGCTCCTGCAGTGGCCTGCCCTGAGGCTTGCGCGGCCGCGCCGGAACGCTCGGTCGTCTGGCCAAGGGCCACCGAGCCGCCAATCAGTAGCGCTCCCGTCGCTAGAAAATGAATAATGCGTGCCATAGAGCTACTCCTCCTTACCTGTGGGTAATGCACTCGCCAAGCCATCGCTTAGCTACTCATAGTATTGGAGTTAGCCTAACAATGCTGCGTAGAAAAGGCTTCGCCTATGTAGCTTTGTCCGCTAACCGAACCATTTGGGATAGGAAGTCTGGGTTGAACTTAGCGAACATCCGGCGAAGAAGCCGGAGGTTGGACCACGATTAACAGGTGCGTGCCATTCTCGAGTCTTACGCCCTGTTTCGCGCCAACGAGCACAGTTCCGTGCGAACCTTCAGAAACCGGCGTAAATACCCGCAAGTTTGGGTCGCTGAAAGCGCCCTTGCTGTCTGGAGTAAACAGTCCTTTGCGATCGAGTCCGCCTTCAATTCTTTGTCCTGGGACATCGGGCAACGCAGTACGTTTCGGCATCGTAAAGGTGGAAGGAACAACTTGAGATTCAGCCGCTCCAAGGCCGGGGCCGGTTCTTACTGGCCCATCCATTCGATATTCTTCGTACTTCTCGCGAGAGGGAATGGTCGGTTTGGCGCCGACCGGAGCCAATGCCTGAATGCCGGCGTTCAGCTCCGCTTCTTGGCCATTCTTCAAAACTGCGCGATCAAACTCCACAAACAGTGCTGAAGTTTGCTCTCCATCCGCGCCAGTGCGAACCACGTGTCCCACAATTCGGCTGCCCTTTGGCAGAAGCACGCTCCGCTGATAAACCACAGATTCCGTGACGATCGCATTGACCACGTCGCCCGGCTTGCTTTTGGAGGAATCCAATTCTCCCAAAAGCGACGCGTTAATCGCTGTACCAGTGCTCAACGGAATTGTAATCGCCGGTCCCTGTTGAACCGGTTTTTTCTCTGAACTGTTTTGCGCCATTACGCCACCCGAAAGCGCTATCGCAAGGAGCGCCATGCCGAACATTTTATGAGTTGTCATCGGAGGCCTCCTTTCTTCAGGACTGGAGGATAGACCTTTGTTAGATAGACAATACCATCAGTTGAGTGTGCAATACCAACGCCAAATCATAAATCCTTTGTTCGCTGTATACGCGCTTCGCTTGAGTCTGCCAGTTTCTACCCAATTTGCGGTTATAGTACCCGATTCTTACCAGTTGAGTGTGGCGCTTCGGCCACACCCGATTGGCCGCTTCGTCCCGCCGACAGCCAGCAGCTCTATACCGGGATGATTCCGAGCGGTTTTGCCACTTCCGCCAAAATGTCCGCTGCCTTCACTAGCTGCTCTTTTTTGTGTCCGGCGCTTACAATTGCTCGCAGCCGTGCCTTGCCTTCAGCCACGGTCGGGTAGCCCACTGCTGGGGCAAATACGCCTGCCTCAAACAGCTTGTCAGAAAACTCAAACGCCTTCGCCGCGTCGCCTACATGGATCGGCACAATCGGTGTTTCGCTCGCCTTGAACTGGAATCCGCGCTTCTTCAGTTCACGCTTGAAAGTCTTTGTATTCTTCCAGAGTTTTTTCACCAGCTTTTCTCCATCTGGGGAATCGAGTAACGAAAATGCCGCAATGCATGCCGCAGTAACTGCCGGCGGGTGGGAAGTGGAAAACAAAAATGGCCGCGCGCGCAAGTAGAGAAAATCGATCAAATCCCGCGAACCGCAAACGTACCCGCCCATTACGCCGATCGCTTTGCTCAACGTGCCGACTTGAATATGCACGCGCCCGTGGCAATCAAAATGATCAATCGTTCCGCGGCCGTTGTGTCCCAGCACTCCGCTCGAGTGCGCGTCGTCCACCATCATGATGCAATCGTATTTTTCCGCCAGCGTGCAAAGCTCCGGCAGCGGCGCAATATCTCCGTCCATGGAAAACACGCCATCGGTGATGATCAGTTTTTTCCCCGGAAAACTTGCATGTTCTTGCAGAATTCGTTCGCAATCCTTTACGTCCTTGTGCTTGAAAACCTGGATGGTCGCTCTCGAGAGCCGCGCACCATCGATAATCGACGCGTGATTCAACTCATCCGAAACGATTAGGTCCTCTTTGCCGAGCACCGCGGCGACTGTTCCCGCGTTCGCCGTAAATCCGGATTGGAACACCACGCACGCTTCGACGTTCTTGAATTTTGCAATTTGCTCTTCCAGTTGCATGTGGAGCTGCATCGTCCCCGCGATTGTGCGCACCGCGCCCGCACCTGCACCATATTTTTTCGCCGCCTCGACTACTGCCTTGCGCAGCGCCTTGTGCGTCGTCAGTCCCAGATAGTTGTTCGACGCGAGATTGATCACCTCTCGCCCGTCGAACGTGCACACCGGTTTCTGCTCGCCTTCCAGCACGCGTAGTTTTGGTGCCACGCCCTTCGCGCGTAGTTCTCGCAACTGGTCGCTGACATACTTGAGCGGGTTCTGCTTCATCGTTTGCGTTCCTTGCTCAGACATTCTTCATCTCCGTTTTTTCCGGGCTGGCTTTGGGGCTGCCATCGCGAGCCAGCCTCGACGGGCGGGCGATGGCTCTCAACTTCGCAGGCGAGCCGGGTGCCCACCTGTTGCAGAACACTTTTCGATCACTCTATCCTATACGCCCTTACTGGGGCATTCCATTTGGAAACAACAAAATCTTTCCTGCAAGTCCACCCTGCAGTTTTGCAAATGCGTCTTCAAACTGTTCCAGGTTCACGCGCTCGCTGAATAGCGGTTCCAGGTTTAATCGCCCGGCTTTTAGCAGTGCCGTCATCTGCACCCAGGTCTCGTACATCCGGCGTCCGTAGATTCCCTGCACGGTTGCGCCCTTGAAAATCACGTCGTTCACTAAATCCAGCGGCACATTCTCAGTGGGAATTCCCAGCAGTGACGCGCGTCCGCCCGCGCGCAGCGCTTTGAAGCCTTGCTGGATGGCTGTCGGATTTCCACTCATCTCGAGCAGCACGTCCACTCCGGTTTTGTTCGTCTCGCTCAATATTTTCGCAACAGCATCCTCGGCCGCCGGATTGAGCACCACGTCCGCGCCCATCTTCTTCGCCATCGCGCGTCGGTGCTCATTCGTTTCCGTCGCGAACACTGCCGAGCTTCCGCAGGCCTTCGCCACGGCAATCGACATCAATCCGATGGGCCCGCATCCGGTGACCAGCGCCGTACGCCCCGCGATCGGTCCCGCTAAAACCGTGTGCACCGCGTTTCCCAGCGGATCGAGAATCGCGCCGTACCGTTCAGGAATCGCGGCATCAAGCTTGATGATATTCGCCGCGGGAATTTTTACGAACTCGGCGAAAGCTCCGTCCTGATCGATCCCAATAATTTTTACGTTCGGGCAGATATGCGCTTCGCCCACGCGACATTGGTGGCAGTGCCCGCAGTTTACGTGCATTTCCGCGCTGACGAAGTCGCCCGCTTTTACAGCTTCAACTTCGCCGCCAACTTTTTCCACTACGCCGCAAAACTCGTGCCCCAGCGTCACTGGCGGCTTGATTCTTCCCTGCGACCACCGGTCCCATCCGTAAATATGCAGGTCCGTTCCGCAAATCGATGCGGCCCTCACGCGGACCAGCACATCGCTCTGACCTATCGCCGGAGTCGCTGCCGTCTCCAGCGAAAGCCCGCGCGCCGCCTGCATTTTCCGCAACGCTTTCATCATTCGCCTTGGGAAGCCGTTTCAGACAACCTCACTTCGGGGAAATACATACAGGCAGGCTCCTCAGTTCCGCACAAGAAATCGATGGTAGCACATGCGAGGAATGGCTTCAGCCCGCGCGCCCGGCCGTCAGCGAACTCCGCTCAGAAATTCTCTCGCACACGTGCGCCACCCACAATGCGGCGAATATTCCAGCAAACACATCCATCGTGTAGTGTGCTCGCAGAACTAGAACCGCGGCGATCTCGAAAATCACTACGCACACGGCAAGCACAGTCAGCCATTTTTGCCGGAACCGCGCGAGTTCCGTGGCGCCAAAAACCGCGATGGCCGTATGCCCGCTGAAGAAAAAATCGTTCGCCACGCCATAGGTAACGAGGAGCGAAGGAAACCCGGGATAGTGCCAAATAATTCCGGACGGTGGTGGCAGCGAACACAGTGCCTGCATCACTTGCCGTGTCACAAGCAGGATCGCTAACCCAAGAAACGGGCGAAGCTTGCCGGCGAAAATCCAGCTGCCAAGAAGAAAAATCCCCATCGCATCAATCAGAGCAGAACTGAAGATCAGCAGCGCATTCGCTCCGCGCGGAGCACTCTGAAAAAATGCATTTAAGCCTGCAGTCAGCTTGTGAAGTCCGTCTCCAATTGGCTCCGTTGGTGAACTGCGCGCTCCCAGCAACGATTGCGTCCAAAACCATACCGCCAGGGCGATGACCGTAATCAGAACTCGCAGTGCGAGTCCCTTCTTCATGCTGAATCTTTTATGTTGTACTTGGGCGGAGACATTCGCATCCACAACGACCGGCAGCGCTTCAGGCAAGCTCATTTCCAAGCTCCTTTACGCGCCGCAAATCCAATTTTCCCGTTCCCAGGTACGGCATCGCTTCGATGCGTCGAAATTGATCCGGACGCGGTTTCCAAAGTGCCGGCAGATCCGCTTCCGCAAATCTGGCGAGGCATTCTTTCAACGCTTCTTCCTCCAGCGTGTGCAGCACGATCAATCTTTCGCCTTTTCGTTCGTCCGGCACCGCGGTCACCACGAACACCTGCTCCGGCGCTGCCGCGATTTCCTGCAACTTGTCTTCAATCTTGATGTGCGGCACCATTTCGCCGCCGATTTTGCTGAAGCGGCTGAGCCGGTCGGTAATGCGCACGAATCCGTCTTCGTCAATCGCGGCAATATCTCCGGTGTTGTACCACCCGTTTTGCAAAACTTCTGCCGTTTTTTCCGGACGATTCAAATATCCTTGCATCACGTTCGGTCCGCGCACCAGCAATAGACCGGGCTGATTCAGCGGTTGCACCGCTTGTGTTTCCGGATCGACGGTGCGCAAAACGATTCCCGGCAGTGGATGCCCGATGCTTCCCCGCTTCGCTCCCACTTGCCGAAACGACGCCGCGCGAAAATCCATGGTATTCACCGCCACCACCGGCGAACATTCCGTGCAGCCGTATCCTTCCAGTGGACGGATTCCAAAGTGATCCTCAAAAGCTTCTGAAACGCGCGCAGGCAATTTTTCAGCGCCGGCCATCACGAACCGCAAACTTCCAAAGTCTTCGGGGGCGCATCGCCGAGTGTACGCTTGCAAAAATGTAGGCGTCGCAAGCAGCATCGTGACGCGATACTGGCTCACCAGCGCCCCGATGGTCCTCGAATCAAGCGGGCTGGGGTGATACACGACGCCGATGCCCGCGGCACTCGTCAGGCACAGCGTTCCAGTGAATCCGAAGGAATGAAAGAACGGGAGGATCCCCAGAATGCGATCATCTTTGTGCAGCATGAAAACCTGGTTCAACTGTTCGACATTGGACGCGATGTTGTAATGCGAGAGCAGAACGCCTTTTGGATCTCCCGTTGATCCGCTGGAAAAAATAATCGTCGCAACGTCGTCGAGTTTCGTTCGTCCCTTGTTTCCGGCGACCCGCTCGATCGCGCCTGCCGAAAAAAATAACGCCGCACAAAAGGCAAATACTTTTTCCCCGGTCCGTGGTTTCTCGGCCAAGTCTTCCAGGTAGATCGGCGTTCCCGGAGGCTGGACCTTTATTTTTTCCAGGAATGTCCGCGAAGTTATGGTCGTTTTCAAGCCACTCTGCTCTGCGCACGATCCGACGACCGCGTTCGACGCCGTGTAGTTCAAGTTCACGGAAATTTTCCCGGCGAGCATCGCAGCCAGATTCACCATCGCCCCACCAATGGAAGGCGGCAATAGCACGCCAATTGTTTGCTGATCTTTCCAGGCCGGGCGCAGCCGGCGCGCCAGAAAAATCGTCTTCACTAACGCCGAAAAGAATTTCAACTTGGGCGTGCGCATATCCGCCATCGCAAAGCGCAGGGGATGCCGCCGCGCGGTCTCGATGAACGACTCCGGAATCGGTTTCATCTGCCGCTTGCGGCGCGCAAAGGCGTCCGCGCCGAGTTCGAGCACCGTCTGACGCGCTTCGGTCGAAGTAACCGTCGCAGGCAGTGGCTTGCCGAACGTCACACGCACCGGATACGGAATTTTTCTCGGCCACTTCCAGAAGAATTTCCCACCGGAAAAACTGAAGATCGATCCCCAGATTCCGTCGATGTGCATGGGAATCACGGGAACATCCAGGCCTTTTAGAATTCGCTCCATACCGCGACGGAACGGCATCATCTGACCGATGCGCGTCATCTGGCCTTCCGGGAAAATGCATACCAGTTGGCCCTCTTGCAATGCGCGCGTTGCCTCGCGCAGCGAATGGATCATTTCCCGCGGCCGCTGCTGTGCGGAGATCGGAATTACGCCAAGAACTTTCGCGAACGGCTTCACGATGGGATGCTCGTACGAATCCTTGAACATCAGGAAGCGTACGGGGCGGTCCGTTGACGCGATGACCAGCGCGGCGTCCGCCATCGATGCGTGATTCGGCACCAGCAAAGCACCACCGCGTGCAGGTACATTCTCTGCGCCGCTGATGTCCATCCGATACAGCGTATGCGTCGCGAACCACAACATCAGCCGTAGCAGCGAATCCGGCAAGAGCCACACAGTGTAAACAGCCGCCCCGAACGAGATGATCGCTGTGGCGGCAAAAAAGGTTCCAAGCCCAATGTGCAGGTAATGAGTAAATCCAGAGAAGATTGCCGAAGCGAGGATCACTCCAACAAACGAGAGCCAGTTCGCGTAGGCAATTACGCCGCCTTTCTTGTCTTCGGCTGGCCGATGCTGAATAAGCGCGCTGATCGGAACAATGAAAAATCCACCGGCAAACCCAAGTGCCACGAGTAGCCATAGCACCTGACTGAAGGACAAACCTGGCAAAGACAAAATGCAGCCAAAAACTGCCATTCCAATGCCGCCAAGCGGAATTAATCCGTATTCGATCTTTCCCCCGGAAAGATATCCTGCTGCAAAACTTCCCACGCCGATGCCGATAGCCAATGCAGCCTGCAAATAGCTCCCTGGCAATTCGTCGAGATGCAGAATCTCCCTGCCATAAAAGACGATCACAAATTGCAGCAGCGCTCCCAAAAACCAAAAGTATGTGTTGCCGATAATCGCGAGCTTCAACGCGCGGTCTGGCCGTACGAGCTGCCACTTTTCTCCTAAATCGCCAAAAATATTGAACCTGAATTTCTTCGATGGATCACCGGCAGGAACGCGCGCAATCAGAAAACTTGCACCCAGACCAAACAGCGAACAAGCCCCATAGATCAACCCTGCGATGGCCGGGTTGTCATGAAATTTCTGAGCCAGAAACGATCCCGCTACGGTGCCGGAAATGATTGCCAAAAACGTGGTCAGTTCCAGGACACCATTTCCCCAGGACAACAGTTCGGACGGCAACAGCTCGGGAAGCAAGCCGTACTTCGAAGGCCCGAATAACGCTGCTTGCGTGCTTGCGAGGAAAATTACTGTATATGCCAGGTATGGGTTGCCCTGATGAAAAGCAAAAATCGCGAAGAGCATCGCGGCGATTTCGAAGATTTTTGTTCCGATTGTGACGCTGCGCTTGCTGAAACGATCAGCCAAAAACCCACCGGTCATCGAAAATATCAGGAACGGCACTGCGAACAGGTTCCCGATCATGAAGACGCCGAAATCTTTTTGTGACGTGGTGGGGTTCTGTCCGAGGATTACAAAAATTACGAAGAACTTCAGGCCATTGTCGTTAAACGCGCCCTGAAACTGCGTTGCAATCAGGCTCCAAAAACCGCGCCGCCAACTCGTCGATGTTGCGGGCACGTTTTCTGGCATCGGCGGCCTCCCCTGGGCGACTACTACGCTGCGGGAATCGTTAGCTGACGTACAGCGAAGTTATACGTCGCAGAGGTCGGCGGCTTGGCGCAACGAAGTGAGTGGATCGCGCGTGGGGACGAACTCGTGTGCCACGTATCCTTTGAAGTTCGTTGCGGCGATTCCGCGCATCACGCCGTCCCATTGGACTTCCTGCGTGCCGTCCAACTCATGACGGCCAGGAACTCCGCCGGTGTGGAAGTGACCCATCCATTCAATATTTTTCTGGATGGTGCGGACGAGGTCACCTTCCATGATTTGCATGTGATAAATGTCGTAGAGCAACTTCACGCGCGGCGAATTGACAGCCTGTACCACCTTTAAGCCCCAAGCCGAGTGATCGCACATGTAGTCGTGGTGGTCGACTTTGCTGTTAAGCAGCTCGATGCAGATGTTGACACCGTTGTCCTCGGCAATTTTCTTCACACGGTTGAGGCCGATGATGGTGTTCTTGGCGCCCTCTTCATCGGACATCCCTTCACGGTTACCGGAAAAGGTGATGACGTTGGGCACTCCCGCCTTGGCGGCCAGCGGAATTGTTTTGCGAAACGCTTCCTCAATTTTGGCGTGGTTTTCCACGCGGTTCATCGCGCTAGCGATCTCTCCGCCGCCACCGTAGCCCATGCTGCAAATCAGCCCGTAACGTTTGGGAACTTCCCACTCGTCTTCCTTCAATAAATCGACGGCCTTCAATCCGATCTTGGCGGAGTACTCGCAAAGCTGATCGAGAGGAATTTTCTGATAGCACCAGCGGGAAACAGACTGGCGAATGTTGCCCTTCCGTTTGATCGGAGCGTCTTCGCTGGACCACGAGACGGATGGAAAAGAGGCCATGGTCGCTCCAGTGAGAGCGGTTTTAAGCACATTACGGCGGGATAGTGTGGACATGATAGGCAGAGTGTACCGAAGAAGCGCCCGCAAAAGACGAAATTATTTTTGAGCTGCGGCGCTTACCCAACACCGTCATTCCGAGCCTCCCTGCCGTAGGCAGGTGAAGCGAGGAATCTCTCTTTCATTCGTTTTCACCTACTTCACCTCCTCGACAACGCCAATTTTCTCCAGCGCTTTCAGGTATTCGACGACCACTTCCAAAGGCAATGGGCCGTACTCGGCGGAGACCGCATCACGGATTTGCTGCGCGTTGCGCTGGCCATCGGCGAAATTCAACACTTCATACGCGTACTGTTCGCCGCTGCCCCACAATCCTTCATAGCTCAGCAGTTTCGGCGTCGCAACGCCGGATGCCTTGGCTTTATCCGAGAAATAGTCGTAGCCGAATACCGCCAGCGGCCCTTTCGGTTCCGGCTTCCGCTTCCAGTATGGCTTGTTCTCGTTCAGACCTTGTCGTTTCGCCAAGAGTTCGTCTAACCGCATGTTCTCTCGCGGAAGCGGCGGTCGCGTCTCCTCTCCACGCAAAGAAATCGGAATGACGGAATTAATCGATATCGCCAGCCTCTCTTCTCTGTCTGTGAAGGCACGGAGCAGTTTCTTGGCTTCTTCGTCGGAGAGTTGTGCTGCCTTTCGCAGGGCTTGCTCACTTCGCCCATACTGCTTGGTTTTCACTGCCTGAAGCAGAGTGGAATAATCCGCACCGTTCATCCGAGCCAGAAAATATCCGCTGGCGGCGCCAATAAACGCCGCCCGTTTCAACTTTGTCGGATCGATATTTGCCGCCGAATCAAAATTGGTATGAATGTAACGGTCAGGCCAGTCGTTCAAATAAATTGCCGGAATTCCGAACGACGAATCCTGATACACATCGTGGTCGCTGCCCATCGTGTAGGCGGAATATTCCGCGCGAAGCGGCTCCTTGCCGCCCTCCGGCGCAATCATTGAATACTCCGCTTCGCCGGTCGCGGCGAATTTGTGGGACTCCTCATTGACCCACTCCGCAAACGACCACGCCACATCATGCACAAAGCTCGGCAAACTCATCGGCCCGCGCGTAACGTGAAACACCGCCTTCGTCTCCGGCCCGCCTCCTACCATGTCCATGTGAATCACGGCTTTGATGCGTTTCACGAATTCCGGCTTCGCATTCAACAGCGCCATGGTTCCTTCAATTTCCGGCGGAAAGACAAACCGGATCGTCCGCGCTGGGGGCCCCACCTTCTTTTCATTAATTAGTTTCTGCAGCGTCCGCGCCACTTCCAAGATCGTCGCGCATCCGCTGGCGTTGTCGTTTGCCCCAGGCCGCTGATGATCCAGGTGACAGCTGAAGGCAATCTCTTCTTCTTTCAGTTTCGGATCAGCGCCCGGAATCGTCGCCGTCACGACCTCATAATTGCCCGGATGCTGCCCGGCCTTAACCATGGCATGCAGCAAAATTTTTTCCTGTTTCGCCAGCCGCTCTTTCAATTCACGCGCCGTTTTCAGCGACACCATGAACGCAAACGTCTTGTTTGACGAAAATGTCTCAAGGTGCCCCCAGCGAATCAGGTTCTCATCCTCACCCCACCAGGCGGTTTTCTGATTCTGTGCGTAACTCACAATCCCGGCCGCTCCAAATTTTCCCACCGCCAAATCCTGCACCGCGCCTGGCTGCGAGCTGACAAGCACAATTTTCCCTTTCACATCTTTTTCGGCGTAATGGCTCTCATTTGTTCCTTCTCCCACATCCGTTAATTCAGCGACGGTATCAGCGGTTTCACTGTCCTCGGCCAGTGTCACCGGCTCGGCTTCATAGCTCGCAATCTTGTGTGCGTGCGCTGCACCGCAATCTGTATTGAAAACCATTTTTCCATTTTCCGTTTTCTCCTTGTCGCAAGGCGCCGGGCCTCCAGAGCCCAGGTCAATCAACTCTCCCGACTCTGCATCCCACGCAGACCGTGAGCGCTGCGTGCCATAGAAAATCTTGCCGTCTGCTGGAAACTGCAGAATCGCCACATCGCTCAATCCATACGCACGCAAACGTTCGTCCACCAACTCCGCCGCCGCATGAAATCCTTTCGAGCCGCGCTGGCGGTGGAAGCGAGCGATGCCTTCAAGGTTACGCTTCGCGGTCTCGCCGCTCAGTTCATTCGTCAGCGCCGCCACGTCTTTCTCTGGAAGTAACGGCGCCTTCTGCGCCTGCGCGCCAGAGTTGAGCATTAGCGAACCCGCGATTACCATCCAGCAGAATCGTTTCACGAGGGCCTCCACAAGCGCCCGCATTCTATAACGTAAGCCGCCGCCGTAAGCCCCTTGCGTAAGGAAGTGTCACGTTCAACGCTTTATGAGAGCGCCGCATCCAACTCCGCAATCTTAGGGGCGGCTCGTGCGTAGTACCCTTGAGAGCCAATTCTTATGCCAGCAAGCACACCAGCTACCAGTCTCCCCGCCATACAGATTGACCACGTTTCACGCCACTACACGATGGGTGAGTCTTCCATCCGCGCAGTGGATGATGTTTCGCTCGTCGTTCCCACCGGAGAGTTCCTTGCGCTTCTTGGCAGTTCCGGGTCCGGCAAATCTACTTTGCTGAATCTGATGGCGGGACTCGATCGCCCTACTTCGGGCTCAATTGTTTCCGGCGGTCGCAACCTTGCCGAACTTTCGCCGCTCGACCTTGCCCGCTATCGCCGGAACACCGTGGGCATGGTTTTCCAGTCGTTCAACCTGCTGCCGCGCATGACGCTCGAAGAAAATGTTGAACTCCCGTTGCGCCTGGCCGAAGTCGAACGCGGTGAACGATCCGCGCGCGTCCAGGAAGCACTCGAACGCGTGCGCCTTGCCAAACGCACTGGCCACCGGCCGAGTGAACTCTCCGGCGGCGAACAGCAACGCACTGCCATCGCACGCGCCCTCGTAAACCGTCCCAAAATTCTCTTTGCCGACGAACCGACTGGAAATCTCGACTCCGCGACGGGCGAAGCGATCCTTACGCTGCTGCGCGAAATTCAATCCACCATGGGTATGACGATTGTGATGGTCACGCACGAGCGCCATCTCGCCGAGCGCTTCGCCGACCGGCTCGCGACGATGGGCGACGGAAAACTTTTGTCGACCGCGGCAACTGAGGCGCATGCATCAACTCATCTCACAACTCAAGCGACCACGGGAGCCGGCCAATGAAACTCCGCGATATGACTGAACTCGCGGTGCGCAATCTTCGCGAAGCAATTCTTCGAAATTCGCTTACAACTCTTGGAGTCGCCGTTGGCGTCGCCTCACTCGTAGCAATGCTTTCCCTTGGGGTAGGATTGCAGCAACTCGCATCGAGCCGCCTCGCCAAGAGCGGACTCTTCGACTCCATTTTCGTCACGCCCAAAACCAATCTTCGTGGACCGGGCGCGGGCCCTCCCGCAACACGTGCCGCTGCTCCCAAAGCGCGGCCCCTCGATGAAGCAGCGCGAGTGGAAATCACGAAGCTGCCAAATGTAATCGAGGTCTATCCGCAAATCCGGTTTTTCACGGAAGTACGCTTCGACGGAAAACCGTTCGCCACGATGGTTGCCGGAATGCCCGAATCTTCGCAACAGAGCGGGGCGTTCGACGGCATGCAGGGAGCTTTTTTCTCTTCGCCGAACGCGGATGAGGCGATTCTGCAGATTGAATTTGCGAAGGAGCTGAATCCGCAAACGGCACAATTGCTCGGGAAAGAGCTGGTGTTGCGTTACGCAGAGCGGCAGTCATTGCCTTCTGAAACCGGTGACGGCTCACAAAATTCCGGTGGGTTTAGCATTGTTCCAAAAGAAAAGCATCTGCGCATCGTCGGCGTGGTGGAAACGGAGCCGGCTTCCGGTTTTGGCGGATTTGGCAGCGGCCGCCTGCTGATTCCGTTGCCTGTCGCTGAGACTTTGCGCGCCGCGCAGGTAAACGATTTGCGCGATGTGCTTCGCGACACATCTTCGGACAAGCCCGCCTACGCGAGCCTGACCGTGCGCGTGAAGAGCCCTTCGCTTGTGGATGCCACCGAAGCCAAAATCAAGCAACTCGGCTTCGGCGCGTTTTCCCTGCTCGACGCGTCGAAAAGCATGCGCATCTTTTTCTCGGTTTTTGATCTGTTACTGGGAATTTTCGGCAGCCTGGCTCTGGCCGTCGCCACGCTCGGCATCATCAACACCCTGGTAATGGCGATCCTCGAGCGCCGCCGTGAAATCGGCGTGCTCAAAGCGCTCGGCGCGGCCGATAGCGATGTGAAGCAGCTTTTCTTTGTGGAAGCTGGAGTCATGGGGCTTGCCGGAGGCGTGCTCGGCGTTTTCTTCGGCTGGCTGATCGGACAAGCCCTCACGCTCGGCACCAACATCTATCTGAAGCGGCAGGATCTGCCCGGCGTTGAAATTTCCGCCGTGCCGTGGTGGCTCATCGCGGGCGCAATCGGCTTCGCCCTTCTTGTGAGCCTGATCGCTGGACTCTATCCAGCGTCGCGCGCCGCGAAACTCAATCCCGTAGATGCGCTACGCTACGAGTAAACTATCGCCGTGACCTTTCGACAATTCTTTCTCATTTTCTTGCTGATTCTTTGTTTCAGTTCTTCCACTTCGGCGGCAACCGGCCGCGTGGAGTGCAATTCGCTACCCAGCAAAATCCTTGCGCATCCGGTGAATTATTGCGTAATTCTTCCCCCGAGCTACGACGCGGACAAATCCCGCAAATATCCCGTTCTTTATTTTTTTCACGGGCTCGGCGACAACGAACAAATGTTCATCCACGCCGGCGGATTCAACCTGGTGGAAGACTTGTGGGAACGTGGGCAACTCGGGGAATTTCTGATTGCCACACCGAACGCGGGCGGTTCTTTTTACATTAATTCGCATGACGGGACAGTCCGCTACGAGGATTTCCTGGTGCAGGAATTCTTGCCGGGAATCGAAGCGCGCTACCGCACGCGGGCCGGCCGCTCGAATCGCGCGGTCTCTGGAGTCTCCATGGGAGGCTATGGCGCATTGCACCTCGCATTCCGTCACCCGCAACTTTTCTCCTCCGTCAGCGCGCACAGCCCGGCAATCGTTGACAAACTTCCTGCGTTCACCTCGCCGACGCAGGGCGGCAGTATCCGGACGCGTATTCTGGGCGGAACGTTTGGTTCACCACCCGATCCCGCCTTTTGGGATCGCAACAGCCCGCTGATGCTCGTGCGCGCCGCAAATTTGGCAGGCCTGAAAATTTATTTCGATTGCGGAGATCACGATGACTTTGGTTTCGAAACTGGAGCCACAGCGCTCGACAAAATACTCATTTCCCGCCGCATTCCCCACGAAGCGCACATCTATCCTGGCCGCCATGACTGGCCGTACTTTGCCGAGCATCTTCCTGCATCGCTGCAATTTCACTCGAAACTTTTTCACCCATAGAATTTTTCTGAGTTAGATCAGCCTACTGCTGCTGTTGTTGCTGGTCCATCGAGCTGGCGGTTTTTGGTTCGGGGCGTTTTGTGCGTAACACGATTGCGGGCGGCAATTCGTCCGGCTGTGGAGCGTCAACGGGTGAAACGACCACGCGCACGCTAAGTTCACTTTCGGCTTCGCCCTTGTAGACGCCACGCGTAGGCGGCACGTCGGCATAATCGCGTCCCACGGCAACGTGAATGTGACGTTCGCTACCCAATAAATTATTCGTTGGATCGAAAGCCACCCAACCTGCTTCCCCCAGATACGCCTCGACCCAGGCATGCGTTGCTCCGGCGGGCGAGCGGTCTTTCACCTTGTCTGCGTGGAAAAGATAGCCGCTCACGTAGCGGCATGGAATTTTCAACTGGCGCACCAGAGCGATCATAATGTGCGCAAAATCCTGGCAAACGCCGCGCCGCGCTCGTAACGCATCATCGATGGGCGAATCCACTTTGGTGGTGTTCGGCGCGTAGTCGAATTTATCGTAGAGCGCCTGGTTCAATTCCATCAGCAGGTCGAGCGGCACGCCCCGCCGTTCGAGTTCTAATTCCTCGGACAGCTCTGCCAGCAAATCTGTCGGCTTTGCATACTGGCTGGGAAGCAGCATCTCCCAGTAGTCGCCTTCGGCCACGCGCGTATCGAGATCTTCCCAGGTACCGTAATGCACAGCCGGCCACGCCGCGGGATTAATGTCCACGATCGCGTGTGCCGTGACCTCGATCAGTTTGTGCCGTCCGGGAATATCGAAGTGATGCACGGCGTTGCCAAAAAAATCGCGATACGTCATCACATTGGCGTGGGGATTGACGTCCAGCGAAAAAGTGATGCAACGCTGCCGCAAATCCGAGCGCGGCTGCATGCGCACTTCCATCACGCTCTCGCCGACAGCGGGGTGATAGCGAAATGTGGTGACGTGTTTGATGGAATACGCCATCTATGATCCTTAATTCTTTTCGCGTCCTTGCATCACTATTTTCGTTTATGAAGCCAGTTCGGCGTCAATCGCATAGTCAAAATAGATCTGGTGAATCGCGGCGTGAATCTCCGCGCACTCACCGCGGATATTTTCCAGGTAAGTCGCCACGCCTTCTTCCATGATCTCTTCAATCTGGCTGAAGCTGAGTTTCGCGCGCAGTCTCCCGGCGATTCGCGCGGGCAGCTTTTCACGGCGCTCCGTCAAATCGCCGATCACGTGCAGCGCGGCGTTCATGCGGTCCACAGAAAATCGCACGGAGTGCGGCAACTCCGGGTTGAGCAGCAAAAATTCCGCGACGCGCAGCGGACGAATCTCCGCCGTCTGCGCTTTGCAATATGCCTCAAACGCCGCGCATCCCCGCAGCAGCCCCACCCAACTCAAATACTCCGCACTGTCGACCGGCAAATCCGTGGCCGCCGCCGCGCGCCTGAAGTGCGTGTCCATCAGCGCCGCAAGCGTGTGCGTCCGTTCGACGTAGCGCCCAAGCTGGATGTATTGCCAGCCCTCGCCGTGGCTCATGGTCGCGTCCGTGACGCCCTGAAAAAGATGCGCGCCTTCCTGCACCGCGCGAAAAAGTTCATGTGAATTGAGAATCCAGCCTTCCTCGGCGCGCCGGTCAATCACCTGCAGATAAAGTTTGTTCAACTGCTCCCACATTTCGGAGTTGCATTGTTCACGCACGTGGCGCAGATTCTCGCGCGCCGCGGACATACACGAAACAATCGACGATCCATTCGCGCGGCTGAACACCAGTGTTTCCGCAAGTTGCAGCGGGTCGAGCCGCCCCTGCACGCCGGCGACTTGCAGCGCATCGACGAGAAATCGCCAGCGGCCTGCGCCAACTTCCGGCGACTGGTCCAGCCACAGTTGCAGCTCGACATCCAGCAGACGCGCGGTGTGTTCCGCTCGCTCCAGATATCGGCTCATCCAATAAAGATTCTCCGCGACGCGCGACAGCATGCCCGCTTCGCGCTTGAAAGTTTTCACGTAGAAGTTTCGTGGCGGCCTCATGCGACTCCCGGCCCTCCCGTGCGATCGCCGTCTCGTAGCACCCAGGTATCCTTGCTGCCTCCACCTTGCGAAGAATTCACCACCAGCGAACCTGGGCGCAGCGCCACGCGCGTCAGCCCGCCAGGAACGATCGTGACTTTCTCTCCCATTAAAATGTACGGCCGCAAATCGATGTGGCGCGATTCGACTTCGCCGTCGATCAGACACGGCGCGCAGGAAAGCGAAAGCGTGGGTTGCGCGATGTAGTTGCGGGGATCGGCCAGAATAAGCGCGCGAAATTCTTCGCGCTGTTTCGCAGTGCTTTGCGGTCCGATCAACATTCCGTATCCGCCCGACTCGCCGACCGCTTTGACTACCATTTTTTCCAGGTTCTGCAATGTGTGCTGCCGATGCGTGCTGTCGCTCATCAAAAATGTCGGGACGTTGGGCAGTATCGGATCTTCGTTCAGGTAATAACGGATAATTTGCGGGACGTACGCGTATACCGCTTTGTCGTCGGCAACTCCCGTGCCAATGGCGTTCGCGAGCGTCACGTTTCCCGCGCGATACGCGTTGAACAGCCCCGGCACGCCCAGAATTGAATCCGGCCGGAATCGCAGCGGATCAAGAAAATCATCATCGACTCGCCGATAAATTACGTCCACGCGCCGCAAGCCCGCGGTTGTGCGCATGTAAACAAGATTGTCGTGCACCAGCAGGTCGCGGCCTTCCACGACTTCAATACCCATCTGCTGCGCCAGAAATGCGTGTTCAAAATAAGCAGAATTCGAAACGCCCGGTGTTAGCAGCACGGTCGTCGGATCGTTGCGATACGCGCAATTTTCCGGCGACATCGTGCGCAACGTGGCAAGCAACGCCTGCGGGTAATGATCGATCGGCCAAACGCCGTAATCGCGGAACAGGGTGGGAAAAACTCGTTTCAGCACTTTGCGGTTGGCGAGCATGTACGACACGCCGCTCGGCACGCGAAGATTGTCTTCGAGTACCGCAAACGAGCCGTCCGGTACCCGAACCAGGTCGGTACCGCAGATACTGACGTAAATATCGCGGGGAACATTCAGGCCGCGCATCTCCCGGCGAAAATGCTTGCAGCTGTAAATAAGTTCCCGCGGCACAATGCCTTCGGCAAGAATCCGTCCCTCGTGATAAATATCCCTCAGAAAAAGATTCAACGCCGTCAGCCGTTGCGTCAGTCCCTTTTCGATGCGCGCCCATTCGCTCGCTGGAATAATGCGGGGCAAAAGATCATTTGGAAAAATCCGTTCAGTGCCCTCTTTGCTTCCGTAAACCGTGAAAGTGATTCCTTCGTGGAGAAACGTCAGGTCGGCGGCCTGCTGAATTTTGCGCAGTTCTTCTGGAGCAAGTCCAAGCAGCGTCTGCTGCAAAGCGCGGTAATGCTCCCGCGGCACACCCGCAGCAGCGAACATCTCGTCGTATGCGTGATCCATCTGGTAGTTCACGAACGCCAGAGATGCGTCAGATCGGATTGGTATCGCCGCGGCTGTCATCGTTCTTCCTGCAACCCGGCAGTAGAGTCGGATTTTCTCGGCCGAACGCGCGAACGTACGACCGCGCACGAACCGCGGCAGCGTAGAGGCTTGCGCTCCGGTGCTACCAATCTAAAGCGGCGCTCCTCCCCCCGTCCAATCCAAAAAGCGGATGCAAAGAAGCTGCATTTCAGCCGTTCGTCAGCTTCGATTCAGGTGAAGGGGTTCGAAACCCACGCCGCAAGACAAGTACAGATACCGCCAGCACTCCCGCCGGAATCCAGATCCAGAGAAGTTCGCTCTCCAGCACAGCGAAACCGTTCACGCCGAAGAAACGCGTAAGCGATATCGGCGAAACCAAAATAGGACGCCACGGAAAGAAATATCGGGCATTGTCAAACGGCGAAAAGAACGCCACCCCTAGACCGCCGTTGGTCATCGCGTCCAAGAGGCCGTGGCTCGCCGTCGCGAAAAAGAAATACGTCCACAGCCAGGCCCTACCCAAACCTGGCAACCCGCGAGAAAATCCCGCGACGAGAACGAGCGTCGCGAGAATCGCGGCAAAAAGAAGTGAGTGCGTAAACCCGCGATGCCCCCAGAAATCACCGTAACGAATACCCAAACGAAATCCCACGACATCAATGTCAGGCAGCATTGCGCACACCACACCGACAATCCAAACGCGCTTCAGAACTGGCGGACGGGCGAAGATCGTACCGATTCCAAGGGCCGCCACTGCATGTGAAATCAGTGAAGCCACAAACGAGTCCTCTCCGAACTTCGTTTCCTAAAAGCGCCTGGGTACTTTATCGCATCTATTTCTTTTGCTTTTTGATTCGGATCGCTCCATCGCTCGCAACTTCATACAAGAAATGTTGCGTCGCGACCATTTCCGGCAGCGGCGGATGCTGCTGCAATACATGAAGCACGTCGCTATCCTCGGGCTCGTCACTCAGGACGTGGCTGTGATAACCAGCGACCATTTTCTTACCCTTCTTTGGCGCGACGTCCAGAATCGCCTTGTGCATCTGCCGCTTCGCCAGGATCTTCACGCCGTCAGCCGAGACTAAATAACGCACATCGCCGCCCAAGGGATACGTCCCGACCTTTGTCTGCGCCGGATACAAGTACACGTAGAGCAGCCCTTGCTGATCTTTCCCTTCGGTCTGTTTTGCCGGCAGCGCAGCAACGTTATAGAGCCGCGTGGCTCTGCCGAAATCTGCCATTGTCAGCTCCATCGCGCGAGCCGCGAACAAATAAAATCCCTCGTCCTCTTTCGCCGGTTCATACTTTTTGACTCCAAATTCGCTCGGCCTCTCGAGTTGCGTCGCTTCGTAACTGATCAAGAATTTTGTCTTGTCCGCGTTCAGCGCGCCGAATACCACAATCCATCTGCCATTTTCCTTTTTCGCCAGATAATGCTGCCCCTCGCTCGTCTTCGGATTCGCCGTTTGTAAAGCATCCGTCGCGTGCCACGCCGCCGCGTCGTACTCCGCCAGCGCCCGCCCGCGATCCGTGATCGCTGCCAATTCTTTCTCCGTTGGCTTCTCATCGTCGTGCACCGACACAGTCGCAAGACCCGCAACCACGATCGACGTCGTCAGTACACCCGCCAAGCAATCAACACGTCTCGTCAATGTTTTCCCTCTAGCCGCCAGTCTGCACGCAGCTCACTAATCTACACAACTTATCTCGTCTTCCTTCCGTTCTTTCGCTCATTCGCGTGTTTTCAGGAGCACGCCCGCGAGCCTCTGCTAAAATTGCAGCGAAATGCCAACGAACGAACAGTTGCGATTTGTGGTCGAGGGTGCCGGCGAGGTCTCTGCCCTCCTGACGCGGCCCAAAGATGCGCAATGGCTGCTGTTACTCGCTCATGCAGCGGGCGCAGGAATGACTCATCCGTTTATGGAAAAACTCTCAGCCGACTTGGCGGCCGTCGGCATCGCGACCTTTCGCTACCAGTTCCCGTACATGGAGCAACGGCGGCACGTTCCCGATCCACCCGCAGTGCTGATCGCCACCGTTGTGTCGGCTGTGCGAGCAGCGGAACAAGCCGCTCCTGATTTGCCCTTATTGGCAGGAGGCAAGTCCATGGGCGGCCGAATGACTTCGCAAGCAGCCGCTCAGCATCCCCTCGATGGCGTGCAAGGCTTGGTCTTCTTTGCCTTCCCGCTTCACCCGCCCAACCGCCCCGGAACAAAACGCGCCGACCACCTCGCGAAAGTCACCATTCCGACGCTGTTCCTGCAAGGAACCCGCGACACTCTGGCCGACCTCAAGTTGTTGCGCCCAATCTGTACAAAATTAGGCGCGCGAGCCACGCTGCACATCATCGAAACCGCAGATCATTCCTTCCACGTCTTGAAAAGTTCCGGAAGAACCGATGCAGACGTGTTGCAGGAACTCGCCGAAACTACAGTCTCGTGGGCGAAGGGACTGCAACAGCGAAACAGCTAGCTCAGTGCGAACAGCAAGAATGGCAGACCCCTGGGTCCGGGCGAAAGACTTAAGGCCTGTGTTTTCAGGTATTTCCGCACTCTTTCAGCAAAAATGTCGGGGTAGGGCACCCATTTGTGCCCGCTTTTTCTCGCCTCACTGCAACTCTCTTTTCACTCTGTGTGAATCAGCTCCAAAGAGTGTCAATTTCTGGCCCGTTCTTTTCGGTCACATGCGAGTTCTTCCTTCAGTCTTTTTCACTCTTGAAGAAATAAGTTCTGCATTTGCCGCTCTTACGAAAACCACCACCACCCCTCAGTATTGCCATTCCCAAAATGGGAAAGCAGCTCCGTTCACCCTTGTCTGCTATCATCCCGCCGCACACTTTGCCACGGAGGTTTTCATGAGCCACGCCAGGACTTTCATGAATCAAGCGGGGAACTTCATGAGTCAAGCCGGGAGGCTTCATGAGCTTTAGCCAGCGCTTCCAAGACGTTCGCACCGGCTTCGAGCGTCCTTTCTGGGTCGCTAACATCAGCGAGATTTTTGAGCGCATCTCGTACTACGGTGCGTTCGCGTCGCTCGCCGTTTACCTGCAGGAAACGTTGAATTTTTCCACCCAACAAACTGGCACGCTCACCGGACTTTTTGGCGGCATGGTCTGGTTCCTCGCCATTTTTGGCGGAGCCATTGCGGACCGGCTCGGCTTTCGCCGCGCATTGTCTTTGGCGTATCTGATCTTGGCGGCAGCGTACTTTCTGATTGGTTCGATCGGCTCGCCGTGGCTGGCACCGGTGCGCAACACTGTACCGCTCATCATTTTTGTCGGATTTGTGCTGATGCTCCCCGCGCTGGGCATCTCCATGGTGAAGCCGTGCGTTGTAGGCACCACTGCCCGCGCTTCCAAGGACAACGTTCGCTCACTCGGCTATTCGATCTACTACACCATGGTGAATATCGGCAGTGCGTCCGGTCCCTACATCGCTTCTTGGGCCCACCGGCACTTCGGCGTTGAAACTGTTTTCCGAGTTGCTGCCGCCAGCGTCTTCTTGATGTTTTTCGGGGTGCTGATTTTTTTCCGCGAACCGGCGCGTGATCCTTCCGCACCGGCGCAGTCCATTGCCAACACTTTTAAAAATTTCGTCGTCGTGGCCGGCAATCCGCGGTTCATGCTTTTCCTGCTGATTTTTACAGGCTATTGGATTGTTTTCTGGCAGCAATTCATCACTCTGCCGGGCTATGTGCATGGCGTGATCGACGCCAACGCCGACGTCGAGATGATCCTGATTACCGACGGTCTGTCGGTGATCGCGTTAACGCTGCTGCTCAATCACCTCACACGAAACATTCCGGCGTTCTCGGCAATCATTCTGGGAACGGTCATCACCTCTCTCGCTTGGGTCGTGCTCGCCGTGCATCCGCGAGTCTGGACTTGTTACTTGGCGATTTTCGTTCTGGCCATCGGCGAAATTATTCATCAGCCCCGCTACTATGAATATATTTCGCGCCTCGCGCCGCCCGAGCAACAAGGCACGTACATGGGATTCGCGTTTCTGCCATTGGGAATCGGTTCGCTGCTCGGCGGCTGGTTCGGCGGCCGTGTGATTCATCACTTCGCTGAAGTCACAAAGCAGCCGCAACTCGCGTGGTGGATCTTCACCGCCGTAGGGCTGCTCACCGCCCTCCTCCTCTGGATCTATGACCGCACTCTTAAACCAAAGGCGGTTAGTTCGTAATGACAATTATTTTGGAAAGGTTTTACTGAGAGCTGACAACCAGCGACTGAAGACTTGTTTTAGTTCAGCATGCGGCGCAGAGATTCGAGGGCCTGGCGGGCGAGTGCGTAGCGCGGCTCGATTTCGAGAGCTTCCTGGAAGCAACGCATTGCCTGCGAGTACATTTCTTTTCCTAGGTAGGCGCGGCCAAGATTGTAGTGCGGAAAATGCCGCGGCTCATAACGCTTGGCCTCAATTGCCTGCTGCAGCCAGGGAATGGCCTGATCGAAATTGCCTTGCTCGATCATGTACGCGCCAATGTCGTTGTAGGGATTGCCAAAGTCAGGGTCGATTTCGATGGCGCGCCGGCACTCTGCGATGGCGTCTTCCAGTTTGCCCTGGAAGTGATATGTCCAGCCGAGAAAGGTGTGCGCTTCAGCCGTGGGATGCAGCTCCAGCGATGAATGATAGAGTTCGACTGCACGATCGTAGTCGCCCTCCATCTGGGCTTGATAGGCGTCCTGCAGAACTTCCCAAGCGTGCGTAAGGGTCTCCTGATCCATGGGCCCATTGTTACCACTCGGGACGCATGCTGCCTACGGTACGGAAGTCCCAAACGTTCCGAAAGCTCACCTGTCCTTCCTGACGGGAGTACAGGTAAGTATGGAGCAGGAAATGTGCGAATCAATGCAGAAAGATTGCAATTTCCGGCATCAAATAGAGAGAATAAAAGGGTTTCAGGGTTCGTACTTACAAACCCTGAGGTGAGAAGGGCAGAAGAACTGACCGCATGTCTTACAGGAGAGAAATCGTGAACCGTATCCTTGCTAACTCTGGCGCAACGCTCGGTATTGCTGTTCTTGGCATTTCACTCGCCATTGCCGGCGTGGGCCTCGCACAGACAAAATCAACAAAAAAGGCCGCACCAGCAGGCAAGGACGCCGCCGCGGTGGCGCGAGGCAAAGAAGTGTTTCAACAAAAATGTTCCACCTGCCACTACGATACGAGCGACGCGAAAAAAATCGGGCCGGGATTGAAGGGGATCGGAAAGCGCGGCACATTCACCGTGAACAACAACAAAGTGACCGACGAATCGCTGAAAACGTGGATTGAAAACGGCGATTCGCTCATGCCTCCTTTCAAGGACGTGATCGACGACAATCAAATTAAAGATGTAATCGCCTACGTGAAGACACTGTAAGAAAATTTTCGCGAAAAAGAAAAAAGCCCCCGAAGCTCAAAAGACTTCGGGGGCAAATTTTTCTGGCCTGCTTTTCTGATCTCTTCCCTTGCGGAAGCCGACGTTAGCTCAGAAAAGCTACTTCAGAAAGTTACTTCAGAATCGCATCTTTCAGAGCCTTTGCCGGGCGCAGTCGCACGACAGTCTTGGCCTTGATCTTGATTGCTTCGCCGGTCTGGGGATTGCGGCCCATGCGCGCCTTGCGGTGCGCCTTCACAACGCGGCCGATTCCTGGAATGACGAATTTGCCCGCGGAACCCTTTGCTTCTTTCACCGCGAGCTTGTGCAACTCTTCAAAAAAGAGAGCCGCCTGCTTCTTCGGTGTACCGAGTTTTTCGGCGATGTGCGAAACGATTTTTGTCTTGCTGAGTGGCTTAGCTGCCATCTAGTTTGCCTATCCTCCTGTAGATTTCTTTCCGTCCCGAGAAACCCGGGCGGGCTGCAAAATTTTTCCGTCTACCCGAACTTCGGCGAAAAAACCCGAGCCGAGGGGGACTATAGCGAACGCGGTAAGAGAACGCAAGGGCAATTGGTCAAAAAATGCAGTAAAAATGCACTTTTTTGCGGCGAGATGTGGAAATCGCGGCCATTTGTGCGGCTTTTTGACGCATAAGCCCAGCAAATAGAACAGCGTGCTACTCTTTTTGGGATTCTGGAAACGCTGACGAACATGGAGAACGACCAATGGGAAGCGGAACTTCACGGAAAGAGTTGGAACAAAGAATTTCCGAGGCAGTAAAGCTGCCGAGGCGAGCGGTAGCGGTGGGATTTCTTGACGCGCCGCCCGCCGGATTAGAAGAGTTTAAAGGCACGGAGCCATCGGGTTGTAGTTTCTGGAGGTTGGCTGCGTCAGGAAAGTCTTTCTATACGGTTCCGGAAAACCATTTCAATTGCGCCGTAGGAGCGTACACGCACAACATCCCGCTTTCAGCGACGCGCGAACGAGAAACGGAACAAACGCTGAAAATGATGTTCGATCTTGGGTATGTGAGGCCGGAGGAAGTGCCGCAGATTCCTCGCCTTGCGAAAACTCCCATGGCCATTGCGTACGCGCCGCTCGGGGATGCCACCTTCACTCCGGATGCGGTTCTGTTTGCGTGCAAACCGGCTGGAGCGATGCTGTTGAACGAGGCGGCCGGGCGCGCTGGCGTGGGCAGTGGATCGGCGGCGCTGGGCCGGCCGACGTGCATGGCGTTGCCAGCGACTTTGCAAGCGGGATCGATCTTGAGCCTGGGATGCACGGGCAATCGTGTCTACACGGGCCTCGGTGAAGACGAAATGTATTTTGTGGTGGGGGGCAAGGACCTGGGGGCACTGGCGGATGCGCTTGACGTAATCACGGGAGCGAATCGCGCGCTGCAGCAGTTCGCGCAGGGACGCCGTGCGGAACTGGCGAGCGCGTAGGACGAGCGCCCATCTGCTGGCGCGCCGGCGTTTCCGCCTGGAATTTCGATGAAGTGATATACGCGAGACCGAAGTTCGTCTAAGGCGCAGCCGAAGTAACAGAACGCGACTGTCAGTCCTTATGGAATAAAGCTCACTGGGTCAAGTTCTTCGAGCCGCTGCGCGAATTGGCGGAGGCTCTCTTCATCCAAGCGCATGAATTCAATACCGACGCGGCTGCTATCAGGCGAATGTTCGCACCAGCGCAGCACGCCCCAACCGGCGAGATGAGTCAGCGGTTCAGTCGCAAACGAGAGCGAAAATCCGATAGAAGAATTCGCCACGATACTGTGGTGTACCTCGAGAGACACCCCGCCGCGACCGAGAGCGACGTGCGAAGCAGTGGCGCCGAGGGATGTAATTATCAGGAGCGGGAGGATCGACGGCGATGGAAGGCTCGAAAATTAACTGCCGGCGCAACAGGCTTCGCTTGACGGCGCCACTCAATCCTTTCTTCCCTTTCTTCTCGCAGGGCTTGGACATAACAGCCTCGACGCCAAGATTGAAAGCGTCGGGAAGCATCAAGTCCAGATAGCCACTGACGAAAATGACAATCGGAATATAGCGGCCAGACAGGTGAAGTTGATGGACCAACTCCACACCGTTCACGCGAGGCATGCGGACGTCGGTGACGATGGCGTCCAAGCGGTCGCGCGCGAGAATATCCAAGGCCTCTTTTCCGTCGGCGGCTTCCGTAACGGTGCATCCGAGATACTCAGTGGAATTGCGAGTGGCACCGGTGGAGAAATCACTGCGAATCGATTGCAGACCGACGGAGATTTCGCAGGTGCTCTTGAACCTGCTGAACAATGCGGTGGATGCGGTGCAACCATTGCCGGAAAAGTGGGTGGAACTGCAGGTGAAAAATGTTGGCAAAGACGTGGAGATTTCCGTTACGGACAGCGGAAGAGGGATACCGGAGAAAATCCGAGACAAAGTGGGACAGCTATTCTTTACGACAAAAGTGGTGGGGCAAGGAACTGGGCTGGGCTGAGTATTTCGAGGGGGAATCGTGGAGGCGCATGGAGGGAGCCTGAATCTCGATCCGGATTGTGAACATACGAGGTTTGTGGTGATCTTGCCAAAAGCAGTGGCGCTGAAAAAAGAAGCGCATGCAGCGCTAAAGTAGCAGTGACTCTTCCTACCTCAGGGGTTAGAACCCCTAGATAGCCTGCCTTTTCGGCACGGCTGAAGCCGTGCCCTCCCAAGCCGTGGAGCCCGGAAAAACATTTCTGAGACGCTTTCTGGCTGAATTGAGAACGGAAGAAAAAATTTGAGGCACGTTTGCGGATAGATTCGGGGACGGCGATGCCGCAAAGTCAGCCTGGCAGAAATTCCAAACCGAGGCGACCTCGATGGGCAAACTTAAAATTGTGCCAATGGATTCACGAATTGTAGAGCAAGTTCGCGAAACGATGAAGGCTCCCGTGTATGGTTTCCCTGCGTATCGTGAAATGACGGCGGGCCGAGCGCCGTGCAGGCATTGCCTGAAACTGATTCGTCCACGTGAAGAAGAGCTGATTCTTTTTACGTACGATGCATTTCATGGACAGGGCGTGCCTCCGATGCCGGGACCTATTTACGTGCATGCGACAGAGTGTGAAGCATATTCCGGCAACGGAGAGATCCCGGCTGAGTATCGTGGACAGCCGTTAACGTTTGAAGCGTTCGGGGCGAACCGAGCGAGGGTGGCGGAAAGAGTCGTCCACGGAGGCGGTGAGGACGAAGCGTTGCGAGAGATCTTTGAACGAGAGGAAGTGGAATACGTACACGCGCGAAGCACTTCGGCTGGGTGCTACCTGTTTCGGATTGAGCGGGCGTAATCAGAGTGAGGCAGAAAACGACCACCCTCGGCAAAGCGCCGGGCAGGCAGAAGATGTTCGCCGTGCTGCGAAAAAACACCGCTCTGAAGACTCTGCCTGCGGCAGACCGGCGGCCACTACAAAAGGCCGAGAAGAACGGCGGCTAAAGCCGCCGCTCAAAGGGCAAGCACAGGCGGGAACGCCAGTGCCGCTAAAGACTAGAGCGTGGCTAAATCCTGATAGAAGTGCGCGATGGCTTTGATGCCGCTGAAATAATTCTCGAGGTAAAGATGCTCGTCGGGCGCGTGAGCGTTTTCATCGGGCAGGCCAAAACCGATCAGTACACAAGGCACCTCGAAGGTATCGTACATCTGCGTGACGAAAGGAATGGAGCCGCCTTCGCGAATGAACACTGCTTTTTTGTTGAAGCCCTTCTGGAGCGCAGCTTGCGCGCGCTGAAAAATGGGCGCGTGGTAGGGAGCGGACCACGGCTTGCCGGTGCTAAGCACTTCAAATTTGCATATCACCGTTTTGGGCAATAACTTGCGAATATGTTTTTCGACGAGCTTGGCAATGCGTTGCGGGTCCTGTCCGGGGACGAGGCGCGTAGAAAATTTGGCATAAGCTTTTGATGGAATGACCGTCTTGGCACCTTCGCCCTGGTAGCCGCCCCAGATGCCATTGAGTTCAAGAGTTGGCCTGATCCAGAGTTGCTCGACGGTGGTGAACCCTTTTTCACCGCAGTAGCCGGGTGCGCCCACCGCTTCCTGAAAGGCTTTGCGGCTCCAGGGCAGCGCATTGAGGGCCTTGCGTTCAGCTTTCGAAAGTTGCTTGAAATTGTCGTAGAAGCCGGGAACGGTCACGCGAAAATTCTTGTCGTGAAGTTTTGCAAAAAGCTCTGCCAGAACCGCAAGCGGATTCGGAACGGCGCCACCATAGACACCGGAGTGCAAGTCGCGCGTAGGACCGGTAAGTTCGATCTGGTAGTAGTTCAATCCGCGCAAGCCGTAGGTGATTGAAGGCACACCCTTGCCGAGCATCGAGGTATCGGAAACGACCAGCGCATCGGCCTTGAGTTTTTCCTTATTTTTTTGAACGAAATTCCAGAGGCTGACACTGCCGACTTCCTCCTCACCTTCAATCAGAATCTTGATGTTGATGGGGAATTCGCCGCCCATCTCGTGTAGCGCCTGGAGCGCCTTCAAGTGGATGTGTACTTGTCCTTTGTCGTCAGCAGTTCCGCGGGCATAGATGTTTCCGTTGCGGACCGTTGGTTCGAAAGCCGGGGTGGTCCAGAGGTGGAGAGGCTCCGCAGGCTGAACATCATAATGACCGTAGAAAAGGATGGTTGGCTTGCCAGGGGCGTTGAGCGACTCAGCATAGACCAGGGGATGCAGGGCTGTAGGAACGATTTCAATCGATTGAAATCCGGCGGAACGCAAATGATCGGCGACCCAGCGGGCGGCGCGCTCAATGTCGGGCTTGTGTTCGGATTTGGCACTGACGCTGGGGATACGGAGAAACTCGTTCAATTCAGCAAGATTCTGATCGCGACGTGAGTCGATGAATTCGGCCAAGGTCATGGGGACAGGCAAACGTATGAGTCCTTTCAGAGATTAATACGCAATTCAGATTAAAAAGTTTGCGGCCGGGGAAGAAAAGTGATGGAAAGATGAGCCACCGCACCGCCATATTTGATTGTAAGACCGTGTTCAGGCAAAGAACAAGCGATGCCAGACACCTCGTTCCTCATGCGAAACAACTGGGCGCAAGGACAATTGACGGGGACTGCGGCGACGCAGAAGATGGGACCATGAGCACTACGGTCGAATTCTCCGCCCCACGGCGCAGTGCGCGGGTGTTTCGCAAGCTAAAGATGCAAGCGCAGGGACGCGCGCACAACGGCAAGAAGTTCCGCGAAACCTGCGAAACGCTGGTGGTGAGTGCGTACGGCGGCCTGCTGATGTTGAAACATGAAGTGGACGACGGCGAATTGCTGGTGATCACGAATCCGGAGACACTAGAGGAAATCGAATGCCGGATCGTGTTTCTGGGCGAATTGTGCGACCAGGGACAGCGAGTGGGAATTGAATTTTTGACTCCAGCACCGCGCTTCTGGGGGCTGGAATTTGCGGAACCAGTTTCTCCGCCGAACGACGCACCCATCCTTCACTAAAAAATGTGCACTCGATAGGCGCGCGAAACAGAGACGACCAAAGGGTCATGAAGAGCGCACAGTTGCCGAGTGCGCAACTGCCGGCGCTTTGCGCTTGCCCAACCAGGCGGCCAGTCGCCAAATGAGCAAAATTCCGACCAGCATTCCGTAAAACAAAGGCTTCCGAATATCGGATTTAACGAGCCAGTAGTAGTGAATGACGCCGAGTATGGCGCAAATGTAGATGCTGCGATGAAGAACCTGCCAGCGTTTCCCACCGAGACGGCGAATCCAGCTTGTGGTCGAGGTAATCGCCATAGGAATCAAAAGAAGGAAAGCCGCGAAGCCGACGGTGACGAAAGGCCGTTTTGCGACGTCCTTCAACATTCCCGCGACGTTGAAAGATTGATCGGGACCCAGGTAGGTCAAGAAATGAAGGCAGGCATAAAAAAAAGCGCAGAGGCCCAACATCCGGCGGAAACGGATGAGCTCCGGCAGATTCAAAAGTTTGCGGAATGGCGTAATGCAAAGCGTGAAGATGAGAAAGCGCAGCGTCCAATCGCCGGTCTGATGCTGCAGGAACTCAACGGGATTTGCAGTGAGGTCGCCACGGAAACCACGCCACACGAGTAAAAGCAACGGAACCAAAGAAAGAAGAAAGACAAGAACTTTTGCCCATTTGCTTGAAAGAAATTTTCGGACGGCGGCGAGCATCAGTGGAATTTCTTCAGGTCCATGCCAGAGTAGAGGGAAGCAACCTGATCGGAGTAACCATTGAACATCAGAGTCTTGTGCATGAAAATTTCGCCAAGACGCCGTTCGGTTGCCTGGCTCCAGCGAGGATGGTCAACGTTAGGATTCACATTGGAATAGAAGCCGTATTCGTTGGGAGCCTGGCGATTCCAAGAGGTGTGCGGTTCGGAGGATTGCAGCCGGATCTTCACGATGGACTTGATGCTCTTGTAGCCGTACTTCCAGGGAATCACCATGCGCACGGGCGCGCCGTCCTGATTGGGAAGCGTTTCTCCATACATGCCGACGCAAAGAAGCGCGAGGGGATGCATCGCTTCATCAAGGCGCAGGCCTTCGACGTACGGATAGTCGAGGCCGGTATACTTCGCTTGCGGCATCTGTTTCGGATCGTAGAAGCTCTCGAAGGCTACATACTTTGCCTTGGGAGTGGGCTCGACAAGCTTAAGAATGGTGCTGAGAGAGTAGCCAATCCAAGGGACCACAATGGACCAACGCTCGACGCAACGGTGCCGGTAGATGCGTTCCTCAAGCGGAGCAACCTTCAGGATTTCTTCCATGGAAAATTTGCGGGGAGTTTTGACTTCGCCTTCGACGGAAACAGTCCAGGGTGAAGTTCGGAAATTTTGCGCGTTCTTGGCGGGATCACCTTTGTCGGAACCAAATTCGTAAAAATTGTTGTAGTGGGTAACGTCATTTTCCGAGGAGATTTTTTCGTCCACACGGTAGTTACTTTTGATAGTGGTGAGTTTGGTGCCGGCGAACGCGGTTGTCGAGGGCGAAAGTATGGAGGCGAAGCGTTTACCGACTACGGCTGCCGCGCCGGCGATCCCCAAGCCGCGCAAAAAATTGCGCCGATTAAAATAGACGTCTTTCGGGGTGATGTCCGCGAGAGCGAGTGCCGGTTCGTGCTTAATCAGCATATGTTGTATTTAGAACCACTTACGCGTGTGTGTGGTTGCTTCCTTTTTGAATCATACGGCATGTTTGCGAGATTGGATGCCGGAGAGAGGCGAAGGTTTCCGGAAAAGAAGGGCTGAGTCACTGCGAAGCACGGCATCGTCGAGAGGTTCCTTAATTAATACTCTCAAAATCCGTCCACGACAAGGGCTCTCTGGGCTCGTTGTCCAATGAATTTAAAAGGGGCCTCCGGCGAAACGTTCCGATAGCTGCGAGACGAATGGGTATCACGGTCCCAGGAATGAAAGCGCGGATGCATCCTGCTCGATACAAGTTGGCGGAGGGCTAGGACCCTACCTCAACTGACGGAGGAGGACCTGAAAGAGCCAGTTCCCGCGGTGAGCATTACGCTTTACACCAGCGGGTCTCGCACTTCTTGACGAAGCCAGATCCTTGCTGGAGGGCTCACTACTCAATAGGCGCGCACAGGGTGACGCCGAGCTCGTTCCGTACAATAGGTGCCACGGCGGTCCCGAGGATCTCTATGGCGTTCAGCATTTGTTGGTGCGAAAGCGTCGAGACGCCCATCTGGAATGTGACGCGGGAGATGCCGCCGAGAACTTCATTCACATAGAGGATCTTTTTCGCGACCGTTTTAGCGTCGCCGATCAGCAGCGCGCCGGTAGGTCCGCGCTGGGCGTCGAATTGAGCGCGTGTCGCGGCTGGCCAGCCGCGTTCCTTGCCGATTTCGGTAAATGTGTACGCATAGCCTGGATAGAATATTTCCGCGGCTTCGTCAGTAGTGTCTGCAAGAAAACCAACGGAATGAAGACCTACCGTAAGTCGCTCGGGCGAATAACCGGCGCGGCGCCCAGCCTCACGGTAGAGGTCTATGAGCGGAGTCAAAAACAACGATCTCGCCGTCCAACAACAATGTGTCGGGACTTAGATTCGCAATTGCGCCTACGATATTGGGAAAGTTTTTTGTCCGGTCCTTGTCGTTTCGAGAAAGCAGCCTGACACGGCCGGCTTCCTTATAGGATAGGCCAGAATGCTTATCCCGTCGTACTTTTCCTCGTAGATCCAATTCGGTTTGTGAAAAGGCCAATCCACGAGAGTCGCCAACATCGGCGAAATGCGAAACGGGATGATGTCTTTTCGGTGGGTTAAGACCATATCGGGAAGGTCAAGTTTTTAGTGGCCTCGGACGAGAGCGGAAGGGCCGCCCGAAGCGGCCCTTCCCAGTTCGGAGTGCTGAGATCGAAGCTACTTCTTGCAGGATTCACTGACCATGCTCACGCTGGTAGCGTCTAGGTGGCCATGTTCCTTGGCATTGGGATCAACAGCCGCCTTGGTCTTCTCCTTGGCGCCGTGCATGTCAGGATGCCACACCTTGCCGGTGACGGTGACCGTGTGACCGACATGAGGCGAGAGCTTTACACCTTTGCTCTGGATGTCCCAACTACTTCCGTCGTCTTGCGTGAGCTTGAACTCGTTTGCGCTGTCTCCTGCGGAAAGACATCCCGTCACTGAACGAGTCTTCGCGCTCTTATCTTCTTCTTGCGCGTTACCGCTCTGGGCGAATGCTGGAGCGATCGCCAAGCAGGAAACCGCAAGCAGGCTAAAAGCCAACTTTGTCGTCATCAGAGTCTCTCCTTGCCAGAAAAGGAACAGATGATTCAGTTTTTTGCTTTGCTCCTCTCCCGACTAAGAAAGCGTCCACCCCATAAGCGCTGGCAAGCTATACAGGGAATCCTTGAACTCCGCGCGAAATGCAATTTCCGCCCTGGACTTCTCGCTCCTAAGGGAATTACCGGATAGAAGGAGTGCCTTCGACTGACTACGGTCGAGTCTATGAGGAGGTTTCTCATGCCTACGGAAAACCCGTTAAAACGAGGGAATTGGATCGCTCTCACAGTGTGGTACTCGTGCTTGCAGCCGTTGCCGTAGCCGTTGTCGCCAAGACATCGCGCGAGCCACTGACCGACAGTCAGTTCGCGGCCAAGGCGGCGCAAGGTTCACTCGCTGAAGTTCAGCTAGGAAGGCTGGCGGCACAAAAAGCTCAAAATGAGACTGTGCGCGCGTTCGGCCGAAGAATGGCCACCGATCACACAAAATCCAAAGCCAAGCTAGAAAAAATCGCTGCTCGCCAGAACATCAATCTTCCGGAAGATTTGGATAAGGACGCAAAGCAAACCTACGAAAAACTTTCGAAACTGTCCGGTCCAGACTTCGACCGTGCTTATGCCCTGGACATGCTCAAGGATCATAAGAAAGACGTCGCGGAATTTCAAAAGGAAGCGTCGGCTGGAAAAAATGAAGCCATCCGCTCGTTTGCGGCAGAGACGCTTCCTACTTTGCAGAATCATCTAAAAGCAGCCCAGGAAATGAAGGAACTTTTCGACCGGAGCGTTACCGCCATCCCCAATCTCCCCAAGTAGGGATTTGATTCATCGCGCACATCAGCCAACCGCGAAACGAAATCAGTGCGGGGACTCTCTGGTCTTACAAGAATCGCACGCATTCCGCAATCCGGATCGAGAGGTTCAACCATGAACCTGAACGAAGTTGTAAAGTGCGCGAATCCACCGTTTCCTTGCGCCGTCGTATGAGTGAGCGGATGCAGACGATGTCACCGAAAGCGGTAAGACAGCCTATTCTCGGAAGACTGTAATGCAAGCCGCACGTAGCCATGATTGCGGATGTGTGGTTGTGGATCCACCGCGCGAGATTTTGTCGGTATTCCATTTTCGAACGGGCAAAAGACGAAGGCTCGGAGGACTTACTAATCCTGCCCTCTGAATTTTGCGGTCTTGTTTAGCCTCTAGGAAGTGCTTCTTCCTCCGGCGTCTTCTTGTTCAATGACCCCTGCCGCGATCAGGTCTTCGATATCTCGAAGAGTAGTTGGCGAAGAAGCCCTCGTTATTTTCATCCACTTGTCTCTGGTCAGCTTTCCCTCGAATCCACTGAACAGTCTATTCAGGACTTTCTTCTGCTGGACATTCAGAGAGAGCTTCCTTTTCTTCAAGTCCTGCCAGAACAATTCCTTTTCGAGAGCCCTGTCTGAGATTCGATTCGATTGTTCTATGGCTCGATCCAGACACTCAAGAAACCAGGTTAGCCATCCTGTGATGTCAAGCGATCCAACCTGTGTCTTCTCAAGAACATCGTAATAGCCCTTTCGTTCTTCAAGAATTTGCGACGACATGCTGTAGAAGCGCTGGGCACTGCCGTCAGATCTGGCTAAGCACATCTCAGCGATTGCTCTTCCGATTTTCCCGTTGCCATCCTCAAAAGGATGGATCGTAACGAACCCAAAATGTGCGGTTGCGGCCTTCAAGAGCGGATCTTCCTGCTCGTTGCCGTCCAGCCACTTGAGAAACTTTCCGATCTCGCTCTCGATGCAAGCAGCTGCGGGCGCAACATAGTGAACCTTGTGGCGACCGACTGGTCCTGAGACAACTTGCATCGTACCCTGACTGTCGTCCCGCCATGCGCCTACGCGAAATCTATCCCCGGTTTCACGGACTCCGGGAAACAGATCCGCGTGCCGGTCGAATAGGAACGTAATAGATTGTGCCAATGTGATGTTGGCTCTGTGGACGGAAAGTCCCAAATAAAACGGCCACGCCTAGGAGTGATTTGGCGAACTCCAGACACCCGCTCTGCAACCTCGGAAAGCGCCCACACATCTTAGTAACAGCAGTTCGCAGCCGCGTTTTTTAGTTTCTAGCCTTAAAGCTTCTCGCACGTTTTTTTGTTTTCCAGCCCAACGCAAAAAAGGGGACCTGTACCGTCGGACGGTGTTGTCTTCGCAACATGGCCAGTTCGGCTTTCGCCGCGGTCTGCGAGACTTACAAAATGACGCGTCGATTCATCTTCGTAGCGTTGTGCCTGGCGACGGCCTCGGCGGCGCTCAGCCAGAATGTCCGGCCAGCCTCTGCGGAAGCGCCCGGACCGCGTCCCATCGGCAGAATGGAGGGTCGCAAGATTCTGGCTACCATTCCCACGGTAGACGCCAAGTCCGAATCCGAAACCGACTGTTCTCACCTAGTTCACGATGTTTACGAACAAGCTGGCTTTCCATACGACTATGCCAGTTCGCGCGAACTCTACATCGGCAGCACAAATTTCACGCGCGTGCGCGCACCCCAAGCGGGTGACCTAGTTGTTTGGCGCGGCCATGTCGGCATCGTCATCGATCCCAAAGAACACTCCTTCTTCAGCTCCGTGCGTTCCGGTCCCGACACGCAGTTTTATGACTCGCCCTACTGGCGGTCGCGTGGTATCGCTCGTTTCTTCCGCTATATGACCGAGAAGCCGCTCCGTTCCGGCCGAACGCTCGAAGCTACACGTCACGCGGACCAGCAACCTCTTCAGGCCGCCAGCCGCAGTTCGGAGAATCGACCACCTTCCAGACCGCCAAAGGCGGCACCTGCATCTGCGTCGAACTCTGCCCCCGCAGCTGAAACCTCCAGTTCAGCAACCGTCGAAACTCCTCGAGAGATCATTCTGCAAGTGGCCCGAAAAAATCCTTCGCCAGACGAAGTCGCAGCCGCATTTGTCGAAATGAATCAGGATTCTGGTGAATCCCTCCGTACGCGCAGTCTGAACAGTCTCGGCAAACCCATAATCGTTTACCGCGAAGTACGCGTCTCAGCAATGCAAATCAAGGGCAAGCGCGGAACTGCGCTCGTGCGGATCGAATCGTTAGGAGCTCCTCCGAATACGCAAACGGGCTCACAGCTTCGCTGGAAAGAACAGTCTCTGGAATTCGAGAAGACGAAAAGAGGCTGGGTGATGAGTCCCATCCAGGAAGCTGCTTACGTCAAGCGTGAAGTTGCGTTGCAAGTCTTGTCGGCCCGGCTCGCGGAGCTCGCGCAAAATACAGACGCCACTCCCGAACAGGAACGCGAGCAGAAACAAATCATTCGCCTCCTGAATTTGCTGGTTACCGACGATTTCAGCGCCGCGTCAGCGCAGAGTAATTAAGACGCGAAAGCAAGCATTCTGTATCGCAATTCCCATGTCAGTCAGATGGCAAGACTTTTCATCAGCTACTCGCGGGCGCGATCTCACGGGACGTAATTTCATATTTGAAGCCATCCGGATCGAGACAATCGAGTCGACCCTCAGTTGTTTCCGCCTGCGGGTACATGAAGAATCCAAGCGGCGCACCGCTCGATCCGGGAAGAGTGACATCGTGCGCGAAGTTGTACGCCATCCAGTTCATTTCCCACGACCCAAATAGCCGTGCGCGTGCCTTCTTCACCATTTCGTCGTTGAGTGGCAGACTTCCGGGAGGTTCTTCGAGCACAACTTTCCGTACGTCCGCGGGATCGACAGGAACCCAACCGTAGTCGAGAAGATGCACTTCCGCTCGGCAGTGTTGAGCTTTTGTTACTTTCTCCGACGAGGCACCGAGGCTCTTGTATCCCATCTCCGACTTGGCGACACGGATCCCGTACACGTCGCGCGCGGGAAGGCCGGCCCCACGCGCGAGGCCAACATAGAGCGCATTGAGATCGGCGCATTTGCCGCCCAAATCCCGGGACTCCAGCATGAAGCGGATATCGCCGACGCCACAGCCGCGCGTCTTCGGATTTCGAAATGTGTTGTCAACGATCCACTCGTAGATCGCCCGCGCCTTTTCTACGTCTGTCTTCGCGTGCTTCGTGATCTCGATCGCCGTTGCGTTCACGATACCATCAGTTGGTATGAGCTTGGTCGGCCGTAGAAAGTGCTCCAACTCGGAGCGATCCCCTTTTTGCGCTCCGCTGGGCACCGAAAGGTCGACTGAATAGTTCTTAGTCGCGATCCGGCTCGTAACGGTAAGAATTGGCTTCACTCCGGCCGGAAACTCGGCGGCAATAGTTCCCAACGCATCCGTCTTGCTTTCCACGATCTTCGCATTACCACCTTCAGCGGTGAACGTATTGGAGAGCATTTTCTGAAAGGGCGTTTGGCGGCCGAGCGCCGCCGGCACCCAGATGCGCGTCATCCCCGAGGGTTTTAGAACTTCGACACGCGTTGTCACTTCGAACGTGCGCCAGTCGCCAGACGTCGCGTCCTCGACAAGTAGGCGTCCCGCTCTTGGGAGCGCTAAACTCGCTGACACCGCGCTTGCGGATCGCAGAAAATCGCGACGGTTCATGGCTTCACCTCTTGAGAAGGACTACTTGTACGATTTCCAAACAATTCACAAGGTACCGCCGATTCGACATCAACACAATGTGCAGGCCAAGGCGCGACTTTCCGAGAATAGTGCGCTTGAGAAATGACTGCTTTCGGAAAAGCACCTGATTTGCAGAAAATCGCCCACAAGATGGGCCGAGTGCCCTGGTTTCTTCATTCATCCTGCATTCTGCCACTGAGAAATAAGCGCCCGGGGCGTCAAGACGTCAGCGAGCCCTATGCGACCGAGCAGCTCAGCGCGGACCCGGTCTAATACCATGTTCACTACTTCAGCGCCGTCCTGAGCCGGATCCACGTGCACTCGGAACGGCCTCTTTCCAAAGGGAGTATCCACGACCTTAACGATCGCCTCCGCGACGGCCGACACATCGGCCTCAGGAGGCACAATCGACGCGAAACCTTTCATGATGTCGTCGGCAAAGCCCTTATAGGGACCTGCTTCGTATTCGGCAACGCGCTCCTCATCTGAGGGAGAGCCTGCGTGCGCGAAGTGATTCGTGCCACCGGTGAAGGCACCTGGAACGATGATCGAAGTCTCGATACCCCAACGCGCCAACTCGCGCGCATAGACTACGGCCAGGGCATCCATTGCGGCCTTCGCCGCGAAGTACGGTGCTAGATAGAGGAGAGTTCCGCCCGCTGTACTACTACTCGACACCCACAAGACAAGGCCTTGTTTCTGCTTGCGCAATTGAGGCAGGGCAGCACGGTTCACGCGCTGAGTGCTCAGCACGTTGATGTCATACAGCTCCGCCAGTTGTTCGGGCGTGAACGCTTCGGCCGGACCAAAGACCATGTGGCCGGCATTGTGAACGACCACATCGAGTCGGTCGTTTTCGGCGATGATTTTCCCAATGCCAGTGTCGACGGATCTGTCCGAGACAACATCAAGCTCCACGGTGCGAAGATCAACGCCGTTCTTCGCGGCATACTCGTGAGCCAGCGCGACCTGAGGTGCATTGCGGCCCTTCGTATCCCGTATTCCGGCGTACACGATGTGACCGGCCACAGCCAGAGCGCGGGAAGCAAGAGCACCAAAGCCGCTCGATGCTCCAGTGACGACGATTACTTTCTTCACGATTTATCTCCTTTTTGAGCGATTGGCTCTCTCCGTAGGACGAGCCTGAATTTCGACAGGCGAAAGCTCAGACCATGCCGCCATTGGCGCGAAGTACCTGACCATTGATCCAGGAGCCATCGGGACCGGCGAGGAACGCGACCGCCGCGGCGATGTCTTGCGGCGTACCCAAGCGCTCCAGCGGATTCATTTTCGCGAAGCGCTCGATGAGTTCCTGTGATTTTCCGTGTAAGAACAGTTCGGTCGCGGTTGGCCCTGGCGCGATTGCGTTGACAGTGATCGACCGCCCGCGAAGTTCCTTGGAGAGAATCGCGGTCAGTATTTCGACGGCAGACTTGGTCGCGGCGTAGATGCCATATGTCTCCAGCTTGGTGCCGACGACGCTGGTGGAGAAATTGATGATGCGTCCGCCGGGACGAAGCCGTTTTGCTGCTTCGCGCAGACCATTGAACGTGCCCTTCAGATTCACGGTAATCATACGGTCGAACATCGCGTCATCCGTCGTGGCAACACTCGCGAGTGTCATGATTCCGGCGTTGTTGACCAGAACGTCGACGCCGCCGAACTCCCGTTCAGTAGCATCGAACATGCGCGCTACCTCGGCTGGTTTGCTGACATCGGCTTGCGCGGTTACCGCGCGCCCTCCAGCTGCTTCGATTTTCTTGGCGAGCTCAGAAGCTTCCTCTTTACTGCCTGCATAGTTCACAACTACGGAAAAGCCGCCTTGCGCGAGCCGCTCCGCAACCGCGGCTCCGATACCGCGGGAGGCTCCTGTAACGATCGCTATTCTTGTCATGATTGTTCTCCTCTCTTGGCGTTCCAATTTGCGAGGTTCGTTCGCATTTCATTAGATAGCAGGGCGTGCCATTTGCAACATGCATTGCTAGAATGCCTTCCATGCGTGAAGTGCATCTACGGAACCTTGATCTCAATCTGTTAGTCCCGCTCCATGCCCTATTGGAGGAACGACACGTAACGCGAGCGGCCAAACGAAGTTTCTTGAGTCAGCCAGCCATGAGCCGGGCGCTTGAGCGGCTGCGCGAGATGTTCGGAGATCCTCTGCTGGTTCGCAGTGGCCGTACCTACGAGCGCACCGTTCGCGGCGAACGTGTGCTGCGGGAGTTGGAGACGCTCATACCTCGGTTTGAGGCTATGGTGAGAGGAGTCGAGTTCGATCCGGCCCGAAGCCAGGAACGATTTCGCGTGGCGTTAACCGACCACGCATCCACGATTCTGCTGCCATCGCTCGCGGCTCGGATAAGGAGGGCGGCGGCTCACGTAAAGCTGGAAGTATCCGCGTGGCGCACGGAATCTTATGAGGACGTCGTAGCAGGCAGAATCGATACGGCTCTCAGTGCAGAAGAAGCGCCTCCTGTCTTAGAGAGTGAAGTGATCCTTAGTTTAGATTTTGTTTGTCTCGTAGGCTCCGCTCTGCGGGTTCGCGCTCGTCGTTTTACGCTGAAACAATATCTGCAATTTCCGCACGCGCTGGTCGAAACGTTGGCTGGGCAACAAACCTTGGTGGATCGTCCCCTGGCGCAGCTTGGTATGAAGCGTCGCGTCGTGCTTAGTCTTCCATTCTTTGTCCCGGCGATCTTTGCGATCGCTCAAACGGATTTGATTCTCACTGTGCCCCGCAAATTGGCAAAGCTCACCGCAGGGATGGCTGGTGTACGCGTCGTGGAATCGCCTCGCGAGATCAATGGCTTTCCGTATTTCATGGCGTGGCATCCACGACTCAGCACCGAGCCTGCTCACAGATGGTTCCGTGAACAACTGCGGATGGTTGCTCGGACAACTTGAGCACTCGAGGGACAACAGTGTAAGTCGGTTCGCTCCTCAATCCGCGGCATACGACTGACGAGGAACTCCGAGGCTACGGCCTTTCGCGGAAGACAAGCCTGGTTTTGCTCCCGCCGGAAAATCCTTCGTCAGGGAAACGATTTCGGGACCTCGATTCATCCAGACTCGGACTAGTGCGCGAAGTGCAGGCAGACCCATGGCAAAAACGGCGATCACTTATAGTGCCGGGATGTGTCCCCGAGCGAAAACCGGCGCGATGTGCCACAAACCTTCAAACCAAAGATGCTCAAACCCTGGACAAGTCTTGGAGGACAGCCCGTATCGGTTTCGCTTTCCAGAAACGATTCCAGTTCTCGAGCGAAGCGAACGTGCGGCTGTGCATCCGATCGATGTATAGCGTGCCCTGCAGATGATCAATCTCATGCTGCAGGATCCGGGCGTACCACCCGGTAGCCTCAACCGATTGATGCTCTCCGTGTTCATCCAAATATTTCACTTGGATGGTTCGGGCACGCGGAACGACTGCGGAGAAACCAGCCAGGCTGAGGCAGCCTTCATAGAAATCAACGGTATCATCCGTCGAGAAAGTGATAACCGGATTGATGATCACGTGGAACGGCACCGGCCGCCGCTCCTTATCCTCAACCTCTTGGGGCGGCAACCCTTTCAACAACTCCTCTCGATCTTCAAGTACTGCAAGCTGCAATGGTAGTCCGACTTGGGGAGCAGCCAGACCAACGCCTGGAGCGTCCTGCATTGTTTCTTTCATGCCCTGAATCAGTCTTTGGATTTCGTCGCACGTTATTTCTTCGCGCGTCAACGCACGCGCCGTTTGCCGCAAAACCGGTTCTCCTGCCTGCACGATCTTCAGACGCAACTCGTCTTCTTTCAGTTGTGAAAATCGCGGCTCTTGAAAAACAAAACCGCCGCTTTGCTATCTGGCTAACGCCTCATACCTATCGCAATGGACTGAAGAACTCTCGCAGATCCTTCGCAAGCAATTCTGGCTGCTCCATCGCAGCAAAATGTCCGCCCTTGGGCATCACCGTCCAACGTACGATATTCAAGCCGCGCTCCGCCAACGCCTGGGGCGGCATGGCAATCTCCCTGGGAAAGACTGCAACAGCTACGGGTGGCTCGACACGGTTGCTGCGCGCGAGACTGAGCGGCCGCTGGCGCGACTCGTAGTACAGGCGTGCGGACGAAGAAGCCGTTTCCGTGACCCAATAGATCATGAGGTTGGTCAAAAGCTCGTCACGAGTAAAGATGCTTTCAACATCGCCTGCACAGTCACTCCAGGTCCGAAATTTTTCGATGATCCAAGCTGCGAGTCCAACTGGAGAATCATTCAATCCGTAACTCAGTGTTTGGGGCTTGGTTGCTTGTTCATGGCTGTAGCCGCCTTCGGCATCCCACCACGCACGGAGTTGTCCCATATACGCACTCGCAATCTCATCCTCAGGTTGTACGTTCAGCGTGCCCCCGAGCAGGAAACGTCCCGCGATGTAGTTCAGGTGAATCCCAGTCATGTGCTCAGCATGATCGAGTCCAAGCGCAATCGAAATGGCCGAGCCCCAGTCGCCACCCTGCGCGCCGAAGCGCTCATAGCCGAGCTCCTGCATGAGTCGCACCCAGAGCGCCGCAATTTTCTTCGGATCCATCCCACGCTCGCGCGGGCGGTCGGAGAACCCGTAGCCTGGCAATGACGGCACGATCACATCAAACGCATCTTCTGCCCTGCCACCATGTGCAGTGGGATCTGTCAGTAGCGGAATGAGCTTCAACATTTCGACAAAGCTTCCTGGCCATCCATGCGTCACAATGAGCGGCATGGGCGCCGGCCCCTTCCCGCGCACATGTAGAAAGTGGATACGGAATCCGTCAAGGGCGATGCGAAACTGCGGCAACTGGTTTAACACCGCCTCTTCGCGACGCCAGTCATAGCGATGACGCCAATACTCAGCCAGCGTGCGCAGGTAAGAAAGATTCGAGCCGAACTCCCAGCCCGTATTCTCAACCTCATCCGGCCAGCGTGTGGTATCGAGGCGATGCGCTAAATCAGCAAGTACAGCATCCGGGACCTGAATCGCAAATGTTTCCGGAGCCATTCAGCCAAAGCCCTCCGCAAAAGTACGGCTTCCGAAGAGATGTCTGACCAGGCATCCTAGTCACATCATTAAAGGTAGCTTGCTCCCGACAATCCTTGAACGCATCAACGAATGGCGGCCAGAAATTCGTCGACCGTCAGAACCTCGTGGCCAAAAGTACTCAGACGGCCCCAGAGCGGATGCTCCGATCCTATTTGGAAGTGGAGCGAATAATCAGTAGACGCAACGGGATTCTTCCAAGAAATAACCTTGTTCCACATCTTTGGCGAGTTTCAGTGACGCCGCAAGCTGGCGGTAACTTTTCCATTCTTCTGGTCGAACTTCATTGGGATCAATTCCTCGCTTGACAGACGTAACGTCCTGGGATATGTAGCGGGAAGTAAACACTTCGGATCGTTGTCTGTCAAGGAGCTTTGTTATGGTACCCAGCAGCCATCTGCCTCCCGCGGTGAGGCTATCCCGCCCTTCATCGCTATTGATGGGGGTCCTATTCCTACTTGTAGCGTTGCTGCTATTCGCTGCACTGGTCCGACCTGCGTTCGCGCAGAAGAGCCTGTCCGCCGCCGAGGCAAAGGAACACGTCGGTGAAGTGGCGACCGTCTGCGGAACTGTTGTAAGCACGCGTTACGCGGCGTCCACTAAGGGCAGTCCGACGTTTCTTAATCTCGACAAAGCGTACCCGAATCAGGTTTTCACAATCGTGATTTGGGGTAAGGATCGCAGCAAGTTCGGCAGGTCAGAAGTCGACTACCGCGAGAAACGAATTTGCGTCACAGGCAAGATTGCAGAGTACAGAGGAAAAGCAGAAATCGTCGCCGATGATCCGAAACAACTGGGCAAACTTTAATCGTCTGGCGTCAACGAAGGATGGATGAGCGAGAGGTCGCGGAATCGGGCGCGACTGACGTGAGGAGGTCAAGGCTCACGAATACTCCGAACAATCCTCCGCAAGCAAAGCGCACCCAAAATTCGAGCTTGTCGGTCCTAGGAATTTTCTCGGCGGTACCCCTAGTTCGTTCATTCGCCCATGAGCTTGTCTCTTTACCAGCCGAAGGTAGGTCTGCTTAATCGCAGGTGCTGAGGCGTTTGTTGGAACACCGAGGACTTGATACGCGTGCTGCAGTTCTGTGAGCTGATCGTCGCTTACAGGCATCTAAGTCGGATATCCCTTCCTTATGATAGACGCGGGCAACAATCGTTCACGTGAAATCTAGGCGCGAGTGCCCGATAAGTCTTGCCGGAAGTCTGGGCGGAGGATTCCCCCTTGCCAACTTGATTCACAGCTATCAACAGGCAGCGATCGACCTCGTTTTTTGAGCACCTACAAGAACATACGACTCGTTGATTCTGTGCGATTTAATTCAGCTTTTGCCGTTTGGAGTTCTTCCCCAAATCTTTCCCACGTTTTCTTTCTCTAGGCGGCACATCCGCCCATGCGGCTTGCTCTGCCCGACCCGGTGCGACGTTTAACATAGGACTCCAAATTCAAGGCGCAGCGCGTTGCCGCTGGCGGTGACAAAACCTTTACGAGCCTTTACAGCCTATTCTGTGGCTGTGACAGGGACGAGCACGTCTATTTACTGTTAACTCTCCGGACACTTAACCGCAGGGGATGCGCCCAGAGGACATTCGCGGAGTAAACTGCAATCGCCCTTTTTTTTAGGCCTTACTTGATTTCAACAATGGCGTCTCACGAACTGCCTCTTGCCGGCTCCTACGACGATCTTCTCGTCGCTCTGTCCATCGTTATCGCGATCCTAGCGTCCTATGCCGCACTCGATCTCGCCAGGCGCGTAACTGCTGCACAGGGCAGAGCCCGCATCCTCTGGTTGACCGGAGGAGCCACAGCCATGGGATTCGGCATCTGGTCGATGCACTACATAGGGATGCTAGCCTTCCGCTTGCCGGTCCCGGTGCAGTACGACTGGCCCACTGTTTTGCTCTCGCTGATGGCTGCAATTCTGGCGTCGGCTATTGCTCTGTTTGTTGTCAGCCGACACAAGATGGGAGTAATTCGAGCTTTTCTCGGTAGCATTCTGATGGGTAGTGGAATTGCAGCAATGCATTACATCGGTATGGCTGCCATGCGCCTGCCCGCGATGTGCCACTATTCCCTCGCGCTCGTAACACTCTCCGTGGTTCTGGCGATCGTGATTTCATTGGTGGCTTTATTCCTGACGTTTTATTTCCGAGGAGAGACCACTGCGTGGAGCTGGAGAAAAATACTCAGCGCGCTGGTGATGGGAGCAGCGATCCCTGTTATGCACTACACGGGTATGGCTGCCGCCAGTTTTACGGCCTCCCCATCGGAACATCAAGATCTATCTCACGCCGTCAACGTTTCGTCTCTAAGCGCCGCCGGGATCGTCATCGTAGCCGTAATGGTTCTCGGGCTGGTTCCCTTAGCGAACCTTACCTTCGACTCACTTTCCAACACTCGTCAGCTGGCAGCGCGTTATTTTCTGTCTCTTGGCGTGATCAGCGTCCTCACCATCTTAGGTACGCTGCTGGTTCAGCGCCAAGGCGGAGAATCCCAAAGCGACGCGCGCGTAGTCAATATTTCGGGACGCCAGAGGATGTTAAGTCAGGCCATCGCCAAAGATGCTCTGCTGGTGGCGCACAGCAGGGACGCTGCCGAGCGGCAGCGCCTGGTGGAAGACCTCCGCAGCCTCGACGCTCTCTGGAACCAATCGCATTCCGGATTGAATCGTGGTGATCCGGAACTCGGTGTGCCCGGTATGAACAGTCCCGAAATTCGGCGGATGTTTGTTGTGCTTGAACCCGACTACGATGCAATTTCCAGAGCCATGCAAGAAATGATTACGAAGGTATCTAAGGAAAACGAGCCTGCGGACGTGTCCGGCGAAGTGAGTGCGATTCTCGCGCATGAGGGACCTTATTTGAAGGCCATGAACCTAATCGTCTTTGAATACGAGAGCGAGGCGACGACCCGGGCCAGCGGCGAAAATCGACTGTATTTTGGGCTCCTGTTGTTCGTCTTGGGTGTGTTGCTGCTGCAAGGTTTGTTGGTACTGCGGCCGGCGCTTACCAGAATTCAACAGGGTATCAGCCAGCTCGAACTAGCCAAACAGGCGTTGTACCGCAAAGCAACATTCCTGGAATTGCTCCAGGCCGTCGCCGTGGCTGCTAACGAAGCTCCGTCCGTCGAAACCGCGCTGCAGTTCACTCTTGATCGAATCTGCAAACACACGGGTTGGCCGGTCGGCCACGTCTATTTCGTTGCGAAGAAAACAAGGAGCGAGTTGATTTCGTCGACGCTTTGGCATCTCGACGACGCTCCCAAGTTTGCGGCATTTCGCCAGGTTACGCGCGAGACTCCGCTCCCAATAGGACGTGGTTTGCCCGGACGTGTGGCCGAGAATGCCAAACCTTTATGGATCCCCGACATAAATGAGGATACGAATTTTCCAAGAAGGAGTGCCGCCTTCGACCTTGGAGTAAAAGGGGCTTTTGGGTTTCCGGTGCTAGCTCAGGGTGAAGTGGTCGCCGTTCTGGAGTTTTTTTCCAATAAAATCGAGAAGCCCGACGATGAGTTACTCACAGTGATGGCTAACGTCAGTGCGCAGCTTGGACAGGTAATCGAACGTACTGCGGCGCAACAAGAACTCGCGCGTAAAGCGGAAGACTTGGCACGATCCAACGCGGACCTCGAACTATTCGCCTACGTGGCATCGCACGATCTCCAGGAGCCGCTGCGCATGGTCGCCAGCTATACCCAACTCCTGGCACGGCGTTACCAAGGCAAGCTCGGCGCCGAGGCAGACGAGTTTATCGGCTTCGCCGTGGACGGCGCAACAAGAATGCAGCAGCTCATTCAGGACTTGCTTTCTTATTCCAGGCTCACCACCCGAGCGAAGAAACACTCTTTCACTTCGGCCGAAGCCGCCTGCAGGTCCGCGCTTGAGAATTTGCGAGAGTCCGTTAAATCTTCTAACGCTTTGGTGAGCGTCGAACCTCTACCGACAGTACTCGGCGATGCCACTCAGCTCACCCAGTTGTTCCAGAATCTCGTTGGCAATGCGATCAAATATCGCAACGAGCGCAGGCCGGAAATCCGCGTCGCTGCCAAACCGAATGGAAATGAGTGGACTTTTTCCGTTCAGGATAACGGGATCGGCATTGAGCCGCAGTATTCCGAGCGCATCTTTCAGATGTTCCAGAGGCTCCACACCCGCGGAGAATACTCCGGCACCGGCATAGGGCTGGCCATTTGCAAAAAAATCGTGGAAAACCACGGGGGAAAGATTTGGGTGGAATCACAGCCCGGACACGGGACGACATTTTTGTTTACCATTCCATGGCCAGAAAGGACAGAAATATGAGTTCGAGGACTATTGAAATCTTGTTGGTGGAAGATAATCCGGGCGATGTACGCCTAACCCTGGAGGCCTTCAAAGAAGGGCGAGTACTAAACAATTTTACCGTGATGAGCGATGGTGTTGAGGCCCTTGCGTATCTGCGCCGACAAGGCCAGTACGCGAATGCAGTTCAGCCGGATCTGATCTTGCTCGACCTAAACCTGCCCAAGAAAGACGGCCGTGAGGTTCTGGCTGAGATCAAAGTCGACGAACGTCTGATGAAAATTCCGGTAGTAGTCTTAACAACCTCGGCAGCCGAGGAGGACATTGCCCGGGCTTACAGCCGTCACGCGAACTGCTACATCACCAAGCCAGTAGATTTGAATCAATTTCTGAATGTGGTTCATTCCATCGAAAGCTTTTGGCTTACGTTGGTTAAGCTTCCACCGCAGTGACTCCGTCATGCTAACCACAATTACAAAGATACTGATCATCGAGGACAATCCCGGTGACGTGCGTCTCTTGCAGGAGGCCTTAGCAGAAATCCCTGAATTGCTGTTGGAGTTCGTTCACTGCGAAACCTTGGTGCAAGCGTTTGAGTATCTTGCAAAGAGCAGCCCCGACGTCATCTTATTAGACTTGGGACTCCCTGATTCCCAGGGACTAGAAACCGTGCGCCGCACGCATGCTGCGGCTCCTGAGGTCACTCTCGTTGTGCTGACCGTGCTAGATGATGGGGATTTGGCCGTCAGGTCCCTGCAGGAGGGTGCGCAGGATTACTTAGTCAAAGCGCAAATTGACGGTTCCTTGCTTTGGCACGCCATCCGCTATGCCATGGAGCGGCAACGCGTGCAATTGGGGTTGCTCAACCTCGCGCTCATGGACGACTTAACGGGCCTTAATAACCGCAGAGGGTTCTTTGTTCTAGCCGAACACCACATGAAGTTTGCTTGTCGAACGGGAAAACCTTTTCTCGTCGCGTTCGTCGATCTTGACGGCATGAAGCAAATTAACGACACCTTTGGGCATCAAGAAGGAAACCGTGCTCTCGTGGACGCGTCGAACGTGCTTCGGGACTCCTTTCGTCAGTCAGACATCATTGCCCGGCTAGGAGGAGACGAATTCGCAATCCTCGTCGCGGATGCTGCCGAGAACAGTGTCGACACCGTCATGAATCGCGTGCGACAAAAGCTGGCGACATTCAATGCGGGCCCGCACCGGCGCTATCAGCTCTCCTTCAGCACGGGGATTGTTCCTGGCAACCTATCTCAGCCTGCTCAGCTTGAACAAATCCTGGACCAAGCTGACGCCCTCATGTATCAACAAAAGCAATCCAAGAAGATCTCGAGTGAGATCCCCAAGTCCTCCCGCTAGCACGCACACAAATCTCGAATCCAAAAGCGGAATGCCGTGGCGAAACCCGAAAGTTTTGCTGACGTTTTAGTGACACCCTGACCGAGACCGAGCCGATGATCCGTCGTCTCGCGGAAAAGACCTGGACGGCATCGCGCAAGGAACTGCGTATCGCACGTACTTTGGTCCTCAAACTGAAGACAAGCGAGTTCAAGATTCTTACTCGCAGCCATACGCCGCTCGCACCCCCTTCCTCTTGTGAGGAGCTGACCACCATCGCCCTGTCGCTACGCGAGCGCATCGACTTGAGTGCAAAGCAACGCTTTCGCTTGGTTGGCGTTGGCCTCAGCAACTTTTGCGATCCCGAGGATGCATCTGCCCAACCAGCTCTTTTCACCCAGCGGTATGGCCGGTTACCGCCCGTTACACGTTAGGAGCCGCAGACGCCTTTGGCTCAGCTTGAAATTCCTGCAGATTTCCTGAAGGCTGTCGAATGGACCGATTCTCGCACGTCATACGAATAGGCGCCGGTAAAAGCCGACGAGAGTTGCGCCAAAGGAGAAAACTCATGCAGTTTGCTCTGCTGATCTACCACTCACCAGAAGAGTTTGCCATGCGGAAGAACGACTATGACGATCCTCATCTCGGCGCCTGGCGGGCTTACTACAAGGCGCTCGTCGAGGCCGGAGTATATGTCGGCGCCGATGCGCTTGAAGTGCCCGAGACAGGAACGACGGTGCGTCTTAAGGAAGGAAAGCGCCGCGTGCAGGATGGACCCTATGCTGATACGAAGGAGCAGCTGGCAGGATTCATCATCCTGGAACTCCCTTCCGTTGACGCTGCCCTCGAATGGGCTGCGCGATGCCCGGGAGCATCGATCGGCGCAGTTGAAGTCCGCCCGCTGGCGCCTGAAGCCAAGCGTCGGGGGTTTACAGGGTGAATGGAATCAATCAGGAGGACACGCGCCGGACCATCGAGCGCGTAGCTCGCGAATCTTATGGCCGCTTGGTGGCCTATCTTTCCGTGCACACGCACGACTTGGCCAGCGCTGAGGACGCTCTCAGCGACGCGTTGGTGTCGGCGCTTAACCATTGGCCACAGGATGGTGTGCCGAAAAACCCCGAGGCTTGGCTGCTGACAGCTGCGCGTCGTTCGCTCATTGACGTCATCCGTCATCAACGCGTCGTGCAGGCTAGCGAGCCAACTCTTGTGCTGCTAAAGGAAAACTCCACAGAGGCGGCCTTGTCGACCGAGTTTCCCGATGAACGGCTCAAACTGCTCTTCGTGTGTGCTCACCCGGCGATAGACCCGGCGATGCACACACCCCTTATGCTGCAGACGGTATTGGGCCTGGATGCGGTACGCATTGCCCAAGCATTTCTTATCGCACCGAAGACAATGGGGCAGCGCCTGTTCCGCGCGAAGACAAAAATCCGCAGTGGTGGTATTCCGTTCGAAATCCCGCAAGAGCGTGATCTGCCGGAGCGCCTTGACGCCGTGCTGGAAGCGATTTACGCCGCCTTCGGAATCGGCTGGGACGACATGGCGGGCTCCGACCAGCGCGGGCGCGACCTGGCCGAGGAAGCGATGTGGCTGGCGCGGGTCCTTTCGCAGCTGATGCCCGGTGAAGCCGAGGTTCGAGGTCTGTTAGCTCTCATGCTCCATTGCGAAGCACGACGCTCCGCGCGAAGAGGGCCTAACAGCCGATACATTCCTCTTTCCGAGCAGGACCCGAAGCAATGGTCGCTTCCGCTGATCGAAGAGGCGGAGCGCCATCTCGGCGAAGCGTTCACACAAGGACGCTCCGGCAGATTTCAGCTTGAAGCTGCAATTCAGTCCGTACATGCTGAGCGTGCGCGCACCGGCCGGACCGACTGGGCCGCGATAGCGCTGTTCTACGAAGGACTGATCCGCATATCGCCGACGCTCGGCACCCGAGCTGGATACGCCGCTGTGGTTGCGGAAGCGAACGGTCCTGAAGCAGGACTTGCCGTTCTGGAGTCGATCGACCCGGACGCTGTGTCGCACTATCAACCGTACTGGGCCGTTCGTGCTCACCTGCTGCAGCGTCTCGGAAAAACCCGTCAAGCCTCAGACGCCTACGACCGCGCGATCGGCTTAGCGGAAGATCCTGCAGTGAGACGGTTCTTGATCGAGAAGCGCGGCTAATTCTTCCCTCTGTCATAAATCAGAAAATATGTGGCTCCGTTTCACGAGGTCGCAGCCCGCTCGCCGCACGCTGGGTTTCAAATGCGAGCGTAAGTCCCTCGTTATCAGTGGGTTTTAGCCTCTCCATTTTCCTTTCGCCGACTGATGTAGAAATCGCCCCACCTTGCCCGTCATCCATACAGAGGCGGCTTAGCGGTCACGCTTCGCCACCCGACCGAGAGGTGATGCGATGTGCCCATTCTGCTTAGCAAGCATGGGGCTGATCGTCGCCGGCGCAACTTCCGCCGGAGGGCTGACGGCATTGGCCGTGAAATTGTCTCGCAAGAAAAGCAACGCAAAAGAAATTCCCAACCCAAATGAAAGGAGCAATCAAGATGTCAACCCGAACAGTCGATAACCCGAAAGTCGTGTCGCGAGAGGAATGGATCGTGGCCCGCAAAAAACTACTCGCCCGCGAAAAGCAGCTCACCCATGAGCGTGATGCCATCGCGGCGGAGCGGCGCCAACTACCCTGGGTCAAAGTCGAAAAGAACTACGTTTTCGATTCCCCCAGCGGCAAGAAGACGCTTGCGGATCTCTTCGACGGCAAAAGCCAGCTCATCATTTATCACCTCATGTTCGGTCCGGAGTGGAAAGAAGCCTGCCCGAGCTGCTCCTTCAACATGGACCACACCGACGGAGCACTGGTGCATCTTGCGCAGCGCGACGTCTCCTTTGCAGCAGTTTCCCGAGCGCCAATTTCCAAAATCGAAGCGTTCAAAAAGCGCCTGGGATGGAAGTTTAGCTGGGTCTCATCCTACGGAAGTGATTTCAACTACGACTACCACGTCTCATTCACTCCGGAGCAACTGGCCAAAGGCAAAGTCGAACACAACTTTGAGCTCATGGCATTCCCCGGGGCGGAAGCGCCTGGAATCAGCGTCTTCTGCAAGGACAAAAACGGCAACATCTTCCACACGTATTCCGCCTACGCTCGTGGGACCGAGAGCACTATGAACGCGTATAACTATCTCGATTATGTTCCCAAGGGCCGCGATGAAGATGGCTTACGCTTCACGATGTCTTGGCTCCGCCATCATGATCGCTACGACACCGGCCACCTGGCTGACGCAAACATTCCGTACTGGCCTCCGGACGCCCTCTCACCGCGCTGAAGCGCGCCTTCTGGAAACGTAGCAGACGCAATGACCGAACGTCGGATGTCAGCTTGTGTTTTCGCGTTTTGAAATTGCAGTGAAATTGAATCTAGAACCCCGAGGTCGCGGTTCAAAAGGAGAAAGTCATGAACATTACGAACAAGACGGTCTTGATCACGGGCGCCAACCGCGGCATCGGCCGGGCGCTTCTCGATGAGGCACTTCGACGGGGGGCGAAGAAGGTATATGCAGGAACGCGGACTGCGCTGCAACATTCTGACAAACGCGTGACGCCCCTGACGCTGGACGTGACCAGCGCTTCGCAGATCCAACAGGCAGTCGATGAGGTCGACACGCTCGACGTCCTCATCAACAATGCCGGCATTGCGATCTACGACGATTTGAGCAATCTCGACGTGATCGAACAGCACCTGGCGGTCAACTTCCTGGGTACGCTCAAAGTGACGAACGCGTTCTTGTCGTTGCTGAAACGCTCCAAAGGGGCCATCGTCAACAACCTGTCCTTGGTAGGGCTGGCTCCCTTGCCGGTCATACCGGCTTACTCCATTTCGAAGGCGGCCGCGTTCAACATGACGCAGTCACTGAGAGCGCTCTTGGCGGGCCAAGGCGTAACGGTCCATGCCGTCGTCCTGGGCCCCGTCGACACGGATATGAACCGCGGCTTCGAGATACCGAAGGCCTCGACCGAGTCCGCGGCTGTGGGCATCTTCGATGGGTTGCAGAAAGGGGAAGAGGAAATCTTTCCTGATCCCGCGTCGCAGTCCATCGCGGAGGGCTGGCGCACTGGCGTCACCAAGGCGCTCGAGCGGCAATTCTCAGCTTTCGTGCCGCAGAGGGCTGCCGGGGCCTGAGTAACCCATTAATGGGTCGACAGAAAGGACAAGAGGAGCGATTCATGAAGAAACAAAACTTCACAACAACCATTTCAGTAGACCAATCTCCGGAAGAAGCCTTCGCGGCCATCAATAATGTTCGTAGATGGTGGTCGGGAGAAATCGAGGGCGACACCGACAAACTGGGCGCCGAGTTCACGTACCGTTACAAAGATGTGCACCGTTCCAAGCAAAAGATCACAGAATTTGTCCCTGGCAAAAAAATTGTTTGGCACGTGCTAGACAGCCACCTGAGCTTTGTCAAAGACAAAAACGAATGGAATGACACGGACATTGTTTTTGATATCTCTGAAGAACAGGATAAAACGGAAGTCCGTTTTACACACCTAGGTCTAGTGCCCCAATACGAATGCTACGGTAGCTGCTCGAACGCATGGGGCACGCTCATAAACGGCAATTTGCGCAAACTGATCACCACGGGTAAAGGTCAGCCAGACGCGTTCGCATAAGACAGAAATTCAAGAACTGTGTGAAAGCCGGACCGAGTGGAGTGGCACTGCCGTTTTCTTTGGGATTCGCAGGCCGCGGCAGGATCGTAGGCGGTGTTGCGCCGTACGGTGCTTCAAGACAGCGACCACGACAAAACGCAAGGAACAGACACAAGTCTGTCCCTTCTAATTCCTCTTGCCGCGGCCGACGCGACGGCCCCGCTACTAAAAACCATGAGACTGCGTTTCTGCACTTGTAATCGAGATGGGCAGGACGCGCGAAGCCTTGATGGATAAGCAATTGGGGGGACATCCGGATTACTTGCCGTGTCCAGGCGCGGCCGTTCCGACCAAACCCGGCACGAGCCGGAACGGTCTCAGAGCAGTAACCACCGCTTACAAAGTCTCTGCAGATAGCAACAAAAAATTGGTCCTTTCAGAAGTGCACCAATATGGCGGCGGTGGCGGGGGGTTCGGACCTAACCCGGAACCGGAATGGGTTGACTTCTACGTTCATATTCCGCTTGAGTCCGCGGAACGAGATGCGGAGGCTCGCCGGTATCTCGCAAGGCTAGAGAAATCGATGGCACCAGAGGAAATCACAGAGCAGGCACACCAGCGGGCGCTGGACCGGGCTCGTGAGTCTGTTTACCAACATCGGGTGGGTCATTTCCAATTGGAGTGCCACTTCTTGGATGGTGACCGCGTGGTCCTTTAGAGCTGCCGGGCTACACTCGTCCTATCGTACCTTCCTTCTACGAGCAAAGGACGCGGGCTCCGGTTAGTTGAAAATCAAGAACCCTTCGTACACACAGGCCGAGAGGCGACACGAACTCTTGACCCATCAGAAGAAGTAACTCAATTTACGCGCTCCGAATTTGAAGCAGGTCGAAGGCGAATTCACCGAGAAGGTGGGTCCTCAATTTCAAGATTTATGTTGCTGTTTGCGACCCTGACCTATATGGTATCCCCCCACTGTAGTGTTCCCTGCTCAGAATGGAGGACCTTCAATGTCCACCCTATTCAAAACTGTCGGCGCAGTATTGTGTCTGGTTTTCGCTCTGTTTTTCGCGACTCCTGCTAAGGCGGACTCGTTGTACGCCCCCACTTTCACATGCACCGCCATCCTTGGTTTTTGTGCTTCCCTTCCGACTGCTACTGACGTGTCATTCCCTGCGCCAACTACTATCGACGTTACAGTGTTTGATGAATTGCTCGTAGTCACGCTTGCCGCCGGAGACTTGCCTTCGGACATGTACTCTTGGGGCGAATTCGGTTTCGCCCCAGGCCCTCCACCGAATATTGTAATAGTCGACGTAACTAATGGAAATTTTGCAGGTTCCGACGGTTCCGCCGGGAATGGAGGCACGGCAATCTCATGCGGAGGCAGCGACGATACTGGGTGTGGCACGTTATCCTTCGCCGCCGTTGCCACTCCTGAGCCGACTTCCGTCGCTCTCGTACTGGCCGGGGTTGGACTAGTGTTTGCGATGCAGAAGCGTTCCTCGGGCTTGCGCCGCTGATGCGCCTTTCGCGTTAAATTGAAATCCACCAGAGGCGGCTCCAGCTTCCGACTAAACTGATTCTTTCAACGGCAACTTCGGAAACCGTCTCCGCCTTCGCCTCCCGAAGCTGAACCACGAACGCCTCCAACGGCGGCCTTCTCCGGTTCGCATACGGCGTATAGATGTAGCGCGCCACCTTTCCGAACCTCTCTCCCGGAGTACATCTGGCGCACCGCCTCTGGTTTGGGATAGATTCCTCATGGAGGATTCATGGACCTACTAGCGGCAATCAAACTTGAAGAACGAAAGCTCGAAAAAGAACTGGGTAAGTTGCAGGGCAAATTGAGCGGCGTCCGCGCTGCAGCGAAAGCACTAGGCGATACGAACGTCCGAGAGGTTACACAGGTCAAGAAGCGGGTACTGTCCGCTGCTGCAAAAGCAAAGATTTCAAAGGCGACAAAAGCGAGGTGGGCAAAATTCCGAGCCGCGAAGAACAAGAAGGCGTTAGGGAGTTCGACAATCCGCGAAGTCGCTCAGGTCAAGAAGCGCGTATTGTCAGCGGCTGCGCGAGCGAAGATTTCAAAGGCAACAAAGTTGCGGTGGGCGAAATTCAGGGCCGAGAAGAATAAGAAGGCTAAGGCTGCCTGACGGAATCTGGACAGAATCTTCCCTCATTTCGCCTGACGGAATCTGGACAGAATCTTCCCTCATTTCATTGACCGAGCGCACATTGAGAGGGTCAGTCGTTTCGTATTCCGCCCGTCGCGACAATCCATCCCGGTCTTTTGCAGAACACCTGCAACCTTCTTCCATCTTGCAGGTGTAACGTGAATCTCTCTAACGAAGGTTGGAGTTCGAGGTCCGAATAAAGAAGGGCCACACAACCAGCGACGGTTCTCAAGCCAGGACTCGTAGGCGAAATACCATTCTCGTCGACAACTTCAAAATGGTACGTAACGATGTTCGTTGCGGTTGAGCCGACGAGCGTGCCTTCGCCTTTGAGCGTTTCAACGAATTACTGGCCGCCAGTATAGCCGGATTCGATGGTACTGAATAGGTAACAGGGTCCATCAATTTGGAGACTGTAGAGGAGGGGCTGAAATGCATAGACTCGGATTTGCGAGGCGACATTGACCACCGCAACTGCTAAAGAATACGCTTCACACTGAAATCAAAAGAAAAAACTTAGGCGCGGATGATGGCGATAGCGGCACTCCTCCACGATGCAGTGGAAGACGAGGGTGCCCTGCCATGGCTGCGCGATATTGAAGCCAAGTTCGGAAACAAAGTCGCAAAAATAGTTGAGGGTTGCACTGATAGCTTCGTGGAGTACCCTGACAAGAAACAGGAATGGGAAGAGCGGAAGTCTTCCTACATCGGAACGAGCCACCTGAGACTTTACTGGTCTCCGTTGCGGACAAACTGTACAACGCTCGTGCAATTTTGAAATAGAATCACTGCGGAGGAGTGGCAGAGAGGTTGAATGCGGCGGTCTTGAAAAATGAAATCGCCGATTCGCTATCTAGTAGAAAATACAACTAAATCCCTTTGCCAGCCGTAAGATAGCGACAATTTCTGTTTTTTGGCTTTGCCTCATTTTCGTTCGTTTTGCGCCAGCTTTAGTGACAATTTTGGTGACAGCTGAAGGGTTGAACCGGTCGCGCACTTGATTGTCACACGCTCAAGCGTATGTCTTTCTCAGCAATGTGGTTGCCCTGGAGTAAAAAATACTGTAACGCGAGATGCACGGACAGTCCCGGTGATCGATTCCCATATAAACGCAAACGTGGTGGCGGCGGTTTGCTAATTCACCCTGACCCGTTTGCACAGACCGATTTTCGTTTGTTTTGTTAGCGTTGCGAAGTTCCCAGTTGCAGTGAAGACCTTCCGTTTGCAGTCTATTGTTCAGCAACTGTTCAGCAAAAGTCCCCTCGCGAACCCCACTAGGCACGGCGATTCTTGGTCACTGACAACGTCCTTTATCATTCACTACTTCGGTTGGCAAGCCCGCAGCAGGTTTGGGGGTCATTGTCCGAGATGGGGACGATTTGCTCAAGCGGATTGTTGACACGAAATGCGCCCAATGACGTTCCTGGACCCTGGCGCGTTTATCGATACTAATCCGACCGAGAACGATAACTTGCGGGTTGCCCGTGACTCGCCCGGAATCGGCCAAGTACAAAGCGTTTGAAGTAATTAATGCAGAGCTGAACCTGACGCGGTGTTTACGGGAAGCCCGACGCGGCGCACGAGGTCTTGAAATCGCGGATCGGCGCGAATGGGGTCCCACTCAGGGTCAACATTCAACCACGCCATTGGCTCACGCTCAGCGAATGCCTTTTCGAGCGCTTGTAGCGCCCTGTCCTTGTCTCCCAATGCTGCGTACGTCCGGGCAAAGTACGAGAAAGAAACATAAGAGCCTGCCGATCGCCGATACTGGTTGTAATTCAACCGGGCTTTCAATGCGCTTTTGTATCCGCCACGCGCATAGGCAATCTTTATCCGCTCGGCGAGACTAGGTGCTTGAACCAGCGTCGCCTCCTCTTCCCACTCGGAGATACTTTCTTTTTCCATCCCTCTGCCCTTATAGGCAACGGCCAATTCACGGTGCGCCCCGATAAAATTGGGATCCATGTCGAGCACTATTCGATACTCCGCAATCGCTTTGTCGTATTGACGCGAAACCAGGAAATGATCACCGAGGTCGTAGATGAGAACTAAGTCGAGGGGATCAAGTTCTCGAGCAATCTGGTGCTCCTGAATGGCTTCTTCAAAGCGCCCCATGGAATCGAGGTACCGGGCATAGATTCCGTGGGAGAGAGCGTGGCCAGGACTGAGCTGAATCGCGCGCTTAAACTCGTTTTCCGCACCGGGCCAGTCCCAGTCATAAGCCCATTTCACCCAGCCGAGCGAGCCGTGGGCAACCGCGAGGCTATCATCGAGTTGCAAGGCCTTTTGAGAGGTTTTCTCCGACTTTAGCATGAACTCCTGGCGAGGTCCGACGTAGTCACCTAACTGACCGTAGGTATTCGCTAGCCATGCGTATCCCAGGGCATAGGATGGGTCTTTCTGCACCGATTTTTCAAAGTACTCCTGTGCCTGTCTCATGCCAGGCTCGGTGAATTTGTGCCAGAAGTACATGCCCCGCAGATAGTCGTCGTAGGCCTCGGGATCGACTTGCCGTTTTTGAATCAAGCGAAGGTTCTCTTGGGGCGTCAACTTGGCTTGGATTTCGTGGACAATGCTGTCCGCGACATCCTGCTGAAGGGACATAATTTCTCGCGTGTCGCGGTCGTAAGCCTTCGCCCATAAGTGGCGGTCCGAACGGGCTTCCAGCAATTGCGCGGTGATTCGCACGTGATTGCCCGAGCGGGTCACACTGCCCTCAATGACTGCATCCACGTTCAATTCTCCGGCAATTTCAGGCAATGGCTTGTGGGAACCCTTGTAATGCATGGTTGATGTGCGCGAGATGACGCGCAAGGAGCTGTATTGCGCCAGTTCTGTAATGAGAGCGTCGGTCATGCCATCAACGAAGTACTCCTGGGTGGCATCTCCGGAAAGGTTTTCCAAGGGCAGAACGGCAATGGAGTGAATGGGGGGTACACTTCGAGCAAAAACACGACTTCGAATTCCGGCAAGATTAAACGCGAAAGCAGTGGCGATGACCACGAAGACACCCAGGGCGGGGATCCACGCGCGCCTCCAAGGAAACCTCGTGGTTTCTTCCTGGGGAACAGCTACCGCCGAGATCGGCGGGCTGCCCGGCTCGAGAACTCGTTGAACCGGAGCAATAAACCTGTAGCCCTTGCCCACGGAGGTCTCCACAAAGCGCGGCTGCTCGGGGTCATCATTCAGGGCCGAACGGATTTTGCGGATGGCATTATTGATTCCGTTCTCTGAGTCGAAAAAGAAATCCTTGCCCCAGAGTTTCTCGACGATTTCTTCTCGCTTGACAAGGTGACCCTGCTTTTCGGCCAGCAGGATAAGCAGCTCCATCGGCTTTCGTTCCAGGCGGAGCCGATGGCCAGCACGATACAGCTCGAACCCATCAGGATCGAGGTCATAATCCCGGAAGCGCAGCTTTGGCGATGACATGAACACTACCTACGAGGACTGGGGTGAGTATAGCCCTGAGATTCACACCAGTGAACAGAGGAATTAGTCCAATCCAATCACAGAGTTACACCGATAGCCAAAAGTGAGGAAGACACAAGGCCTCCGCGATTGACTTCGCGCTGCAACCGCTCAATCTCCATCAATGCAGTGCTCAGTCATAACAGGAGGAATCTACATGAAATACTTCATTAAGTCCGTTGTCTTGTTGGCGCTTTGCTTTGCTATGCCGGCCTCGGCACCGCCGAGCGTGCAAAGTTGCTTAACGTGTGTGCATGCATGCACAGGCCAGGGGAAAGGTACGCCCGTTTGCTTGCTGCAGTGCGTCACTTCGGGAGCATGCGTTCGCCCGTAACTCGAGAACGCATTTAGAGTCGGGCATTCCCCGACCAGCGGCCCCGACGCTGCGACGTTGCCCGTGTCGCCGCAGCCAGCGAGGAGGACCAACGGATGAAAGAGAAACTGGAAATAGCTACGAACATCGTGCTAATCGGTCTTGCCTGTATCATCGGCTATCACTTCTGGCAGACGCGCGGGACACACGAGAGCCTGCTGTCGACCTCAGTTAAGGTCGGCGACCGGCTACCTAGTCTTCCCGGATACACATGGAAGGCGCACGACCGCACCTTGATTCTTGCGCTCAAAGACGGATGCCGCTATTGCGAGGAAAGCATTCCCTTCTATCGGAAACTAGCCGCGCTGGAAAAATCGAACCAGATCGATGCCCATCTTATCGCGGTGTTCCCAGACGATTTAGCGGCTGTCCGCCAGCTTCTGGAAACCCAACGCCTCGCGGTCGAAGCGTTTCCTGGCATTGAATTGAATCAGGTGAAAGTGGAAGGCACTCCAACTCTGATCCTGGTTGACCGGCAAGGGCGGGTTTCTAAAGTCTGGATCGGCGAGCTCGCGCCGGCGGGACAGGACGACGTGGCGACGGCGATCAGCAAGGCTGACGCCAAGCGCCGCTGGAATGCGGTAGCGGAGCCGCCTCCTTCATAAGAGCCAGCAACCGTCGCTGCCACATGGAAAAGAGATTCGTTGAAGCCGATGTTGGGATTTGTCGAGTGGATTAAGGCGTTGGAGTTTGCAGGATATCGGCGGTTCGTCGCTCATTGGCGCGCGATCATTCTGCTGTTGATCCTTGCGCTTGCTACCTTCCTAATCGCGCACGCCGATTTCTTCGGTTTGTCATTGTTCGCCCTACTCCTCTTCTTCATCGCCAGCCAGCTTTTCTGGATTGGCCGAACCCTAGACGTCGCAGAACGGCTCATATCGGGTAAGCCCCGCCGCGCCTGGCTCGCGATCGTCGCGGGCCTGCTCTATTCGTTTCTCTTCTTGTACAGCTATCCCGAATGGGGTCTTGGTCACGTCATCCGTGCTGCCGACTACCGGCCGCAGAGCATCCTTATCTACGCGATATTCTGGTGGTGGTTCGTGGGATCGATGCTGGCCTTTCTATTCGTGACTGCTTTCGGGGCGGCAGACCGCGCGGCCTGCGGCGCTTTGTGGCTCTACCGCAAAGCGCGCATGGCTAGACACCAAGATTCCACCGCCGCTGATGCCCACGCCGCTCTGCTTTCGCCCAGTCGCCGGTGCTTTCTGGAACGGACCGCCGTGCTCGCAAGTGCCACGCCATTCGTGGCGGCCGGCTATGGGCTACTCTACGAGCGGCAGAACGTAGAAATCGTTCGCCAGAGCGTCCGGCTGGCGCGCCTGCCCAAGGCCCTCGAGGGTTTTCACATTGTCCAGCTTTCCGACATTCATATCGGTCCCTTCACCACTGCCGACTACATTCGCCGCTGCGTCGCCATCACCAACGGATTACAACCGGACTTGATCGCCTTGACTGGGGACTACGTTTGTTGGGACCCGGAAGCCCAGGACGAGGTGGTTGGTGTGCTGGCGGGCCTGCGAGCGCCTCACGGCGTCTTCGGATGCCTTGGAAACCACGAGGCGGATGTCGAGATTGAAGCGTCCATCACGCACTTGTTTGCCGCCCACGGAATCCGCATCCTCCGCCAAGAGCGCGCACCTATCCGGCTTCAAGACGACGTGCTTAATCTAATCGGAATAGACGACGGGGGCGGTGTTGCCCCCGCGGATGTGCTTCAGGCAGCGGGCCAGCGGCGGCTGCAGCAGCTCAAAGCGTTGGTCATGCCGAATACGGTTAATATTTTGCTGGAACACTACCCAGGCACCTTCGATCTCGACGATCTCGGCATCGACTTGACGCTGGCCGGCGACATTCACGGTGGCGGCCAGTTATCCCTCGATTTCGTCCACCGCGGGCTCAACCTCGGCAGCCTGATGGGGGTACCCTACATCCGGGGCTTGTACGAAAAAGGTGGCGCGCAACTCTACATGAACCGCGGCATCGGCATCACCGGCTTCCCGATCCGGCTTGGCGCAAGGCCTGAACTTACACTGTTGGAATTGGTGCGCGGCGTCTGAGCTGCCGGAAGTTTGGACCTTTCAGCCTAACCCGTTGGACGCGTTCCGCGAACGTCGGAATCAGTGTTTTTGTTAGGGCGAATCCAGATCGGGACATGCGATAGGTAACGAGTCGGCAAGTGTTTACGAATGTGGTCGCTTCACTTGCACGATAAAGCATCTCGGACAAATGCCCCCAAAACATGTTGCTGGCTTGCCAACCCAGGTGGTGAATGATAAAGGACGTTCACATCAACAATCCCAAGCGCCTTCTTAAGGCGATCGAATTCCGTGTCGACGCGGCTCATTCGCGCGGTGCTTCCGAGCTTATGGATATTTTGGAGGCGGTTGTGGCTGGAAAAGTTCGGGA
>WNGL01000327.1_pt1 | contig 74842 bp, 133 predicted proteins | sample 5400591 | NCBI WGS metagenome assembly WNGL01 (sample SAMN13153377, study PRJNA577476) | soil metagenome | isolation source: 80 cm soil or saprolite under Garry oak tree replicate 1 | place: USA:California | collected 2016-06-15 | reverse complement strand
CGACCCATACCCTTCCGGCCCTCACCCCCGCGACAAGCCGGCCCAACCCGCCCCTGCTCCTGCGACGAGCCCTGCCGAAACCCGGCCGCTCCTTCCCGCGCGACGCACCGCCCACCCCTCCCCATGCCTGTCCCGAACGACTAACCGCGCCGCGCCACCCAAGCACCTTCCCACGACAAAATCACCCAAAAGGAGAACCGAAATGCCATCTGTTTTTGCTGATCTTCAGTCCCGCGCTTGGCCCTACCGCTACGTTGGCCGCCTTCACGTTGCCACCCTTTGCGGCGGCGTCCCCGCCGACGAGAAGCAGGTGACCGGGTGGATCTCAGCAAAGCTGAAGGACACCCGGTCGCCTGGCGAAATCTCCGAACTGGTGCTCCGCACCATGGCTGACCGTGCCGCCGCCGGTGACGCCATCACCCAAGACCAGGCCATCGCTGAAGTGGCCGGGTCCATGGTCGGGCAGAACGGGTTTAAACAGGACCGGGCCGGCTTGTTCATCGAAGGGCGGCAGTTGAAGTCCGCCTTGAAGGAAGCCGTCTCGGTGGCGGTCGCTGCGAACAAGCTGCGCAAGGGCGGCTGGGGCGTCACCAAGAAGGGGCTCTACTCCTTCGTCGCTGAGCATGTGTTCGTCGCCGAGGAGAAGCTGCACCTGATGCGCGACGGCAGCCACCTCGACCACCCCGACGGCACTCTCCAAAAGATGGTGCACACGTGGCGTGGCGACGCCATTTCCTACGAGGACTTCTGCCACGAAGTGGATTTGGACTTCACCATCATGTCCGACTACCAGTTTTCCCGCGACGAGTGGGGGCTTATTTGGTTGACCGGTCAGCTAGAGGGCATCGGCGCGTCCAGATCGCAGGGTTTTGGCCGCTATGAGGTGGTTCGCTGGGATCAGGAAAGCTAACACCCGACCAGCCGGACCTTCCCGGCCCCGGCCTACCCGAACCGACGAAATCGCGCTCGGCCTGCCCGCCCATATGACTGGCCTTGCCACCCCGGCCCCATCCATGCCGAACCGACCCACCTCACCTGCCCAAGTCACCCCACGCGACTACCCACTCCGGCCCTTCCCGCGTGACGAATCAGGCCGTCCCCGTTCGCACCAATCCCCCACGACCAGCCATCCCCTCCCGGCCACCCTGCCACACCGTACCGACAGGCCCAGTCCGCCCATGCCACCCCGTAACCGACATGCCGTGCCGTCCCTGTCCGAGTCGTGCCAAGACGACGAGCCATCCCAGCCCCAGTCCGCCCCTACCGACGTGCCGCGTCATGCCTGCCCGCCCCGGGCCTCGTGACAAGCCATCCCTGTCCCGCCCGCTCCGCGTGACAAGTCGAGCCGCTCCTGCCCTGCCCAAGCCACACGACTACACCCCCCGGCCCTGGCCCATCCTCCCCTGGCCCGACCGACCATGCTTGGCCGCTCCTGCCCTGCCCGCACCCCCACGACTACACCCACCGGCCCAACCCGAACCGAACGACTACTCTGGCCACCCCGCGCCTTCCCGCCCCCGCGACCCCCCAAGCCGACACGGCCCGCCCCCGGACGACGGACCACGCCGCGCCCCCCCCAATGACAAGTCCGTCCGCCCCTCCCCCGCCCGCGTGACGAACCTGGACGTGCCGACCCAGCCCCTCCGACAGTCCTCGCCAGCACCGTCCACCCCAACCCGGACGACAAACCGGCCCTCTCCGGCCCGTCCCGTTCCTTACGACGAACCCTCCCGCTCCCATCCCTACGACCGACCGGCCCGTTCCGCACCCTTCCACTCCCTCGACAGAACAAGCCGGGCCGACCCTGTTCCACCCGACATGCCATCCCGTTCCCTTCCACCCCCGGCGACCTATCGAAACGCCGCCCGGAGCATGCTCCGGGCGGCGTTTTTTATTGTCCGAAACCAAGGGCTTCCGTTCTTACCCGCCGGTGACGGAAGGCAAGTCACCGCAGGTCAAGGGCACCTCGCTGGTATACTACATGTCATGACCGGCATTCCCGAGGGAACAACCTGCCAGTACTGCGACCACCTAGCCACCGAAACTGTCGTCGATTCGGTGATGGACTGGGTTCACGGACACGCCAGCTACCTGTGCAAACACTGCATGCTGGAAGGATTCATTCACCAGGCCGAGGACATGGCCGCCAAGATCCCAGGGTGGCGCGAAGAACTCAAGGCCGCTTGCCCGCCGGTGGAGAAGTGAGACTTCCCGCAGGTCAGGCGCTATGTGATACCCTACCACCATGAACATCATTAGCCCCCTGCTCTGCTACCGGTGCCTCAACCACGAATGCGAACACCCCGGCAAGCACCGTCAAACCCCCGAAGGCCAAACCCCGCCCCGCCCCGCCGACACCATCTACGACGGTGACGCCATCTGCGCAGGCTGCCTCCACCACCTGCGAGCGACCCCATGACCGGATTCTGGCACAACGTCTGGTTCAACCCCCTGATCGGCTGGGCCAGCCTGGTGTACATCAAGACACTCACACCAAGGCAACACCATGAATGATAACCAGCCCCACATGACAGTTGACCTGGCGAAATGCCGGTGCACAGCGTTCACTCAGCTCCCCTGCAAACGACTCGCCAGTCAAGAAGACCTCCACTGCGACGTTTGCCGCCGCGGGTGCACCGCCGTCCGCAGCGACCAAGGCGGCGGGTGGTACCTCGAAACCGGGCACCTGGACCTCCGCTTCGACAGACTGTCATGATCGTTTTTGGGCCTGACGAATCCGGTCATGGGCCGGTCACCGCCGCGGAGATACGTGCAGCCCTCGACCTCCGACCGAGGAAACCGGATGCTTCTCGCTTGGCTCACCTGGGGCGGCGTCACCGTCATATGTGTCGGCATAATCGTCAACGCGATCTGGAAAGAAACCCGCTAACCTGCGGGCACCCGGAGAGGAACTAGGCACGTGACCAGCAACGAACCGCACGAGTTCGGCCTCACGCCCGACGACCTCCGCCTAGCCGCCGGCTACCTTTACCCCCCGCTCGACACTCGCCTATCGTCGCAACAGTTCACCCAGGACGAGGCGGTCAAGCTCGGCCGCATCCGGTCCCGGCTCCGCGGGCTAGCAGACGCAATGGACGAAGATCATTTCGCCTGGGGACTTCACTACATCCAGTCCAGTTACGGGCATGAAGGAATGAGACTCACTGAACGCCTGCGCGTCCCCGGCTACGAAGGTTCCATCGGCCCCGGCCCAGGTCAGTACCATCTCCCCCACGTCTACGCCCGGGACATCTTCTCCGGTGCAGGAAACTGTGTTTGCGGCAGGGACCTTTATGCTTCCGTTCACACCGAAGCGGCACCAGGTGTGCCGGTTCCCGATTTCGACCGTCGCTAAGGAGGCAACAACAAAATGCCCTGGCATAAAGTCCACACCGGCAGCAAATGGAAGGTCGTCAAGGACGACGGTGGCAAGGTCGTCGGCACCCACGACACCGAAGAACAAGCAAACGCCCAGCTCGCAGCCCTGTACGCCAACGAAAAGCGCACCAGCTACCGGGAAATCATTCTTCCCGGTGCGTTCGGCAACGCCCCTGACGAGGTGCCTTTGACCTACAACTTCGGCCCCCGCATCGGCACCGCACGCATCCACCGTGACAACGACCGGCACACCCGGTGACAGTCGCCCACCGCAAACCGCCTGGGGGTAAAGCCAATGCGTGACGACTGCTGGTGTGAACGGGATAGCTGCCGTGAATGCAACGGCAAGTCTTGCTTCTGTCACGAAAAGACACGCGGCGGCGAAGCACTGGATGAGTGCGGCCTGTCCCTGCGCCGTGGCGGGATAAATGAAGCAGCATCAACGCAATCTGGAAAGAGAGACCCGCTGACCTGCGGCGACGCCTCAGGCGTTAAAAACGCCTATTTTTGCGGAGGGAGAAATCGCTCGACTGAGGTGGGTCGCGCGGTCGTGACGGCCCGTGGCTACCCCCTCCCCCTACGTCGTCTCGCCTTGGTTAGTGAGCTGACTGACTTGGGTTAGCTGACTGACTTGCAAGGCTAACCCGTGTCGAACGCTTGTTCGATGGCGTGTTGAGGTTTCAGTGTGGCTCGAACAGACGTGCGAGTGACGCTGTGTGTGTGTCTTGTCACGCTGCTTGTTCGAGTCGCTGTTCGAATTAACGCTGTGACCTGCGATCGTTAACGTTGCTAACTACCTGCTGCTGCTACCTTTATTCGAATGTGTGCTGTAACCTGCGACGTTGCAAAGTGTGACGTAGATCATAGGGAAAGCTTAGACGTCGAACCATAGCTGCACGCTGTTCGAATAAACGCTGTGACCTGCACACATGCCATGTGAGTGTTCGAATTAGGTCTCATACGCTGCTGATATGCTTGCGGAGCAAGCACACCAACCGAGAGGATGACCACCATGACCAGCACCACCAGTCCCGCGCTGGGTCGCAACGCAATCGGTCAGATCGTCGCGTCCGCGATCATGGATCACGTTGCGAAGAACCTCCTGAAGACCTGGTCCCCGAAGACGCACCAGGGGATCACCCGGGAGCAAGCGCTCGACGCTGCTCGTCAGGTCTTCGGGTACGTGAGTCCCGGAGCGTGGAGCTACTCGACCCCGCATCCCTTCTACGGACCCAGGAACGTCGGACGTCCCGCTCCCAAGTCCGCTGCTCCCAAGTCCACCGCGCGACCGGGTCGGACCAGCAAGACCAAGTCCACCAAGGGTGCGACCAAGTCCCCTGCGTCCTCGACCAAGGGTGCTCCCCGGAGGACCAGCGCTTCCCCGCGCACGGTCGCGCGGGTCGCGTCCAAGTCCACCGCTGCTCCCAAGACCGCTGCTCCCGCAGCGTGACCCACGGGTGCGACCGGTCCCGAACCGGTCGCGCTCTGGGTTCCGCTTCGGAACCCCCGGAGGAGGTAACGATCATGAATCACACCCACGCGCACCTCGCGCACGACCACGGGTTGACCATCACCCCGGGAACCCTGACCCCGGAGGAACTGAACGCGCTCCACCAGCGCGACCACGTGACCCGGTCCGACTGCACCCACGCGGACATGCAGCGCATCCGTCGCGAGATCGACGCTGAGTGCGCATGACCGCTCCAGCAACCCAGGTCACCCGGGACGCGAGTCGCGTCCCGGGTGACCGCGTCCCCGACCCCGAGGAGGCACAAATGAACGAAAGCCAGCAGGACGCCGCCGTGGTCGCCGCCGCCGGACTGGTAATTCCGCCTCCGGTGACCCGGAGCAGTCCCTACCAACGGCGCGTCCGTCACCTGTCGGACAGGCTCACCGCATTCATCGACGCCGAAGTACAGCTCACCAGCCGGCACCACGGTCCGAAACGCCGGTGGGACGCACTGACCGCCGACATGCGGACCCTGGTGGACGTGGACGCCGCCGTGGTGCACCGCTGGGTCGAATGGGCGGTCACCGGTGAAGAAATGAAACTCATCGGCGTTTCGTCACGCAATCTCGCCAACGCCGTCGCACGCACCTGGGTTGACGGCTTCTCCTACTAGGAGGCACAACATGTACGCCGACATTAACTTCCCCACCAAGGCCGCACTGAAGCGCGCGGTCGCCGAAGGCACCAAGGTCACCGTGTTCGCCCCAGGTTTGGGCACCCCCAAGCGTGACGGCACCGAATACCTCGAAGGCCCCTGGTCGCCGCAGCCGCACTCCTGGTACGCGCAGGTCACCGTGGCCGACGGCGTCATCGTCAAAGTCAAGTAGGAGGCACGACATGTGGATCAACCACGCCAACGGCATGCGCAGCAGGCCCGTGTTCTACAACGGCAAGCAGTTCATCGTGGCGCAGGCCCACCCGGAGTGGCGGCCCGGTGCGAACTGCCTGGTCGCCTGCTACTCCAGCAACGGCGACCGGTACCCCAGGTCGTTCGGCGTCGCCAGTCCCCCAAGGGGGCCACGGCCATGAAAGCAGCCGCTACATGCACACCGGCACACCTGTGCTGCGCGTGCAGGTTCGGGCACAGGCACGCATGCTTGAACATCGAAAGGCTCAGGCTCATCGAGCATGACTCCGAAGTCGCCCAGGGCCGCAGAACCGGTCACCTGTGCATGAAACCCCGGTGCCTGGAATGCGGCAACAACACCCAGATCCAGATGGCACGGAACAGGATGGAAGCCATGCGGAAGCCGGGTTAGTGCTCCGAACCAACGGGGGTGGCGACGCCCCCGTTGGTTCGGGGAGTCCAACCGGGCTCAGCCCAACCACCACGAGGAGCCGTAATGCAAGAACTAGCCGGTCACCCGGGCATTCCCAACACCGAAGCGGGCCTGCGCCGCGTCGTGGACGCCGCCGTGGTCGCCGCCGCAGGGTCTGGGCATATCCCGGGCACCGCCTGTGACGTGACCCGCACAGCCGCCTGGCCGCACGGATGGTGCCGGACGCACGCTCGTGCCGTCGCCAATACTGACGTGTGCGCCTGGTGCGGGGCGCCTGTTCCGCCGGGCGCTTTCGCGTGCACCGGGCCGTGTGACTACAGCACGGGGGCAGGGTGATGTGGGTCACATCGGGCACGTCTTCCGCTCACACGCGGCGCGTGGTAGGGTGGAAGTGCACAGATCACCACGTAGGAGGCACCAAATGAGCACCACCGACCTGTCGCGAGGCGCGACCCAGCGCGCGCATGAAATGGCCGAGGCTGTCCGCGACGACCTGCGGGCACTGTTCGAGGCGGAATCTACCCCACACGACCTCGCGACATTCCGCAACGGGGCGCAGGCATGGTTCCGGACGATCTACGCGCTGGCGCTGGCCTGGGCGCTGGAACACCCCGGCGACTCGATGAACCAGGTTGAAAACGGCATCGAGCAGGCACTCAGCTACCTGTCCATCTGCGGCACCGATTAGGAGGCCCGGACATGTCCAGCGCTCCGATAGTCCCGCCCGAAGGGCAGGACTCCGAGCAATACGCCGAAGGCTGCGAGCGACAGTGGGCGCAGGAGGACAGCGTCGTCAACGGGGTGACCGCGGCCAGCGGCCGACCCCGTTCCCAGCGCATCCGAGCCCGCCGCCGCGTGGACCTAGTGACCCCCAAGTACTGGCAGAAAAACAAAGACGCAGAAGCGCCCTGGGCGACCAGTGAGACCCCGGTAAGGAGGCGGGTCCGGTGAGAGCCGGTGGCGAACTCCGCGGCAGCGCAAGCGACCGGCGTGCCCGGAAAATGAAACTGCTGCTGAAGTTCGGCACCGGGATAACATGCCCGTGCCTGCTGCGGATTCACCCGTGCTGCGAACGGCAACTATCGTTCGGCACGCTGACCGTGGACCGGCTTATCCCCGGTAGCGCCGGTGGCCGGTATGTGTGGGGGAACATTCTCCCGGCGTGCATCCGGTGCAACGAACGCCGCAGAGACAAGCCCCTCCGCCATGTCATGTCGTCACGCCGGGTGAAAACCCTGATGGCCCGGATGGAAAAGGCAGGTGCGCTATGAGCCGGTGGACGAAAACGGGCAGCGCGACGATCACCCCGGAGCCTATGCCCCGCATCAGCGACGACGAGGACCGCAACGTCCGCGGCTACGAGCGGATCAGGGCGAAGGCAACATTCCCCGAGCCGGTGTCGTCGAAAGCCGAAGCGTACGCGGCGCGTCAGGTGCGGCTCGCGAAACGCCGCGGCGAATGCCCCCGGTGCGGTGCGCTGACCGGTCAGCGCTGCTGGGACCTGGGGCTGCTCCCCACACGGGCGTACGCCCCGGGGTTCCACCGCGGCCGGAAGATACTGCCGCCGCCTGACATATCGGTGAAGCCGATGACCAGACTCACCCGTGCCAGCACGCTGTGCAGGTGCGGGCACACGGCCGGTGTCCACCGGGCCCGTGAAGGTAAGTGCACCGAATGCCGGTGCCGAAGACTGAAGGAGACGCCATGACCCCCGCCAGCGCCAAGCAGCCGGGGCTCGCCGCCGCCGCCCGTGCCCTCGGCATCAGGGCCGCCCAGTTCAAGGCCGAGTTCGCGGGCCTGGACGAGCAGGACCGGCTCGACCTCACCGACAGCGCCTACAAGGTGCCGGTGACACGCCAGGCCGCGGCCCGCGAGCGGTGCGCCCGAGGACGCTACGCCGCCCTCGGCGGCGCGAACCTCATGGGCGTCCAGCTTGCCTGAGCCCGCCTCCAGCACCGGGGCACCCGCCTGTCCCGGTGCTGGGCGAAGGGCTCAGAAAGAGCCCCCATATAAAGGGAGGCAGAACATGTTCACCCTGATTATCGCGGCTGTGGCGCACTGTCACCAGGTCCCATCAGCCACCCACGTCATGCACCAGCTCGGCATGTTCTACCAGTGGCACATCTGGAACACCGTGCCACAGGCCAGGATGGTGTGCCGGTAGCCCCCGGCTAGGCGAGGGGCGTGAAGCTCGGCCCGAGCCTGATCATCACGATTGGTGCGGCGGTCGGCTACGCCTTCATCCACGACACCGTCCACCTGCTTGACCTGGCCATCCTCATGTCCGTGTGGCTGCTAGTCACCGTGCCACTGGGCGTGAAACTGCTGCACCACCTGAAAGGCAAAACGAAACCGCCGAAACAACTCACCGAACTGGAGGAGCTATGGCTCGAAGTAGACCGCCCGATGACACGAACATTCCGCCCACCGGAACATTGACCTGCCCCATCCACGGCTACCTCGGATACGGCCCGGTCTGCGCCGAATGTTGGCGCCGCGCCGTGGTCGGCGCCGAGGGCGTGGGCACCTGGTTGCCGTACAGCTCCCAGCATGCCACCGCCAGGCAGGACGCCTACGAAGCCCACGGCATCGTGGTGCTGCTGCCCAAGCACGCGGACGCGCCGAACCCTGACGGCATCCGCGTGCGCATCACAGCCCGGTAAGGAGGCGTAATGTTCGGACGCGGCAGATTCCAGTTCTACTACCAGGGCGCGTTCTACGACGTGTCCAACGCAAGCCCGCACCAGTTCATCACCCAAGGCACCAGCAGCACCAGCGGGTGGCGGCACCTGGACAAACACATTGTCATCACCCGGTTCTACCTCGACTGATAGCGAGGGCACGCATGAGAAGTAACAACAAGGCACTGGCAGCCGCGACCGCAGTCTCAGCCGCGACTGCTGTACTGTCGCTGCTCGGCGAAATGCCGGACGTTGAGACTGTCGGCAGGTGGCTCACAGTCCGCGGTATCACCGGCACTCCGGGGGATGCCGCGGAGTGCCCCATTGCACTGCTGCTCGGCCAGGAAACGGGCCGGGACTGGACCGTCGGCAGGGGCTCCGCCTGGTTGCACGCACGTGCAGACTCAGTCCTCCTCCCTGGAAGATCGGTGCCGTTGCCAGCAATGGTGCAACGGTTCACCTACGCCATCGACCACCGCGACATGGCCTGGCCACCGCCAGGTAACTGAAGGGAGCGCCGTGTTTAAGTTCACCGCCCATGACATCCTCGGCGTGGAGGCTTCAAGGACGATCGCCGAAGCCGCCGCCACCACCATCCGGGACGCCATGCAGAAGCAATCCGGGCGCCGCCTGACCGTCACCGTGGCCGCAGGCCCAGGCGAAGCCGGGGTCGTTGCCATGGCCGAAGTCCTCGGGGAATTCGCCTACGTCATCGACGGCGGCCCCGAGGCCACCGAAGCGGACCTGCAAGCGCTCGCTGAGGAATTCCCCGCCGTCGGCTACCTCACTAAGGAGGCGCGACCATGATCGCGCACTGGTTCGCTGGAAACTGGCACGACCCATGGGTCCTCGCCACGATCGGTCTTGAAGTCGTGTTCTTCGTCGGCATTTTCTTCCTCCCGCAGCGGTGGAAGAACGCCGTCCTGCAACTCGCCCACGACCGGCGGATACCCCGCCTGGTCAGGTGGATGCTGGTGTTCGGCAGCCTGCCGATCTGGGGGCCGGTCGATGAGATCGTCGGGGGGCTTGGCATTGTCATCGTGGTGTGCACGCCACGGATGCGGGCCGCGTTCCGGGACGCCATCGCAACCGCAAGGCAGGTGGCAGCATGAACTGGATAAGCCGCCGCCGGTTCGTCGCACGCATCAGGGCACGGCTCGCACGCAACAAGCTCGTCTGCTACGCCGGGCTGGCCGCTAACAAGACGCCGTGCCCCACTTGCGGCTTGCCGTGGGCCAGGGATGTGGCGGTCATGGTCGGCCAATGTTCCGCCGGGCACAGGTGGCTCCAGTCTGCCTTCGACCGGGAGGTGTGGCCGCAATGATCGTCTTCTTCTGGGTGCTATGGGCCGCCAGTGGCGCTTTCACCATGATGATGTGGCGGCAGGCTTGGAAGGGGGCAAACGGCCTGCCGCGCGAACGCATGTGGCACAACACCATCATCTGGGGCGCGCTGTTCACCGCAGTGGTGTTCGCCGCCCTCGGAGTGGTAGTGGCGTTGCTCACCGGCTCCACATCCGGCAAGAGCACGCCGCCACCCGCGACGCTACTGCCGCCCGCGGCGGAACTGGTCATCACCGACAACGGCTGCACCCTTCAGCCTGGTGACACCGTGTCGGTGTCCGTTGTCCACAACACCATGATCGGCTTCGCCTACGTGACTCATGCCCGATTCCGCACGTACACGGCACGGTTCGCGAACTCGCCGCCCATCCGGCCGGAATACTACCTCCGGTTCCACAGTGCCAGGCCGTGGGGGCTGTGGGTTAGCCGGAAACAGTTCACCCGGCCGGTGCTGCACATCAACTGTCGTGGCGGCCGGCTCGGCAACATCACCCAGCCGCCGTGGGCACAAGACCCGTGGCCTCCCAACGACTTCCCCCTCGACGATTAACATGCCGCGTCCCCGTCCAACAACCCGTAGGGAGACATCATGAGCAAGCTAGGCGCTAAGCGCGTACATATGGAGCAGCCGGAAATCGAAAGCCACGACATCCTCTTGAAGCCGGCCAGTCCAGCCTCGGTGCTAACAGTGCTGGCCGCGAGTGACACCGACGAAGACGGCCGATCGGAATGGCTGTGGGTGCGGCTGCCGAACGGCGACCTGGTCCTCGGCGTGTACCCGCAAGGCGACACCTACATGGCCACCGAACACGACCACACAACCACCCTGCCCTAGGAACCGGCCATGACCGAGTCGCAGCCTTTCGACTCCACGCACATCAAAACCAACGGCGACATCCGGCGCCTCACCTGGTACCAGGAACTCGCCATCAACCATGCCGCTCACCCAGAATGGTCCGCCGCCCAGCACATCGCCGCCTTGAACAAAGGCATATACGACATGGTCACGGTAGCCGCCGTGTACGGCACCACACCCGAAGCAATGATCGCCGAAGCCCTGGAAGGAATCGCACCATGACCCGGCGGCCGGTAACCACCGGCGAAGAACAAGACGCCTTCACCGGGTGGCGGCACCTGCTGGTGTACATGGGCCGCCCTGGGGTGGTGAAGACGGTCAAACGCCGCTACCACAAGAAGGAACGCCGCTGGGCTAAGGCCGAAATCCGTGCGCTGCGCAGCGACAAGAACCCCTGACGTCACAATGGAAGGCACCGAAACGGCCATGCGCATAAACAAGATCGAGCGTAACTACATCATCTTCTGGGGCATCGTAGAGATCGTGGCGATGTTCCCGTTCTACTACACCATCTGGAGGATGCACCGGGGCTGGCCCTCGAAAGCGGAGCGCCGCTGGAGACGGAAGGAACAATGATGCGTACGCCGGGCTGCTGCGACAAGATACCGCCCGCCCAGTACAAGCCTGGCGACCGGCGGAACCGTGCCCACGCCTTCGAAGACTGGGGCACCGACTACCGGCACCTGATCTGCGGCCACGAGCACCTGTGCCGCATCCTCGTCTGCGCCAGGGAGCTGCGGCCCGCCCAAGGCGGCGGGTTCTGCGGCAAAGAAAAGGCCATCCGAGTGGAGGCATGAAAATGCAAGGGCCGCGTCACCTGAGCCTGCTCTGCAAACTACAGCAAGACCGGGCGCACCCACCGTGCCACAGCAAGACCTGCGACGGGCACGGGTCCGGTGAACCCTGCGGCCTGCCTTGCGCCTGCACGTGCCACACCAGTAACTGATCCGCCCACCCCCGGCTGCGCCGACTACGGCTGCCGCCATGAATCAAAGAAAGAGGCACCGAAAATGAGCAAGGTATTCACCATCGTCCTGGTCGCTCTCGGCTGGATCTGCCTGTTGTGGGCCAGCAGTCTCACCCTGCTGGCTTCCATTCAGGCAGGGATGATTGGACTGGGGTTCATCGGCACGGCCATCATGGTGGCCGTGCTCAGGAGAAATGGGGGCACATCATGAACCTTCGCCGAATTGCTGCCTGCCTGGCCTGCGGCGCGGCTGCCGCTATCCTCGCCGGCTGCGGCGGCAGCAAGCCACACATCGCGCCCGCCCAGCCGTCTTCAGCTCCGCCGACGTTCACCACCGGACAGCAGGCGTTCATCAGCGACGCCCGGTCAAGGTTCAATGTTGGCGCTTCGGTCGCTGACGCTGACCTGGCCCAGGTTGGGCAGGCGGTATGCACCGCCGCCGGGGCGCAAGTGGACCGTAAGGCCCTGGACCTGGTCCCGGCGGCGAATGGCATGGGAGTCACCGGCAGCGGCGCCGACTCGCTGATTAACCTCGCCATCAGCGACATGTGCCCGGAGAATGTGCCCGCACCGGCGTGGCATACCCTGGCCAGGTTCTCCGGCAGCGGGCAGGAGAACAGCCGGACGTTCCGGCTGCTCGGCGACAACCCGGTGCTGCGGGTGACCTACCGCTACTGGGACAACAGCTCCGGCTACGGCGGTGACAACTTCATCGCCGACCTGGTGAGCCGCGACGATGACGTCCAGATCGTCAACGACATTGCGGTGAGCGGCGGGAAGACCACCAGGCTGTACCCGGACCTGTCGTTCGGCGGCAGCGCCGTGTATCACCTGGAAGTGCAGGCCACCGGCCCGTGGACTGTCATTGTCCGGCAGCGGTACTAACCTGACCGTCCCGCCGACTGAGTACTTGGCCCGGTGGGACGCGGCCATGGCACCCACCGACCACGAGCTGGTCACCGACCACAGCCGGTGCCAGGATTTCTGGCCAGAATGCAAGAACGGAGACGCCATGTCTGGAATTACGCCGGAAGCCGCGAAGGTGATCGCCGATGTTCGTGCGCGGGATGCCGAAGATCAGGCACTGGCCAAGCATGTGATCACCCGGATGGGCGGCACATATCAGGCGCCTGGGCCGGTCGATGAAGGCAACTTCGATGTGTGGCCGCTGACATGTCAGTGGTGCCGCCAACGGCCAGCGACACGGCTTCTAGTCCTCGATTACCGGACAGGAGACGAGCACAGGTACATGACCTGCCGACCATGCGCCACTGACACGGTCCAGGCCAGGGCTATCGCCGCATCGTCTGCACCGGTGTGGCTGTTCGCACTGACACCGTTGCCACGTGAAGACCTTGGGCCGAAAAAGAGGTAGCCCCCCGCCAGAACCCGTGCAGAACACGGGGCGAGGGGCTACACTGCTTGCTTGTCAATGGCAATGTGATGCTAGCACACCAGGGCCTGGTCTACCACAACTCCGGGCCGACTGGCAGGCTAACTCTGCGCGGCCAGCCGGAATGCCGCCACCGGCGGGGCTTCAGGCCGCCCAGTGCTCCCCAGTGTTAGCGAGGCGGAGCCGAGCGTGCTGGTAGTGGTGCGTAGCGCCACTGATGGTGGCTCCTACAGTCGGTCTTTCGACAAGCGGCACCAAGGACCACGAAGGTTCCCCCGGTGCCAACCTAAGCTGGAAGGCAAAACCAACCACCGCGTAAGGAACTTTGTCATGACCGAACCACGTACAAGACTGCAATGGACACGCCCGCGGCTGAATTCGCCACCGCGGCTGGTGGAAGTGGTCCGGCTGGAGTTCCTCGGCTGCGCCCTCACGGCTTACACCGACGAGGAGGTGTGGCTGGATGTCCTCCACTTCGCTGAGTTTTTGCGGGACGTGGATGGGCGGTGCGCGTTCTGCCACGGTGACCCGTGCGGTGAGGACAGCCCCCCAGAGTCGCTGATTCGCCGGGAGATGGCGGCGTGTCAGTCGTATGCGCCTTTTGAAACGTGCCCATGCTGTGACGGGAGAGCCACGTGACTCGTTTCGTTGCGCATTTTCAGCCTCGGGGCTTGGTGGACGGCCTGGAGGTTCAGGTGAACCTTGAAGGCCCGCAGGAGTGGGACTGCACCGTGTTCGCCGCCGGGTACCGGGCCTACGTGACCCGGCTGTGGCCTGACCCTTACGGCTGGCGGTTCGACCGGCGTGAGGTGTTTAAGGCTGACCCGGCGGCACCTGGGTGGGCGCGTGACTGGGCTGGGCCGTTCCGCATTTACGTCATGGAGGTGAGCCGTGATCAAGTTGGAGCTGAAACCGCCGCAGTGTGAGGCGGTGTTGGACGGGCACCGGTGTGAACGTGACGCGGAGCCTGCGCATGATAAGCACTGGTACACGGTGTGGACGCACCCGAATCAGTACGGCAGTTTTCCCAGTCGTTCAGCGCGCTGGACCGAAAGGCCGATAGCGCACAGTGACCGTATCGTTGCGCTATGTAGTGTGACGTAGACCACTTTGGCACGTCTTCCGCTCATTCACGGCGGGTAGTATACTAGGAATTGTACCACCACCATGTCCAAAATCAGGGAGGAAACGGCATGAGGCTCACCATCGACACGGACGAATCCCCCGAACGTGTCGCAGCCTTCTTCGAAGGAGGCCGGTTCACCACCGGCGGCGCACTGCTCGACGCATCCGAAGACCCCGAGTTCGGCTTGCGGGTCCGCAGCGTCCAGCTCGGCCCAGTCACCCCCGAAGACGGCCTCGTCAAGCACACCACCCCGATCGCCGATTTCACCGCAGCGGTCGCGGTCGAGGAAGTCGGCGGCACCCACCCCATCGACGCCGAGGTTGCGCACCTGGCCACCATCGGCGCCGACTGGTACGTGCTCCACGGCACTGGCATGCACGGGTACGTCATCTCGCAGCAAGGTCACGGCGGCGGTAACGGTTTCGGCCCGACCCGGAAGCAGCCCATCACCTGGTGGGCCACCGACCCGGCGCTGTCCCCGTTCGCCGCGTGGAACACGGCGGTCGAGTTCATCACAGCGCAGGTCCATGCGGACCTGAAAAACGAATGGGAAGGCTGACATGAACGCGCGGCACGCGGCACCCGGTAAGCACCAGAAGCCCCTCGAAACCGCCCTCGGCGGCGCGGTTGCGGTTAGCCGCTCTGGCGACGGCGTGAGGGTCCACGACCTTGAGCGCGTGGGGCGCACCCCCGCGGACGGCCCGGAACACTCCGTCACGGACACGACTAGCGGCGAGATTTATGAGCCTTGGACCAACGGCCACGCAGTCGGGTACAAGATCACGCGACCGGATGGCCGTGTTGAGTACCTGTACCTAAACGCGTCAACCGGTGGCGACAAATGGGACCACAAGCCGAACGTGTTCCTGTACTACGGGCCTAACGGTGACCCCTCCGGGGACGGCGCGCTGCACTATTACGACCTAGACGACTAGCAGGTGAACCATGAACGAAGCCACCGCCCGGCTGGTCCTCATTCCCGGGCGCAAATACACGCTCACCCACAAGTCGCCGGCACAGCGGTTCAACCGCCGGTCGGTGATGACCTACCTCGGCGGCGGGCAATGGGACGCGCGGCCAGCCGCCGGAACCCAGCGCCTGCCCTGGGAATGGATCATGAGCATCAACACGGCCCCGCCTGACAAGCGGCACACCATCAACGAAGACGCCCGCAAGTAACCACCAACCGGGCATGTGCCCATCAGAAGGAGACACCACCATGAGTCGTTATGACCGCACCAGCTACTACATCCCCACACCCCGCCGGGTCCGCAGCCCCCAGCACCAGTGGCACATGGCGGGCATCACCACCACGATCGCCGTGCTGGTGCTTCTGGTGCTCGGCATCGCCTCCTGCCAGCACTTCGAGTACGGCACCGAGCACCTGGTCACGTTCACCATCGCCAGCAAGGACGACCAGGCCAGCGGCAACAATCACCAGTACCTCATCTTCACCAGGGGCGGGCACACGTTCAAGGACGCCGACGCCTGGTTCCACGGCAAGCTCAACTCGTCCGACGTGTGGGCCGGGCTCCACACCGGGCAGAGATACACCTGCGACGTGTACGGGTGGCGTAACCATGTCCTGTCGTCCTACCCGGACATCATCTGGTGCGCCGGTGTCGCAGGCGCCCCCCTCAACGTCGGTATCGGTCAGGCGCAGTAACCGTGCCTGGAACCCACACGGTGATAGTGCTGCTCGGCCTAATCTTCACGGTCGGCATCATCATCGCCGTTGTCCTCGCCCAAATCGCCTCCTGGGCACGAGACATATGCACCGTACTCATCGCCATCCACCACGACCAGCAGGCCCAAGGCAAGGCCGAAAAACGCTCCTAGAAGGAGGAGTCAAGAAAATGGCATACGGCTCACAGCAAGGCAGGTACCACCCCAATGCCGCCCGTGCGTCCGGTGGCACGTTCGAACCACCGCCGGAGCGGGTCGAAGTTCCCGACACGCCGGACATCGTGTCGTTCGTGCTGACACCCACGGGGCGGCGGACCAAGGCGTTCCAAATCTTCGACCACCCGCCGGTGAACACCGACGGCAAAGCCGACTGCATCATCTTCACCAAGAACGGCCTCTACCTGCCCCTGGAGCACTACCTGTCCACGGTGCCGGTCGTCGTCACCATCTCCGCGGCACCGGTCGCGCCAGCGAAACGGCCACGGCCGAAGGGCAAGCCCGCGGCGAAGACCACCGCCGCCCGCAAGCCCGCGGCGAAGACCACCGCGGCAGCGAAGACGCCTGCCCGGCGCGCAGCCAAGCCGTAGTCGGCGCCGCTGGACTGGTAATCTACCCTACCACTCTGTGGCCTAGCCTGCCGACCTATCCAGAGTCCGTTTTCAGGCACCGGCAAACCCGAAGGAGCGAGATGATACAGCAGCAGAAAACCCGCCAGGAACAACGGCGGAGCGACGAGGAACAGACCGGCCAGCCGCAAGGCGCCAAGAGCGAGATCGACGAGGACAGCCTGGCCGAGACGCTCGCTGACCTCGACGAGGCCCTCGCCGAGCACGAAGCAGCGGAGGAAGCAGCCAAGACGGCGGCGAGGGAAGCAGCTATCGCCGCGTTCCACGCCCTCGACCGGGACGACGAGGAAGCCGTCAAAGCCTTCAACGCGCGGAACGAACAGCTCGGCTTCTACGCGATGACCAACTGCTGTGGCTGCGGCTGCGACTTCTTCCTTTACGAAAACGACGAGTTGTACGACTATGCACGCGACTGACCTGGGCGTCGCCGCGGTGCTCGCCGCGGCGATCGGGTGCGGTGTGTTCATTGTGTCCCGGGCGAACATCAGCCGTTTCCTGCGGATGTGGCTGTCCAAGAACAAGCGGATCGCCGAGAGTTTCCACGGAAGACGCCGCGCGTGGGTGTGGGGGAAACTTCACGAACTCGCCGGGTGCCCGTTCTGCCTGTCGGTGTGGATGGCCGGCATGGCGGTTTTCCTGTACCACGTCCGGCTGGTCCACGGATACGGCCCCCTCGACTGGCTGGTCACCGCGTTCGCGGTCAGCGCTGCGTCGATGCTGCCGGTGCACATTATCGACCTGGCGGTGGCACCGTCGATGATGCCACCGCCCAGACTCCCCGAACGGAAGACGCCATGACCATGTACTACAAGGCAACCCGGTTGGACGGAACCGATTTCCGCACCGGCACCGTGAACTACGCCGCAGCGTGCGGCACCGGGCAACTGGTCACGTGGCCGGGAACCCGGTCGCATTATTCGGCCGCGGGCATGGTCAGGGATGACCCGGCGACGTACCTGTCAGTGTCCACCGAGCTGGGCGAGGTGCTGACCGGCGGCCAGTGGCCGTGCCTGCTGTTCACCGTTAAACCTCACGGCCGGACAATCGGGCACAGTGAGTGGACGTGGAAACGATGCTGCCGTGACTTGGTGGTTTTGAAGGAACTGCCCGCCCACCAGGCCCTTGGGCCGAACGGCGAAGCTGTCGTCGCGCTGATCGAACGGGCGAAGCGGCTCACCGCAGAGGAAATCACGGCCTGGCACGCCGCCGCCAGGAACGCCGCCGCCTGGCACGCCGGGCACGCCGCCGGGGACGCCGCCTGGCACGCCGCCGCCAGGAACGCCGCCGCCCGGCACGCCGGGCACGCCGCCTGGCACGCCACCTGGTACGCCGCCAGGAACGCCGCCGGGCACGCCGCCGGGGACGCCAAGTGGGCCGTGAGGCACAACGCCGCGTACGCCGTCGCGTACGCCGCCGGGCACGCCGCCAGGGCGCTAGTCGTTCGAGACCTCATCACACCCGCCCAATTCCAGGCCCTGTACGAGTCGTGGGCGTCACTTACCGGAGAGGCGGCCTGAGCCATGCACGAACACGATGGTTACGCGCCGCACAGTCACGAGGTACGTGCCGACCACCGGGAGGTGCCACGTCAGGCCCCGCCTCACGCTGCCGGGTTCTGCGCTGATTGTGGCCTGCCGATCTGGTGGCAAGACGAACGGCTGGTCTCCCGCGGCGAACAGCGATGGTGCTTCGGTCCCGATCGCAGCCGGGTCACCATGGAACGCTGGCACCACCTTCCTGGTATGGCCCAGTACGTGGTACAGGCCGCCAACGATTCGGTGTGCCATTGCCTGTCACGCTCAGGCCCGCACATTCACCAAATCGTGGACGTACCGGAGCGGGTCGCTTCGCCGGGTGTGACCAGTGACGACGTGTACGCCGCGGGCTGTGAAATCGGCAGCATCCTGGGGCAAAACGACTACCGGGTACCGCCCGATGTTATCAAGCGCGTCGTTGCCGTCATGCAAGCCCTAGAAAGGAAGGCGAGCGGTGGCTAGCCCAGTGCAGGTGTGGGCGGTGTGCAATGGCGGTGTCATCAAGAAACGGGACCTGCTGAAACTCTGCCTGAACAAGTGGCCGTTCATGTCCTGGTTCGCCCGTGTCCACGGCGGCGACGACATCGAGTTCACCGCCGAGTCCATTGGGCGCCGCAGCCTGCTGGTGCTGGGCATGGAAACCCCGGCCGTGGTACGTGTACGGCAGGGCCGCATTGTTGTCGAGGAAGCGTAATGGAAGACACGTATGCGGACTTCGCCGAGTGGCGTGAACCGCGGCCGGCAGCAACCGTGGGTGACGCTATGCGGGAGTTCACCGGCACGCCCATCGACATACTGCTCGCCTGGTTCAGCAAGTTCAAGGCAGCCGGCCCCGTGCCGGAAGGCGACAAAGTAACCGTCACCCTCCGCGGCACCATCGTGTCCAGTCGCACCGACAGCGACGGGCTGAAAATTAACGTCAGCGGCGACGGGTTCTTCGTCTGGGTAACCCCCGGAGCATCCGGCGTAACTGTCAAACGGAAGACATCATCAACGCCTGGGAACTCGGAGGCAAAAACTAATGCCCGCTGATCTGAACGACGTCGTCGCCGAGATCGCTCGCCTCGGTGAACCACTGGACCGGATCGCCGGGTTCTTCGACCGGCTGGCCGGTGAGCAGGACGCCGAACAGGCAGATCGCCGCCGCGCAAGTGGTCGAGCAGCGGTTCGACGAAATGCTCGAACTGCTCGCCTTGGGCGCGAACGACGGTGCCCACCACAAGGATTGGGTCCTTGACCAGATCGCCCGGCTGATCCTCGGCCCCGCCTACGAGCGGTGGGCCGCGGAAAACGGCTGGGACAACGTCACCGACAACGCCATAGCCCCCTAGGAGCGCCATGAGAAGCAAGACAGCGTTCAATGTCCTCGCCAGCCTGGAAGCCATTACCGGCACCCTCGACACCCAGATCCGCCAGGCCAGGGACCACCGGCCCGGTAACTCCGAGATGCCCATGACCGGACTGCATCTGTCGGACATGATCGGCCACCTGGAACACGCCTCCGTCGCTGCGCATGCGATCGCCGCGGGCATCGACGAAACCCTCCGCCTTCTCCGCATGGAAAAAGCCGACACCGAAAGGGGTGGCTGATGGACGCGGCTGAACTCGCCAGGCGGCTCCGCGAAGCTGGTGCCAACGCGGACGGTGACGAAGGCGACGACGCCATCTGTCTCGACGTGGGACCGGGCGTGAAACTGCTCGACTTCCTCCTGTCCGCTACCGGCACTGAACAAGCCACAGCACTGGTCCTGAAACTCGCTGACGCCATCTGCGAGGACAACGAGGGGTTCTGCGCCTTCTGCGGCGCCGATATTCACGGGTTCGCTGAAGGTCCCAGTCCGCACGCCAAGGACTGCCTGTGGCTGCTCGCAAACCAATGGAAGGAGGAATGGGCGTGATCCCCGGCGATCCCCGGTACCCGGTTGTCGGGTTTACGGCGGCGCGCCGATTCCCGGTATCCGCCCAGCGGATCGCCGCCGACCGGCTCACCACCATGTCACGGGCGATGCGCCGCGCAGGCGTGATCCGGCCGAAGTTCATCACCGGTGCCGCCCGCGGCGGTGATGCGTTCATCGGGAACTGGCTGGTCATGCACTGGCTGGAACACGCCGGACACCTGGTTCTGGTGCCTGCGTGGCAAAGCCAGGTGGACTGGTGGTGGCTGCGGTTGCCACCACGGTGGCGGAACCTCGTCGAGGTGGAATTCATGCCACCGGGCACGGATTTCGCCTACCGCAACGCCGAACTGGCCAACAGGTCTGATCACCTCGAAGGCTTCCCTGAACTGCCTGAGGAACAAGCCGTCAGGTCGGGAACGTGGCAAACCCTGGGGATGGCACGTGACGCAGGTAAGTCGCATTACTGCACCGTCGTCGGCAGTGCAGCTACCACCGCACCAAGGAGGCATCCGTCATGACCGCCCGCAGGAATGCTAACGCTGGTCCCAGGTGGTACGAAGATCCGGCCTTGCCGGAAGGCAGGCGGGACGCCGTCATCATGAGGCCGATCCGGCTGGCTGATGTGCCTGTTCACCCGAAGCCCCGCCGGTCACGGCGGCGTCATGCGACCACCCCGGGCGGCTCCCCCTCCTACCGGGTGATCTAGGTCTCACCGGCACCCTCCATGTCCGGTTTGTGCTTATTCACGGCATGGAGTATACTAGAAACTGACCACCACCACGTCCGAAACCGGGAGGCAACCATTATGTCCAGTCAGCCCGAAACCGCCGCCGAGCAGGTCGCAACGATCAGCGGTTCCGCGAGGTGGCTCGCCGCACTGCTCGGCGTCACCACCATGCCCGCCGGATACACCATCGCGGTGTTCCACGACGACAGCAAGCCGATCGAGCACTTCACCCTCAAAGACCGCCCCGTCGAAGGCGACAATCCGGAGCTTCTGCTCGCCAGCATCCAGTACACGATCCTCCACCACCAGGCCGCCCATTTCGCTGGCGCCGCCGGTGACAGCGACTGGGCGGCGGCGATAGCCCGGATCACCGAACGGGGGGACTTCGGCAATGACCTGTCCGTCGGGGAAATGCAGGCAGTCCGCACCAGGATTCAGGCAGCCGAATCCGAGCACGGGCTGATGGCGGCACTACTCGCCGCGACGGAAGAAGACCCGGAGTCCGAAGCGGGCGGCATCCGCGGTGAGGCGATCAGGTACCTGTAAACCGGAGGAGACGGCATGCCTGTTGACGCGGAAGCCGTCGCCGTAACGTTGCGTGCCGCCGGGATCGACGCTGTCACCAGCAATGGTGACGGCGGCCCGGTGGTGACATTGAACCCCGGCGACGCCAGCACATTCCTTGACCTGCTCACCCGCGGCGGGCGGCAAAGTGAGCACCACCAGATAATCCGCGAACTGGCGGACACCTGCCCGCACGGAAACGCCGGGGCCGACGACGAATGCCGGTACTGCGGACAAACCGGCGACGACGACGACTGGCCGGGCGCGGAAGAGGAACACAGTGATTCATGCCTGTGGGCTGCCGCCAACAGATGGACCAGGAGACACCACCCATGATGCCCTTGATAACCGCGACGCAGCCGCTGCCGTTTTTCGTGTACGGAACTCTCCGCCCAGGGGCGTCGCTGTACGACGGTGTCGCAGAGTTCGTCGTGCACCACGAACCCGCCGTACTGCCTGGGTTCGACTTGTTCCTCACGGGTTACCCAGCGATCCGGGTCAGCGACCGGCGCGGTGCCATCGTCCACGGCGACCTGCTGTGGACGAACGACCACGACGCGGCGCTGATGCGTTGCGACAACATCGAAAACTACTACCCGGGCGTGGACGTCATGTACATCCGCGCCGCGGTGCCCGTGTACAGCCGCAGCGGCCGGGCAGCCGCCTGGGTGTATCTCGGCGGCCCGCGCACAGGCTTCCCGAGCAACTACCTGGAATCAGGTGACTTCAAGCTGGCACGGCCTGAACTATGGCACGAGGAGGTACCTGTATGAGGCATGCCATCGGCGAAACCGTCGATTCCGGGCTGAGACTCGCCGGCGGTATACCGGCAAGACTAGTGTCCAAGCTGCTTCCCGGCCCAGCCTTGTCCGCCACCCTCACCGTCATGGCGCCGACACCTGTCTACCTCACCCAGGGCGTGGCAGGCAGGGAGCGGCGGATGGAACTCCGGATGCTAAGCGGCGTCTATTACTGGGCCGAAGATTTCACTGCTTACCTGGCGACCGACACGGCCCGCGGGTCGCTGGAACTGAGGCCCGCTGGCCTCATGGAAGACGACATGCGGCCAGCGTTCATTGTGTTCACCGACGACGGGTCACCGTCAGCGGCGATCATCGCCGGTTACATTGCCGCGGTGCCTGGGACGTTCCATGCCTACGAAACGACCGGGTACCGGCTGCGGCCAGCCAGCAACCAGACACCAGAAAACGCACTGCTGGTGCTGGCACGAACTAGGGAGGCAAGCTTTGGCCGCCGTAGAGATCTGTCGCTTTGATAACCCAGGCGAGGAATAGCCATGAAACGTTTCACCAGCCTGTTCCACCGGACGGCGCAACTCACCGGTGAGCAGATTTGCCGGTACTGCAACGCCAGCATCATCAAATCTTCCGGGTTCTGGGCCTTGTGGCGTGCCACCAAGGTCATCGACGACCCGGAGTACTGTCCCAGTCCGGCGGGCCACCACGCCCACCGGCCCATCTAGGGAGGACGCCCATGGCACTACGCAAGCGGCGCCTGCGCCCGCAGGCACCGCGAACAACCGGGGTCATGAGCCCAGTGCCCATGCCCGCATCAAACCCGGCCACCGCAACGGAAGGAACCACCATGCCGGAAACCACCACCACCACCCTGAAGCCGTTCATCGCGCACCTCACCGAAGGCCGCAACCTGCCGGACGGCTTCGACACCTGGGGCTTCAAGATCGTCCGCGCCGACCTGACCACCTGGGACATGGGCGACGGCCGCCGGGTCCAGTGGCCCGCCACCGGTCTCATGGAAGACTCCAACGCGGTCGCTTCCCCCGAGGTGTGCCCCAACACGGAGATCGGCGGTTACGCCATCGCGCTGGACCTGCGCGGCGCGCGGGACGGCCAGTACGGTCACGCCACCATCCTCCTGGTCGCCTACAACCAGGCCGACGTCCTGGCCACCGCTGCGCACAAGGTCCGGGTGTCCAAGGCGTACGTCGGCGCGGTCCTCCACGGCACCGACGTGTACAAGACCGCCGCCGGGGTTGACCTGGCCGGTGCGGACCTCAACGGCGCGGACCTCCGCGGCGCCGCGTTCGACGGGTCGGACCTGTCCGGCGCGGCCCTGCGGGGCGCACGGCTGGAGAACGCCACTCTCGCCGGTGCGAACCTCACCGACGCGAACGTGTCCCGGGCCGTGTTCACCGGCGCGAACCTCGAAGGTGCCAACTTCACCGGCGCCACCGGTTACCACGTCATGTTCACCGGCGCGAACCTCGCCGGTGCGGTGCTCACCGGTGCCAAGCTGCCCGGCGCCAGCCTCCACAAGGCCGCTGTCGCCGGGCTGAACGTGGACGGCACGTCGCTGGCCCGCGCCAACCTGAAGAACACCACCGGGCAGGTCCGCAACGCCAGCGAGGCGGACCTCAGCAACGCCGTGCTCAGCAACGGAAGCCCGTTCAGGCCGCTGAGCGTCCCGGCTGGACGCCGGGACATCCTCGACGCCCTGACCGGGTGCGGGGTGTACGCGGTGATGGAGGACGCCAGCTAGCCCTCCGCCCCTAACCGGCTGAGCCCCCGCCCTCCTCCCGGGCGGGGGCTCAGCCATATCTCCAGGAAGGAGCAGCATATGAGAGCCCCTTGGAGCCCTCAGGCACGGGCCGTACGGCAGCAGCGGAAACTTCGCCGGGAACATGTCCAAAACACACCGCACATGAGCGTCCGGGTCACCATCGAACGGCGGCAAGGCCGCCTGGTTATGTCGTCGATCAGCGGCGTCGGGGTGGACGTGACGGCTGCGCTGTGGAACGCACACGGCCGGGCAGCGAACATACTCAAGGAAATCGGCGAGCACCTGGCCCAGCTCGAAGAAACAGAACCTGCGCCGTGAACGGCAGCAACCATGCAGTGCCGGTCATCACCGGCGCTGTCACACCCAGAACGGGCTACCCGGAGATCAGGTGGGCTGACAACGGTGTCGGTAACGGTGAATGCGGCTGGGTGGGCGTCTGTTCAATGTGGGTTTTCCAGATTTGGCGGCCCAGCGAACGCCAGCCGTGGGAGCTGATCTGCAACCTGCCAGGTTCCCGGTCCAGCACCACTGACAAGGACCCAGACGAACTAAAAACCACGGCGGCACGATGGCTGAAATGGTTCCTCGACGACCTTTACAACACCAGCCGGAAGTTCACAGCCTGACACGCAAACCCGCTTTACCTCCACTCAGAAGGTGAGGGAAACATTTATGCCACGCATTACCCACCACGAAGCCATTCCGGCCGGGCTCTGCTCCTGCCCCCCCTGCCTGAAGAAAGCCGGGTACCCCGGCATCACCTTTCCCGGTACCAGCACTTTCACCCGCGTCGGGGGGCACTACGGAACCCGGAAGTGGAATGCCGGTGGCCGCGGCCCCCTGTATCTGGGCATGGAACTGGAACTGTCAGGCGCCGGTGCACCGGCATGGCGGCACGCATGCAGCTACCTCGACCGGGGGACGCTCGCCGAAGTGAAGCCGGACGGCGGGATGATGGAACTGACCAGTCACCCGCTGTCACCGGCGTACTTCATGGCCCACTTCCCGTGGCGGTTGCTCCCCGAACTCCGCGAACACGGTGTCGCCGCACAGCCTCACGCTGGTGGCATCCATGTTCATGTCAACAAGACCGCCTTCGACGGTACCGGCCATATCTACAACTGGATGCGGTTCTTCTACGCCAATCCCGGGGAGATGCGCGCCCTTGGCAGCCCGGAAAGAAACCATTTCCAGACGATACCGGGGCAGCGTGACATGATGCGGCTCGCCGAACAAGTCGCCGCGCAGGTGGAGTTGTCCAAGGCCAGGCATTGGGCCGCGACCCACGCGAGGCGCCGCGGCGGGCAGCTTGTGTTCCGGCCGGCGGACCGGGCGAAGATCCGCGCCGCCGAAGCCCGCCAGGTCATCGCAAGGTACGACCGGTCCGGTGAAGCTGCCGCGATCAACGTCCGCCGCCACGCTGACACGTTCGAGGTGCGGTTCCCCGGTGCGGCTATCAAACCGCGCGTGGTGAAAAGCCGGCTGCAACTGATCGCCGCGGCGGCCGAGTTCACCCGGGGGATCGAAAGCCACGAGGATGACGCCTTGCGGTTCCCGCTGTTCGCCGGCTGGGTCACCGCGCACCGGTATCCCGAACTGTCTGCGGCTGTGGCGGCGTTGTGAGCCCCAGCGAACAACCTGTCTGCTGGGGCAGGCGGCATTCGTTCAAGGTGGACCGGTTGCCGGCGGGAACGTTGTCGGTTGCCGAGTTTCTCGACGATGACGCCGTCGCCTTCGCACGGTGTGTGAGTCCCACCCCTGCGGAGTGGACTGAGTGGCTTGCCCACGCATGGCAGGCGGGACAGAACTACGAGGTCCGGCAGCGGGACGAGGCCGAAGCTGAAGACGAACCGGCGTGTCCTGCCTGCACCGGTGAATGTCAGTGCAGTGATGTGGTCAAGGAGGCCCGTGCGCGGTTCGCACCTGACGGTGAAGGGGCGGTACAGCGGAAGAACGTCGTTACCTATTCTTCGCGTTCCTTCGCGAGTGCCACCAAGCCAGCCGGGGCTGGAACTCCTGGTGTCACCGCCGCCTTTCCCGGGCTTGACACCGATCACGGTGCTGATGCGGCATCCACCACGGATGTGACATAGATTTCATGCACTGGGTGGTAGGGTAGAATGGTAGCAGGACAACCTACCACCCAGTGCGTTCAGGCGAACCCAGCCACCGCTGAAGCCAAAATCCTATTCACTACCCACAGTAACAGAGGGGTGACCGAATGTGCCTTCTGACCTACCTCCAACCGGGTGCTCAGCCCAACCCGAAACACCTCGCAGCCGGGGCCGCCGTGAACCGTGACGGGCACGGATTTGCCATCGTGGACAACGGCACACTGTTCATTCGCCGCTCGCTTTCACCGGCAACCGCCATCCGCGAATTCGTGCAACTTCGCCAGGAACACCCCAGCGGCCCGGCGATCTTCCACTCCCGGCTAGGAACAGGCGGCCTCCGGACGACCTACAACATCCACCCGTTTTTCGTCGGCAGCGACAATCTCACAGTCGTCGCACACAACGGCATACTGTGGTCAACGCCGCCTGGCGACAAGCGCTGCGACACCCGGATGTTCGCCGAAGGAATGCTCCCGGCAACCTTCAGCGACCTGGACTCTTTCCGGCTGCGCACCACCCTTGAAAGCTTCCTTGGCCGGTACAACAAGATGGCCATTCTGACCGTCAACCCGGGCTACACGAACACGGCATACCTGCTTAACGCCGAATCCGGGCGGTGGGTTGATGACACCTGGTACTCCAACAGCAGTTACCTGCGGGCCACGGACTGGCGGTGGTTCGACGGTCTCGACGCGAACGCCGGCACCGTATGCGAGATTTGCCTGAAGTACGGGCATGTCGATCCTGACACGCAGATATGCGGCAGATGTCATTACTGCAACGAGTGCTGCCGGCCTGAGCCGGCTTGCAGGTGCCATCCGGGCGAGAGACACGAACGGCTGTCGCGCGACAGGGAAGTTCTAGCGATCACAGCCGGGCCGTCGTCATGAGCGCCCAGTTTACGGTCAAGGTGACCTACGGCCCGCGTTCAAAGCCGCTGACCGGGCCAGGCGTGCCGCCTGGCGGATCGCAGGAACACGCGCGCCTGGGCGAAGAAGAGGCCAGGGCAGCCATCGAAACATTCCTGGCCGACCTGTGGCGATTCCATGGCAATGGCGTTTCCAGTGTCACCATCACCGTCGAACGAGAGGAGGGAGGTGAATAATGCCATTTAACATTTTCGGCGAAGAATACGACAGTAGCTGTGACTGCGCAGGCTGCGCCCGGATTACCGCCAACCGCGATGCTGTCAATGGAACGACCTATTACAGCCGTGACGAGGCCGACACAGCACTGCACGACTGGCGGCTGATACATCGTGACCGTCCACGCGCGAGATACACGCCACACGCTTACCCGCATGCGCCAGCAGTAGACCAGCCAGAAACCATCACTGTTTCCATCACCTACGACGGGACGCGATGGACAGAAGCCGATGCCGGCGGCCAGCCATGGGACGACGGGACGATCCGGGAGTTCACCGGCATGATGGATGCCCGGAACAACAGCCTGCCGTGGCGGGCGTACCAGGCGGAACCGGAGATGACGCCTGCGCAGCGGCTGCTCAGCAGGCTTCCGCGTAACGACCCCCGCAAAAGCTACTCATGGCGCCCGGCGCAGTGGTCGATGCTCGGTGACGGCCCGTCGTTTTACGGCATGGAAATCGAAATCAAATGCCGGGATTACCGGACGATGAACTACGCCCTGGGAGCTATCGGCACATATGGCCATTTGAAGAACGACTCGTCGATCGGCGGGGGCTTCGAACTGGTTACGCACCCGATGTCCTACACGTGGGCGATGGAGAACTTCCCCTGGGCCTTGCTGCCGCAGCTCGCTGGACTGGGCTGCACGATCGACCCATCGGTGAACGGCATTCATGTTCATGTCAACCGGGATGGCTTCAGTTCCAGCGCGCACATGTTGCGGTGGCTGAAGTTCATCTACCGCAACAGCAGCCAGGTGACGCGGATCGCCAGAAGAGAAACAACCAGATACGGTTCGTTCACCGACACGGTTCAGGCGGCGCATTACGCGCACATCATGGCGGAAAAGGCACGGACCCGGTTGAGGGAAGCTGAAGCACGGTTCGCCGCCGAAGCGTCCTACGAAAACGAGGTTGCCTACGCGGAAGCGAACCGTGACCTGCGTGTCCTGATTTCCGGCGACCACACCAGAATGAACCGGTATCAGGCGATCAACACCCGGGGGCCGGACACCCTGGAAATGCGCATGTTCGCATCCACCCTGTCGGTCATGGAAGCACAGGCGGCGTTGCAGATGGCGGCGGCGTCAACCGAGTACACCCGTGGCATCCGTGCCGCTCAGGTCTGCAAAGGCGCGTGGGGCTGGGTCGCATTCTCCGCATGGCTGCGGGAGAACGAGGTCACATACCCGGCGCTGGTGCAGGCGAACCGGTTTGCGCGGATGCCAGCCGCACCGACGGCCACCTACACCATGTCCGAAACGCCGCGAAGGGGGCTCTAGCGATGTGTTTGTTGTGCGTTCTACCACCAGGCATCACACCTGACCCCGGTGAGCTGGAACTAGCCGCGGCGAACAACCCCGACGGGTTCGGTTACGCCATCATCACCGCCAGGGGCAACCTGCTTATCCGCCGGGGCATGGACGCCGACCACATTATTTCAGCCTTCCTGAAAGACCGGAAGAAGCACCAGGGGCCAGCGATCTGGCATTCCCGGATCGGAACCTCCGGCACCAAGGGCCTGCCTAACTGTCACCCGTTCATCGTCGGACGGGACCACCGGACAGTCCTGGCGCATAACGGGATATTGTTCCGGCCCCCGAAAGAGGAGCCCCGTTCGGACACGAACATTTTCGCTGCGGAAGTGATGCCGGTTCATTACCGGACGGTAGACAGACCAGCGGTACGGCTGCGGCTGGAACGTCAGCTTGGCAGCAACAAGCTCGCGCTGCTGACCACGAACCGCCGGTACCGGCGTCCGTTCTACATTTTCAACGCTCACCTCGGCGAATGGACCGAAATGGGCGCGTGGATGTCGAACAATTCCTACCGGGTCATGAAACGCCGGACCGGCTTTAGTGGTTACCGGTACCGGTTCCAGGACGGCGTCGGCTGGCGGTCGTACGACGGCGGGAAAACCTGGGAAATAGTGCCGGATTACAGCACCTGGACGCCGTCACGTGGTGCTGGCAGTAAGTACGGGTGGTGCCGCTGGTGCAAGACAGCGCAGGTGGTGGACCCTTACACCAAGATCTGCACGAACTGCCACGTGTGCGGTGAATGCGGCGAGTGGCTGCGGAAATGCGAATGCAAACTGGTGCCGGCATGAGACTCCTGCGCCCGGTAGACGGGCCACCGTGCCCCGAATGCCCATACCGTAAGGATGTCGAGCCAGGTATCTGGCCAGATTCCGTGTACATGCGGCTTACCAGGTATGACGGCACCCTGGCGCAACAGCAGGCCGGCGGCGGCAGGGGGTGCATGTTCTGTATCCGCATGCCAAGCCGGTTGTGCGGAGGCTGGATCGCCGCGCATCCCCTGCCGGTCAACTTCGCCTTGCAGGTACAGGTACCTAAGGGCGTACTAGATCTCGACGCGATCCGGGCGTATCGTCCCCGTGTGCCGGTGTTCGGTACCGGCGCGGCAGCACTAATCCACGGCCGTGGGAAGGGACCTTCGGTGATCACCGGCGAACCACTACCCGGGCGTGGAGACCGCTGCGACTGCGGGCACCGGCGGTTCTCCCACGAAGACGGCGAGCACTGTGTCTGGTGCGCGTGCCTGATGTTCAAGCTGGAAACAGTTTCCCGCAAGACAGACACGGACGTGCTAGCCGGCGAAATTGCAGAAGCTGTCAAAGAATGGGCCAAAGGCGATCCGGCGAAAATCGACCAGGCCGCCAAGATTCTGTCCGTCAGCCCGGTACTTGGAAGCCTCCCGTCGCGGCAGGATCACGCATCAGCGTGGCAATGCGATCTGTGCGATGACTGTCCCATATACCGGCTGGAGCAAGGCGCCACGGCATGCAAGTGCGGCCATTCGATCACCGATCACGCCTGGGACCATGTAAGCGAAACGAGGAGCCATGGTAAGCAAGAACAGCCCGCCTGAGCCAATGCGGGCGGAAATAGACAGGCTAAGGCAGATCCTTTGGGACATAGCCAGGATGACTGGTTATGAAGGCCCCGACGAGGCCCCGGCAACGGGCCGGCTCGACCCGGATGTCCCAGAGATCGCCATGGACTCGGTGAAGGCTCATTGCGCCGACTACCTGACCTACACCGGGCCGCAAGGCAGGGACGTGAACCCTGACGCTGGGCCGGATGACAGGTGCACATGCGGGCAGACGATCACCTGGCTGAATGACACCTGGGTGCACCTGTACAACGAACGGCTGCTCCGCCGGTTGCATACTCCTGCGCCTGCGTCCGGGTACTACAGCCCTGACCATCCTGAACCCCCGGAGCAGTCTCTTGAACCCTCGGAGCAGCCGGAGTATACGTACGCGCTCGGAGGCATACCTCTGTCAATGACCTCGACCCCAGCGGATGCAAGCGCAATCCGGGCAGTAGCAGAGCGCCTCCGCCAAATCACGCCAACCCCATCATGGCGGACCACATCTACCAACACCGAGTTCTGGACTGAACAACCACAGCCGCTTCGCAGGTCGGACCGGGACGAAGAGGCGATCCAAGACGACGAGGAAGGACCCTTCTGATGCCACGCTCAACCAACACAGCCCTGGTAACTATCGGTCCCATGTCGCCGGATATGGCAGCGAACATCGCAGGCCGGCTCACCAACAGAGACCACATGGACGCACTTGACGGGCAGCGGGTCACAGTGGTCACCGGCATTAGCACCAACTCGCGATCTCCCAGGCATTCGTTCACCGGCGGCGAGCTAGACCTGCTTATTCAGCTCGCCGCCGCCTGCTGGGCGCAGCAGGTCAACGGCGTCCCAGGACAGCCGACTGTCAATCCATCGCATGCGAGACTCGCGATGCGCGCCTACCACGCCGTTAACGGCCTGGCGGCGCCGACACGGGATCAACTGCGAGCGGCCCGGGGCTCGGACTTCTACTAATGCCCCGCCTTGACCCCACCGCCCGTCTCGTAAAAACGGCCCCGTACCTGGACTTCCGGGTCGTTGTCGTAGAGGCAGGCCGTGAACGTGGCACCGGCCCGCACCGGAATGATGTCATAGATCATCCGAACCACCTTTATCACCAGGTGGGGCGCGGGCGGCGTAACAACAGTGACCCTGTCAGCTTCATCGACGGCTGGGATTTCAGGCCCTACGACTGGGCCGGCGAAAACCGCGCTGAAGAAAGGGCGTGGCTCGACAATCTTTTCAAGGAAGGGGACGGTGAGTTGAACGAACAGCCGCACCGCCCGCACACGTGTCTCTCATGCAGTTGCACAATTGAGGGCGATGAGCCCGAGATAAGAGTGCCCGGAAAGACGGGGTCATCGGCCCGGTATTCGCATGCCTCGTGGCAGGAGTGCCAGGCAGCGATGGAACGGGCGCGCAAAGCGTTCCGGGCCAGTTTTCCCGGTGGTCACCGGCATGGGGGCGTTCCGGGACACGCACGTGCCAAGCCGGTCGCCTCATCGTATCCTTCCAGGTCAAAGGCTGGTGGTATACTAGATTCGCCAGCCACCCCAGGAGACAACATGAACAAAGACATACTCGCCATCGTGCGAGGATTCCGCGACAAGGGCTACACGGTCGAACAATCAACAGGCACAAGCCACTTCTTCGTCCGCAACCCCAACGGCAGCCTTTACACAACACTGCCCAGCACGCCCCACGCCCGGAGCGTAACCGAAGCGCAGAATCTCATGCGCAGAGCACCCGACCTGAAAGCCGAACAACGGGCACAACGGAAGCTCACCGCAGCAGCCGCGCTCGGTGAACCCGCACCAGCAGAAGCACCGGCACCAGCCGAGCGGATCGCAGAACTGCCAGAACTCCGTGAAGGGAAGCTCCCCCTCACCGCCTGGTGGCTGTGGGATCACCTTCGTGAAGAAGCCGAACGGGGTGGGAACCACGCCCAGTACCGGGGCAAGGACGGCTGGATGTGGACCGGTCACGTGTCAGCGATGATACTGCGACTGTGGCCGAAGCTGGCTGACAACACCCTACATCGGGAAGCGGCCATTACCCTCGGCGAATATTTGCGCCTCACCGGTCACGTGGTGAACGTCAGGAACCGCGGGCCGAACGCGAAAAGCGAATACTGGCTCGCCGCCGTCTGGGCCGGTGGACCAGACACGGTGGGCAAGGCGCGGACGCTGGCCCGTGGCGCGCAGCCAGCCGGGTCGGTACATGACCGGAACATCGCCGCTGTTCAGGAAGCTGTCACGAAGCTGGCTGACGCGCACGGCACCGTCACCACGGCGCAGGTCGTCGCCGAACTGCCTGACATCAACAGCAACGCCATTTCCACCCTTCTCGGCGAAGTAGCCGCCAGCAAGTTCCCGCTGAGCAGGGTCAAGAAGGGCGCCTACAAGTTCATGGGAGAGCCGCATATGACAGAAACTCATACTCCCCGCCGTTCAGGTCTCAGGCTCGAAGTTCTGCACTACAAGCAGGACAGGCCGGATGTGCCGGAGTCCGTCGCGGATGTCGCCGCGGCACTGAAGGCAGCCGAGTCGTCGGTGGGCCGTGCCCTGCGCGAGTGGTACCTCGACGGTACGCAGGGCATCGACCGGATCACCGGCAACCTGTACGTGTTCCGCCGGCACCTGCTCCCCGAAAGTCACCCGCTGCGCGAAGCCAAGCCCGAGAAGGAGGAGATCGAGACCGAAGCTCCTTCCAAGGTGGCTCCCAAGGTGACTCCTCCCGCAGCGCCCGTGCCGCAGGAAGCCGCCCCAGCAGAAGGCCGCAAGCGCATCGAAGACTTCATCGCCTTGCGCCCGGACGCGAAGCTGTACGCCGAAATGTTCACCACCGCCGACGGTGTCACCATCGTCATCGACGAAGACGGGCAGATGCGTGAACTGAGGCCGAAGTCATGAAGCACGATGCAGCGGATTGCCCCCATGCCCGTATCGAAACCCGGTGGCCTATGGGCATCGCCTGGAATCGGATGACCGGCCCTACAGTCCTGGCGCTCAGGTGCCGGGACTGTAGGGCGCAAACAAGCGTCACCATAGACGACGTGCTTGCCGCGACCACCTGGCATGGTGGTCGCGGCAGCAGAAGTACCTCAGGAACCAGGAGGCACAACCCATGCGACGAATCCTCACCACAGCAGCGCTGATCGTAATGGCGCTGCTTGCCGCTGCATGCGGCACCAGCAGCAGCATCCACGCCACCCCCAGCGAAAGCGCAGCAGCCCGCGCCGCCTACCAGCGCGGCATCGCCGTCATCGAGCAGTGCACCCCCAACGGCGAGGCGATGATCGGCACTGTCGTTAACAAGACGGCCACGCGGCTCACCTACGTTCAGGTGTTCCAGACCTTCAAGAGCAAGGCAAACCGGCAGCACATCTGGGCCTGCGCCAGCCACAAGGTGACGGCGGACATTCCCGGCACCGACCCGAAGGCGGCGCTGGAGACGTGCTTCGCCAACAGCGGCGCCGCGACCACCGCAGTGCGGCATCCGGTTCACGCGGCGCATCACCCGGCAAAGACCGCCGAAGCGCTGCTGAACGCCGCCGCCGTGTGCGTGGGGCAGGAAGTCTGACATGGCCACCGGAACGGCCCTTCGCCCGCCGGTTCCCCTGGGGGATATCGAGCACGAGAAGCTCCAGATGCGCGGCCAGATCATCACTGCCGGTGTGCTCATCGGCCTGATCGTCTCCGGCCTGTACTTCGGCATCATCCAGGTGCACTGGTATCTGCCGTTCGGACCGGGATGGCTCCAGCACGGCTTCTGGCTGAAGCACGGCTGGGACGACACCACCGGGGCGTGGCTGAGCCAGCACACCTGGTTCATCAACAAGGGCAACTGGGTGTGGTACCGGCACAACGTCCGAGACCTCGGCATTCCATCACTGGCCATCTTCGGTGTCATGTCCATCTTCACCGCCGCGAACTACTCCGGCAAGCAGTACCGGGGGTGGCGCCTGCTGCTGTCCCTGGTGCTGTTTTTCGCCGTGTTCGTGGTGATGGTCTGCGCCGGTACCTGGCTCGGGCTGCTCGCCATCAACCATCCCGGTCACGTCGGCTCGTTTTTCGCAGCCCACGACTTCATCCTCTGGGTGACCTTGGGCATCATCATGTCCCAGGTACTGCACCGCCTGTTCGGCCCTGTCGGTGCCTCGCTCCAGGGCAAGTGGGTGGAGCTGGCCGTGGACAACTGGTGGCGCAAGGGAGGCGGCGAATACCCGGCGTGGGTCCGGCGTAACTACATCATCCCGGTGACCGCGCGGCGCAGGTTCGACGAGATCGCCCAGCAGGATTGGATGACCGGCGAAGCCGAGAAGCTGATAGCAGCCGGCCCGAACGTGCTGTCCAAGCTGATCTGGTGGGCGGCCGGGCTGATCCTCCCGGCTGTCATCTTCTTCGCGGCGCTCGGGTTCATCGGCCACTTCATCGTCGGGACGTTCGGCATGCACGTCCCCTACCTGGCGCCGTGATGGCGAACAAGCCCGTCCGCGAAGACGTCGCGCGGCAGGCTATCGGCATCGTGTTCGCATTCGGCGCCATGGTCGCGGTGGTTGCTTTCTGGCACCTGCCCTGGGAGCTGGGCGCAGCAGCAGCAGCCGGCACCATCGCCTACCTGGCCGGCTGGGTGCTGGGCCACATCCCCTACTGGTACAGCCAAAAACATCTGACACCATAGAGACCCACCCGCGGGCTTACCGATCAAAGGGCGAGACACTCCAGGCGGGACCTTCGCGGTAACGTCGCCCCGCCTGGAGCACCAGCAAGGCCCTGGCCCGCGGGTGCTAGTTCCTCCCACGGCGCCTGGACTGACACTCCAGGGGGTGGGAGAGGCAAAGACCTGACGTAAGACCTCGTACTGGAAGGCGAAAACGGGGCAGCAGGCAATTTGCTGGGTGGTCCCAAGTGCGTACTGCGGATAAGGCCACCCAGGTTGAGGCGGTAAGCGCACCAGGCGAGCTGTTCGTAGAGCTGACCAATGGTGTGTGGCGTCGCCGTCTCTTTCACGGTGGCAGCGGACCCACGTCAGGCAGTTCACTCGTGGTCTTCCGATGCGACGCCACCGAAACCGGCAGCAAGCAGCACCGGCAGAACACTTGCCGGGGCTGCGACGCTGTCCTCGCGGGCGGTGGTTCCGTAGTGCCTGATCCAGGGTTACCCGGTACGCCGAGAGTAACCTGATCTATGACCGCAGAACCACCGCCCGCACGGGGGAGATTAAGTGTCTAGCCGGGGAAGTACAGTAGCCCGTGGCTATGGCGCTCAGCACCGCAAAGACCGCGTCAAGTGGAAGTTCCTTGTTGACGGCGGTCACGGTGTCTGCTGCGAACCTATCTGTCTCATGTCGTCCCGGTGGATACCCCCGGGGTCGGAATGGCACTTGTCCCATGTGGATGACGGCACCAGGGTGAAGGGCGTGAGTCATGCCGCCTGCAACCGCGGTGACGGCGGCCGTCGGTCCTGGGGACGTGGAGTAGCTGCCCGTCGTACGGGTAACAAGCCCCAAGAACCTGAGTCGAAGTCGCTTCGGTGGCGGCCAAAGAGGCTCTGGTAGGAGGCGCAGGTGAACGTCACCTTGAAATGGGTCCTGATCATTGGTGGCATCGGCTTGGTACTGGTCGCGGCACTGGCCACCGTGGTGACCGGGTTCACGGTGCCGTCGTGGGTGCTGCCGTTCGGTGCGCTCGCAGGGCTGGTAGGTCTGGCCATCCCGTAGGTGGTAGTCTTCAACCGCAAGCGGATGAGTCGTTCCACCGGGGACGGCGCGGCCGACGGAGTCGATCTTCATGACGCAGCCCCAGCGCACAGTGCGCTCGAAAGGGCTGCGTTCTCTTTTGTGGCTGCTAGCTGATGGCAAGTGCCAGATTTGCGGGCAGCCACTGGGTGACGACTTCGACGCCGACCACATCCGCCGCTATGCGGATGGAGGGCCAACTCGGCTATGGAATCTTCGGGCAACGCACCCGGCATGCAACCGTGGCAGGCGTACTTCGGAACCCTGAGCTTCAAGCCCCATGCTGGGCAGAGGGAAGCGTTTGATGACGCCGCCCAGCGGGATCGGGGCGACCGACTGCTGAAGCTGCCGACCGGTTACGGCAAAACCCGGACCGCTGCTGGTATTTACACCATCCGGCGGTCCCGCGGCATCGTGAACCGGTGTCTCTGGCTGGTGGCAACTGACACACAACGCGAACAACTTGTGCCCACGCCCAAAAGGGACGGCAGTCGTGGTCCCACCGTCTCCGACAACCTCCCCGGATGGTTTGGCACCTCCTGTAAGGAAACGTTCCGAGCCGAAGGTTATCGTGCCGTGCGAATGCATCAGGAGGGGTTCGCCGAAGTATTCGTTGCCACTTACCAACAGGCTTTGTACGACCGTGTCACAATCCCTACCCTGCTGGAAACTGGGCATTGGCTCATTGTCGCCGACGAAGCCCACCACCTTAAAGAAGAAGGCAAATGGGCGCAGCGGGTGCAGGAGCTAGCGGGCGAAGCCACCGAAATCCTGTATATGACAGCTACCCCCCTCCGGGCTGACGAGCTACCGCTTCATGGCGTGCCTTCAAAGCTAGGCCCCGACGGGAAGCTCACTTACGACGCCTTTCCTGACATCAACTGGCGGCAGGCCATGGATGAACACGCCATCCGCCGCCCTCAGGCCCACGCCCAGGAATGGGAAATCACACTCGAAGATCAGCACGGAAAGCCGGTCACCCTTACCACCACTGACCTGCTCGAAAAAATACGTGCCGATCAGATTGAAACCGGCCTGGACGATTACATGATAAAGCGCAGGCTACGTTTCACCTCCCAGTATGTTCACGGCATGTTTGTGGACGCAGTTTCCCGCCTACAGGAGAAGCGTTCCCGTTGGCCTGGTACGCACCAAATGCTGGTCTATGCCCTCAATTGCAGTCATGCCAAGTTCCTGGCTCAGCAGGTATTTGCCCCGCTGGTCGGCAAGCATGACGCGGACTGGATGGGTGTAACCCGCAGCGATGCCGAAAACCATGATGTCCTCAACCGGTATATGGACGGCGATCTTTCGGTGCTGGTTCAGGTGAACAAGGCAGGAGAGGGTTTCGACAACCCGCCGACCAGTGTCCTGGTTTTCCTTGACCTCACCAAGTCTGAGCCGACCATTTACCAGAAGCTAGGGCGCGGAGCGAGACGGCTTTGGGAAATACCTCCCGAACACGACATCCTTGATGTTTACGCCGATACGTCCCATCCAGTAATCGCCGTCGTCAAGAAACTCGAACCCGATGACGGCCCGTATGGAGATATTCCGAAGCCGCGTGGGCCTGACGACGACGACCTCGACTGGTGCCCCGCAGACAGCCTGGAAGAACTGGAAACACGGTACCTTCAGACCTTCCTTTGGGCACCCGATGGTGCCCCGTCTTATTCACGCGAACACTTCGATGCCGCGACTGCGCATGGCGTGACGCCGGAACAGGTAGAAGACATTTTGCGCCGGTTCCGTATGGCCAGTGCTCCAGCGAACGAACCGCAAGGCGAAAGCGGGCGCCTGGCTTACCGGCAAGATCAAGTTGACCGGCTCCTCAGTACTGTCACCGGGCATGCTATCCGGGTAATCCGGGCCAAGCACAGCGCCCGGTTCGATGCCAACCCGTCCCGGATGGCCGCAATGATCAAGAAGAATCTGAACAGCCAGTGGATCGTGATGAGTGGTAAGCCGCATAGCGAAATGCTGTCCGGCGACTTCGAGGAAAAGCATAAGTGGCTCGCAAAGGTGGACGGCATCCTTCACGAAACCAAAGGAGTGCCGGGATGGCTCGTACGCGGACTGTAGACCCGGTTTCAACCGTCCCAGGCACCAAGGAGTGGGCGGATACGGTGACGGCTAATGCGCGGCGTTACGCCAAGTTCGCCGAACAGGATGTTCGGCCGCTGGTGGAACGCTACCAGGCCCTTTGTGATCATGAAGCCTGGATGTCCTGGTTCACCGATGAGCCTAAAACCAGGGAACGGTTCTGCCGGGAAGCACTCGGGTACGAAGCAGAATTCCTGGATGCCATGTCGGCCGGTGTCACTCTGCTGGACGCCCAAGGACACACCGGTGCGGTGACCGTCCAGGCGGCGCAGCGCGCGGTCGCCGCTTGGGACCGTGCGCAAGTCGCACTGCGTGACGCGATGAAAGCCCTCGACCAGGTTGACCTGCCCAAGAACGGCCAGGTAGGACGCGGCAGGGCCGATAGCTTTGATAATATCAAAGCTATCGGCGGCACTTCCGAGTCGTATCTGCGGCGCCGCTTGAAGCGAGACCACCGCGCGCTGTACGACGAGGTAGCGGCAGGTCGGCAGTCCGCTCACGCAGCGGCAGTACAAGCTGGCTTTCAGTCGCGGACGCTGACCGTTAAGCCCGACGACCCTTCTTCCGTCGCCCGGTCACTCCGGCGCAACATGACGGCCGAGAACATAGCCATCCTGGTGCAACTACTGAAGGAGTAAGCCCAGGGTGGTATACTAGACGGATGACCGACCACCTACCCATCCACGCCTACGACAGCCTGCCCACCTCGGCTATCAGGCGCGTCCTGAACATCGGCGACGACGAACCCCTCGTCTTCTGCCACGAGCACGGCATCTGGTCCGCTGACCCCTGCCCCGGCTGTCTGACCCAGTGGGCAGAATCCCCTCAGGGCCTCCCGTGCGGTGACTGTGTACGGTGCTACCACGGCAGCAGTTGCCGCCACAACTGCGAAGCCCCAATCTGCCATCCGTCGCAAGATTGCCTGCCCGTAGCAGGAGAGGGGCACCATGTCTGACCTGGCCAAGGCGCTCGCGGAGTTCCAGAAGACTCTGCCTTCCATCAGCAAAGACGAGAAGGCCGATGCAGGGAAGCGCGGCAGCTACCGATATGCGGGACTGGACGCGGTGGCCGCAAAGGTGCTCCCGGCGCTCGCCGCGGTGGGGCTTTCCTACACGGCCACTACCGGATTCACCGACGATCAACGGTTCTGCCTCCGGTACTCGCTGCTGCACGAGTCTGGCGAATCGCGTGACGGCGTCTTCCCCATCCCGGTGGTTAATGATGCCCAGGCAATGGGAAGCTGGCTGACGTATGCGAGGCGATATGCCCTGCTATGTATCACCGGCGTACATCCTTCTAATGAGGATGACGACGGTGCACCGGCCATGACTATCGCCTCGCAGACTGCGCATGCTGCTTCCACCCCGACCGCCACCCGCCCGCAACCTGCACGGGAAGCGGCCAAGCCGGAGACCGCAGAACCGGAAACCGGGCATGTCAACGAGAATGCTCAGGTTCTGGCGAGCCTCGCGCATGAGCTGAACCGGCGCGGCTGCGACGTGGCCGAGCTGAAGGCGAAGGTGTATGACATCGCTAAAGAGAGCAGCCTGCTGAAGGGCCTGGTGGTGAACCCGTTCACCGGGACGATGTGCCAGTTGTCCGCCGTGATCACCCAGGCACGCAAGGAAGCCGAGCAGCGCGACCAGCAGGACGGTGAGTACCAGTGACGCGCCGCATATTCCGGTACGAGGTACCGGTAGACGACCAGCCACATGCCTTCACCTTGCGTGGCAACCCGCTGGCTGTAGAAGCCATCTCACGGGGTTTCCTCGATTGGGCTGTTGCGTTCTGGGCCGAGAACGACGAAACCCAGAGCCCATGCGAGCAAACATTCCAGGTGTTCGGGACGGGACAGCCGCTTCCGGATGACGCCGAATGGGTGGGTACCTGTTCCCGTACTGAAGGCGGACTGGTGAGACATTTGTACGAAGTCGGCCAGCCATGATCCGGTTCTGGCGACGGTGGAAGTGGACAACCTCCGCCGTCATCCTCGTCCTCGCGGCGAACATTATCTGCGTCGTCGTGTGGCATGACTGGTGGATTCCGGTGTTCACGGTCCTGAGTCTTGGCTATGCGGCCTGGGAGCATCACCGTGGCGTACGTCGATAACGTTGTAGCCGAAGCACGCGCCTGGGACAACGCACGGGCCAGAAGCCAGCAACAGGAAGTCGGCTGGTCCGGGATTTACGGCTGCCGCGCGTGGCTGGGGTTCATCCTCGCCCAGGAATGGGCCACCGAGGACACCGACACCTGGCGGGCTATCGCAGGCACCGCGTTGCACGAATGGCTGCAAGAAGTTCGCAGCAAAGGCGCGCCGCGGGATGAGATTATCGCCTTCGAGTTGCCGGTGGAGTACCGGGACATTCCCGGGCATGTGGATGAGGTGAACTTTACCCGCGGCGAAATTACGGACTACAAGTTTCCCAGCCTGAAGTCTGCCCGTTTGTGGCGCGACCCGGAAGTGCAAGCGGAACGTCTTATTCAGCCTCAGGGTTATGCCGCCGCGATTGTGAACTCGCCGCAGTGGAAGACTCATTGCAAACCGGACGTGACGCCATTGGTGCGTATTTTGATAGCACCGGTGGACGGCACTTTCGACGACTGGTTCGCCATTGAGGTGCCATTCGACCAGGCCGTCGCTGACGCCGCTGTGGAACGGTATGAGGAAGTTCAGCTCATGCAAGTCAAAGGTGAACCGCTGCCGAAAGACAAGCCAATCTACTTTTGCCGTTCCTGGTGCGAGTTTTTTTCCGCATGCCGCGGCAACGATACCGAGCCTTCGTTCCTGCCGGAGATCACCGACCCGTATTACGCCGCGGCTATCGAACAGTACGGCCTGGCCAGCGAAGCCATCCACGCCGGGTACAAGACCCGTGACCAGCTCCGCCCTGTCCTGGAGGGCTTGCGTGGCCGGGCCAGGGGGTTCAAGGTGTTCATGTCCCGTCCGAAGGCACGAGACAAGTGGGTCATCGACGAGGACGCCGCCCGGGAGGCACTCGCGGCGCATGGCCTGGACATGCCAATGAAACAAGCCGACGGCAAGAAGCCGTCGCTATATGTATTGCGTGAAAAGTGATTTTGGTAGCCATTGTTGTAGTCGCCGTAGCCGCAGCCATCTTGGCAGCCATAGCCATTGAGGAGCACCTATGAGACCTAGCGCCGATGACAGGCGGTTCGTCTGGTTGCAAAGTTCCTTGCTGCGGCTTTACAGCGAGGTTGAACCAGACGCGCACGTCACAGGCGTGGCGATCAGTGTCCGCACGGCCGAAGGCACCGAGCTGCACTACACCGCCGGTATCAACACCCCGGATATTACCCGCACGATGATTACCCCTGAGGCGCTGGCTATTTCCCGCCGATTCCGCGCAGCCACGGTGGACCTCACGCCCGAAACGGCGCCGTAAATGGCGGAAACATACACCTGTCTTTGCTGCGGCAAGGAGGCCGACGGTGACCGTGATTTCATCTTTGGCCAGCGGCCGGGGACAGGATGCTGCTGGAAGTGCATCCTCGGCAACCCCGGCTGCGAGGCGTGCGTCGCCGAGGGACTCCCCGGTGACGTGGCTGTACGTCACATATCCGGGGACGGGGCCGTGTTTCGCCCTGATATGTGACGGCGGGCGGGTGGTCACATGCCCGCCCGCCGCGCGGTGGGCTCGCGGTGAGGAAACGGCGAAGGTAGTATCCTATTATCGCCGCCGTGGTATCAAAGTGGAGGATTTTCGGTCGTGACTGATGCCGTTATCCGGGGAGCCATCCTCGAACGAGACGGCTATCAGTGTGTCCGTTGCGGCACCCACGTCGGTTACGTCCCAGCCAGTGTTCATCACCGCATCCTCGGCAACCGGGACGACATGCGGGCCTCGAACCTCATCACATTGTGCGGTTCTGGCGTCACCGGATGTCACGGCTGGGTTCATTCCCACCCCGCGGAGGCTCAGGACAACGGCTACATCGTGTCCAGGTTCGCCAGGCGGGACAGCACGCCGGACATCCCGGTGCTCTACCAGCAGTCAGACCGCACCGGGTGGCGCGCCCTCGCCGACAACCTGACGATGCAGCTATGGGACGGGGGCAGCCGTGAAGCACGGGACGCCTAGCGCATACAACCACGGCTGCCACTGTGACGAGTGCCGGGAAGCGAACCGGGTCCGGTGCCTGGACCAGCGGGAACGGCTGAAGCAGCGCACCATCCAAGGTGACCCGTCGGTGCCGCACGGGACTACCGGCGGGTACAAGAACTGGGGCTGTCACTGCGTCGAGTGCACCATCGCCAACACGATCTCCAGCCGGGAGTACTACAACGCCGGAAAATTGAACGGCGAAGTGGTAGCCAGTGTCGCTGCTGAGGCGTAGGGTGTAGGCACCGCGTCGTCGCAGGCGGCGCGGAACAACTTCCAAACAGAATGAAGAACCGGACGGCGTGAGCCATCCGGTTCTTCGAAGCCCTAGTTGTTTTGCGGCGACCTGGGCTTGCCGAGCTTCAATAGTAGGCAGGAGCAATGATACTAGACCCGGACCAGGTATACCACCTTATAGCCCTGTCCGACGAACGGGACCTGTGGCAACAGCTCGCTGACCAGCAGTTTCGTGCCGGATTTTCTGTGGGACACGACGCTGGCTTTAATGCCGGATATGCCCAGTGTGAGGCGGATTCAGCGGCTTCCTGGCATTCGCTTGCCGGCCCCCTCGCCCACCCGGAACGGTTCGCCGCTCAACGGCTCCGCAACGCCGAAGCCTTCTCCCGGCGTGAAGCAGACGACCACGAACGTTCGTTCATTGCTCGCGCCTGGGCCACACCCGGCCACCACCGCACACCTGTGCAGCAAGCCACCGTGCACGCCTACCCGCCGCCGAACGCGCGGTCACCGTAACTGGCGGCACCACTGGAACAAGCCACGGACAGGGACGCGCTGTCTCGGAAGGCATGCCGGCGGTGGGCGGGAGGTCGCAACTTCGAAGTCCCCGGGCCTGGGTTTTAGGCGAAGCTCTTAAAACCCTAAAGGGTGGGTGGGCTCTCAAGAGCAACCACCAAATGACGGTCACATTTTCAGCTAGCGCCGCACAGTGACACGCAGTCACTCCTTCGGCAAACAGCAGCACCAAGGCCCCGGTGGTCTTACCCGGCAACGGGCTGAGCTGGAAGGCAGCTATGTACAAGTACTCAGGCTTGAACGCCAATCGCATTGGCCGTGTCGTGTCGATGCCGCAGTGGGGCGGCGGTCTTCACCGGGACCATCTGGAGTACCTGATGGGGGTGACGCCGAATCAGCGGAAGATGTACAAGGTGTGCTTGATGACCGCTTACCGTCGCGGCCTGATTTGCTTTTGCGGGCAGTACGTCTGCGCGGTCCCGCCTGTTCCGGCTGACCGGTTTGTTCCTCTGACCAAGTAGGTGGTATACTAGAGGTAGCGGAGAGTACTCCGCTGGCTTCCCCATGAAAGGAGCACCTGGTATGCCAGTCACGGCATCCCCGCGAGAGAGCGTTCTTCCGAACGCCCCTCTGCTGCGTGTTGAGGTCAGCCAGGCAGTCATCGACAAGTCCTGCGTCGCCGACTCATCGCACTGCATGATCGCCGACGCGGTCAAGGAGTGCTACCCCTGGGCGCGGAACGTCACGGTGGACATCCAGACCATCCGGCTGTCCGACCCCGACCGCGGCGTCCGTTTCACCTACTTGACGCCGCGGCAGGCGCAGCTCGCCCTGCTCGACTTCGACGCAGGTGAGCCCACTGAGCCGTTCAGCTTCACCCTCCCCCGCCGGTCCGCGCACGTGCAGTGGATGCGCCGGCAGGGGTCCGTCCGTGACATCAACGAGGCGCAGCGTGAGGCTGTCCGCGGCAACATGGCCAAGGCCCGCCAGTACAACCCGAAGGCGCTGGAGGTCAATCCCGCCGGTGACCATGAGACGGTCCAGGCGAAGGGTGGCCAGACCCCGCCTCTCGGTGCCCTCGCTTCCGGTACCACCGGCCGCCCGCGTGACGGTGACGTCCCGACCGCCCGGCGCCGTACCTTCGGCCTGCGGGGCATGGGCGCTCAGGCCAGGCGTCAGGTCGCACCCGAATAGGTGTCTCCTGACCACGCCGGGCGGGACGATGCGCCGTCCCGCCCGGTGTGCCCCGCCTGCGGTCAGCCCCTGAAGGCCCCCAGGCGGCTGTGCGCCTGCGGTCACCCAGAAACCAGCCACGACATCACCCGCACCGGCAAACTCACCTGGTGCGCGTCCTACAGCCCCGCAGGGCCATGCAAGTGTGAGGCGTTCACCGAAAGGGGCGACGAGCATGCCAGCAATCCCTCGTGAGAAGTTCGCCTGGATGGCTGCTGTCCTTGACATGAAAGGCACAATCATCGTCAAAAGCAACCAGACCCGGGCGACACCGCAGATCGTCCTCATGGTGGAAAGCACCAACGTCGGCGTTGTCGCCGAACTGGGCCGGTTGACAGGCTCAGTCATTGAACCGCGTGAGAGCCGGTTCCGTCCCGCGTGGATGCGGCGCGGCTGCATCACCCACTGCCCCGAACCAGACGTCGAGTACCCGGAGCAGCCGGATTACCTGCCCGCGCAAACCCGGTGGACGGTCACCGGCGCAGCCGCCGCGATAGTGCTCCATTCGGTGATCCCTTACATGGTGACCGACAAGGGCATGCAAACGGCCCTCGATGAAATCCTGGGGAACGTCAACCTTCAGGGTCGCTCAGGTAACTCCGCCAGGCAGGCCGTCGCCCGGCTGGCAAGACTTGGGTGGCCGCTGCCCGTGGTTATTGAGAAACAACGACGATTTTTCGAACCTGTAGCCGGATCGTGAAAGGCGAATAATGTACTGCGCTGTTTGCGGCATACCTGTGTTCGAAGCGCACGGTGTCTGGTTTCATGACGTTGGCAACCGGTACCTCGCCACCCCCGCCCGGTTGGTGACCAGCCATAAGGGCACCACTGTCAATCTCCCGCCACTCCGATAAGGCGGTACGTGCTATGCCTTCCATCTCCCTCCACACACCCGTTGGCGAACTTTCCGTTAAGACGGACATGATCGAAGTGACCGACATGGGGCCTCGCCCGGACCATGGCTGGACCTACACCGACAAGCAGGGCCACGAGCACTACTACGACGGCTACCCGGTGCCGTACCCGACGCTGGCAGACGTATCTGACGGCTGGCACTACTGCCCGGACTGCCGCGACGAGCACGACGACAGTCACCTGGAGTGCCGTATCTGCGGCGAGCACATCGTTCCGGGCATGCGGGGTGGGGACATGTCCCCGCAGTACGTGCCTGGCCGCAGGCGGTTCGAGCTGGACGGCACCGAGATTTCCGAGGCCCGGTTCACCGGGCTGCTGAACCGTTACCGGCCCGGGGAGTAGGCTTGGAGACCCGGCGGGTGGTCCAGGCAGGAGCAGCCTTCGGTCGAGCTGCGGCTCCCGGCAATGCTCACTGCGGTACGCCGCGGACGTGGTGGTTGGGGGGCCATCCGCTGGGGGTGCAAGGCGCCAGCACCGTTACGGGGAAGAACGGTGCTGGCGCCTTGTTTCTCTTTGGAATTGGGTACTTGCGCTCATTAGCGGCGTGTAGTATACTAGAAACTGACCATCACCACGTTCAGTTTCAGGGAGGCGAAGCCGAATGAACCGTATCCTCGTATAAAACCCAGGCCGACTTGAGAGGCTGTCATGACAAGACCGCAGATACGCTCACTCAGCCGCCTATGGGACCTGCCGGAATGGATGCAGGAAGGAGCCTGCATCTTCGAAGGCGACCCCGATTGGTGGTTCCCTGAGAACCGCGGCCCGGTAGCCACTCAGGAAACAAGGCAGGCAATCAGCATCTGCCGCACCTGCCCAGTCCAGCTTCAATGCCTTGCATACGCGAACGAGCACCATGAACAAGGCATCTGGGGCGGGTCCACCGACCAGCAACGTGCCTCACGCCGCCAAAGAACCTGGCAGCAACCCCCAACCGCCAAGGAAAGGCTTCCTAAATGTTCGCTGTTATCGTCGTGCTGATTCTCGCAGCCATCATGGTCTGCGGCATCGGTTACGCAATCTTCGGTCCCAAGCCACGCGGCACCGACAGCTACGCCCGGGACTACCGGCCCCCGACCCGGTGGATCGGCGCCGCCGCCGCCGGTATCGCGTTCCTCCTCGGCGGGGCGGTCCTGTTCGGCAGTACGTACACATCAGTCGGCACCTCGGACGTCGCCGTTGTCACCTCCTTCGGTCACACCGACGGCGACCTCCAGCCCGGCATCCACTTCATCGCCCCGTGGAAGAACACCACCGTCTGGGATCATTCGAAGCAGCGCACTGCCTTCGAAGGCAGCAACTGCCTCCAGGTGCGTCTGTTCGGCGGGCAGACTGCCTGTCTCCCGACGCAGATCCAATGGCAGGCGGTTCCCGCTGCCGCCGACCAGCAGTTCCGGCTGTACCGCACGTTCCTCCGCATGCAGGCCGCGTACATGAGCGCCAACACTCTCGTCGGCTTCTTCAACAACAGGTTCGAGACGTTCAACCCCGTCCAGGTGGCCTCGCTCCAGGCGGGCGGCGGCACTGGCGGCACCAGCGTCTCGGCCCTCGTTAAGGAAGTGGCCAGCGACATGCGGACGGCGTACGCCGGGCAGATCAACATTGAGCGCGTCACCGTCGGCACGCCGAACTACGACAACTACATCGACGGCCAGCTAAACAAGGTCGTCGGCGCCAAGGCCGGCCTGGAAGTCGCAACGATCAACGCCAAGACCGCCATCCAGGAGGCCAACGCGGCGAAGAACCTGACCCTCGGCAACCACCTGTCGCAGCTCGCCGTTCTCCAGAACTGCATCGACACCGTCAAGGCCCTGGCACAGGCCAGTGAGTCCACGTCTCCGACGTTCAACTGCAATCTGTTCGGCGGGTCGTCCGCGGGCGTCCTGGTGAACCACTAGTACCGGAAAGGACAAGGGCGGTATGAACGGTACAAGCTGGGGCTAGCCCCATTAGCCACCTTCCCCGGCCCGGCCCCTGGCCTCCCGCGGATCAGAGCGCTTATGAGTAGGACTGGTTGCGTATTTGACTTTGTCAATGCGTCGTCGCGAAAAGGGCAATGCTTTACTCGGGTTCGCTTGGAAAGGCAGGGCTGTGTCGTCCGGGCCGGGGAAGGTTCTTGTCCCGGGCCTGATATCCCCCTACACAGAAAGGCTTCACCTGTGAAGAAACGCATCACCATCGCCGTTGTGCTCACGACGCTATCCGCGGCTGCTCTCGCCGCAGTCGCGAAACGCCGCACGCACGCCAAGACCACCTAGCCCGGTGCTAGCGATCCTGCGGTCCCGTGTCCCGTCGGGCAAGCGAAGCACCGACGCGCCCACGCGCATCGAGGTGTCGTTCCCGTTGACCGGCGTCACTGCCGCCGACTTCATCGAGAACGGCCGGTTCGACGCGGACACGGCCCGCAGGTACGCCATCGGAGAGTTCACCAGGCTGTTCGGGGCCGAGTTCGCCAAACAGGCAATGGCCCCGAAGGCCATCTGGAACATGGATGTGATCTGAATGCCTGACCTTCTCGCCGTAGGAGTTTTCCTGTTCCTGGTAGGCGTCGTTGCGGTTGTGGTTCTTGGCTTGGCGTACAGTTCCCGCCGGGACCGTGCAGAAAAAGCCGAAAAAACGCTCGACGACGTGCTTGCGTACGTGCGGGAACGGGCCGACGTGGAACCGGTTGCCGCGGCCGTCGCCGACATCATCGAGCAGGCGAGGACCCGCCGGTCCTGAGCCTGCGCAGGCACTTTTCGGAAAGGAATGAAAAATGAAACGTGTATTCACCATCCTGGCCGCCGGGATTGCCCTGGCCGGTACCTTGTTCGCTGTTACCGCCCCGGCGGCAGCGACGGGTCACCGTGCCGGCAGTTCGGTGAGCCTGGCGAACTCCTCCTGCCACAACGAGACGATTCAGTGGCAGTCCCCCGAGTCGGCGGGCACCTGGCTGAAGCTCGAATGGGTCAGCAACGGATGCGGCTGGCATGTGTGGCCGCACGCGCACTGCGCCAACCCGAAGCTCGGCACCGATCAGGGCTGGAAGGACGGCGGGCACGTCACGTCCCTGTTCTACTGGTCGCAGACGCCGGACTGCACCAACGGCAACGTGGTCATCGTCGGGGACGTGCAGTGGCGGCACTCCAGCGGGACCACCACCTACACCAAGCGGCTGTTCCCCTGATGTGGAAACCAGGCCGGGGTAGCTCAAAGCGTCAAGAGCAGCTCTCTGATGGGGAGAAGGTTAGGTCGGTTCGCGCCCACCCCCCGGCACTAACGGTCAAATGGCGGGAACGCCTGGGCCTGTCCGAATGTCCCTATGTGATCCGGTGGCGGTTCGAAATCCGCGGGCTCGGGTCGGTGCGTGTGCATCATTGGATAGGGCCTGATGATAGCCGGGCCTTCCATGATCATCCATGGTGGTTCATCACGTTCGTTCTGCGTGGCGGATACACCGACCGGAGCCCCGCTGGCGAGGATTACGTTCGCGCGCCTGCTGTCCGGTACCGGCCTGCGTTGCACCGGCACACTGTCATCCCTGACCAGGGTGGCGCGTGGACGGTACTGATCACCGGCCCGGCTTTCCGCGCCTGGGGGTTCTGGCAGACACTCCCTGACGGGCGGGAGAAGTTCCGTAAGGCACGACGGTGGTTTGCGTCACAAGGCCACCATCCCTGTTCGTGAGGAGCGAGATATGTCAATGTACATAATGGTGGATTGCGAAGCCCGTGGCACAAGCCCAGTGAACGGCGTCCTTACTGAGTTCGGTGCCGTGGAAACGCTGAGCAGAGACACCTTCCACGGGCGGCTGTACGAAGCTGCCCCGGACCCGGCTAACCCAGCAGTGCCTATTCCGGGTGCGGAGATTGCCGCTGATCTTGAAGTGGCCACAGCGTTCACCGCCTGGATCGCCCAGGTGTGCGGGAAAGCCCGCCCAGTCATGGTGTCCGACAACCCGGCCTATGACTTCATGTGGATCGCTGGCATGTTCGACCGGGCCGGCCTGCCGAACCCGTTCGGGCATTCAGCGCGCCGGGTCAGCGACTTCTGGGCCGGTCTCCAGCACAACTGGGAGCGAACACAGGGCTGGAAAAAGTTCCGCCAAACCCCCCACGACCACAACCCGGTCAACGACGCCATGGGTAACGTGGAAGCGTTCCAGCGTGTCCTGTCAATGGCGTACGACCTCGCAACCAAAGGGGACGGTGACGGAAATGCCTAGATCTGACAAGCCCAGCCGTTCCAGCGGAACCGGGCGTTCCGGCGGAGGCGGCCCGCGGGCCAAGGGTTCCAGGGACACCAAACCGGCTGGAGCCGGCGACCCGAAGGCCCCGCACGCTAGGCCCGGTGACAGCGACAACAAGAAAGGCGGCTCGAAAGACCCGAAGGCCCCTTACGACCGTCCAGGCGGCTGACCTATGAGTGTGCCTTTTTACCCGGATTGTTCAACCTGCGGGCACAACGCATCTGGTGTCCTGGGTGGCGCCAGGCATGGCCGGTGCACCGTATTCAAGGCGTACCCGCCTGGTGACCCGCGCGGCATGGCGGGGTACTGCAACTGCCCGTGCACCCAGGACCCGGTCATCCAGGCATGGCTGGAAGACACCGGCAGGGGACAGCCCGCCACCCCCCCCCATGGAGGTGAGGCTGCCCCCTGACAGCGCGTTACGGCATGAAAACACCACGAGACGTTTGCTGGAGTGTTATCTTGCCGTGGTTGGGCGCAGTTGACCCCCGCCGACCAAAGCCGGGCCGCTGCGCGTGGTTACGTCGTAAGGATACGGGATGTACAGGCGGTTTTTGCACGCCCTAAGCACTCTGTTCATAGCGTTTTCTTTCCTGGTTGCGCCGGTGTTTCTTACCGCGGCGCCCGCCGCAGCCGCCACCTCGCCCCTGCCCCCCGGCCATGGCCCCAACGGGCTGGCCGTCGCGGGGGTGGTTTTCTTCATCGCGTCCATCGTGATCATCGTCAGGCTGCTGACACGTTCCCCCGAGACGGACAGGTCCCGGCGCGGCGACCCGTTCATCGGCGGTGCGCTCGACGACGGCACCAGCGTCATGGACGCGCTCACCGACCCGGGCCTGGAAACAGTACGGATCGTGCCACCGGTCAGCTACGGGCCTGAACCCGAAATCCTCACCGGTGCCGTCGTTGACAGTAACGACTGGACGACCTCAATGACCGTCCCAGCGCCGCCCATCGAGGTTAAGCCGGACGGTTTCGCCGAAGCATGGATCACCGCTTTCGAGCGCGGTGAAATCCTCGACACCGGCACCTGGTCGGCGAAAATGCTCGAAAGCCCCCAACGATGAGGCGCCTGCGCTGGCTGACGGTCCTGCCGCCGGTGGGGGGCCTCACCGTCAGCCTGATGGCCCTGACGCCAGGTGTCCCCGCCATCGCGGCCCAGGACGCTTACGGGCTGCCAGCAGCCCACGTGCGCGCCGCTGCCCCGCTCACGGAATCTCGCGTTCAGGCCGTCGCCGAGCCTGGGCAGCCCCTGAAACAAGTTGACGCGCAGATCACGGCGCAGGTACTCGCCCGCCGTGAAGCCGCCAAGGACCGCCGTCAGAACGCCCGCCGGGCTAAAGCGCGGGCCGCTGCGCTGTTGGCGGCGCAGCAGCCCGCGGGTGGTTCTTCTTCGCCGGTCAGTTCCACCACCATTAGCGCTACCCCGGACTGCCCGATGCATGCACTTGGTGCCATGGGCCGCGTCGATGAAGGCGTGGACTATGCCGGTGCCGGGCCGGTGTACGCGATCGGTTCCGGCGTGGTGACCCTGGTCGATGGTGCGTCCGGGTGGCCCGGTGGCATGTTCATCGCCTACCAGCTCGGCACCGGCGGCTACGTGTACCTCGCCGAAGATGTCAGCGCGGCGGTGTCCGTGGGCCAGCATGTCTCCCCGGGGACTGTCATCGGTAACGCCTACGGCGGCGGTTCCGGGATCGAAACCGGGTGGGCGATGCCGCCTGGGAACATTCCCGAGGCCGCGGCGTACAACCACTACACCGACGGTGTGCCGACACAGGAGGGCTATGACTTCCGGTCGGTCCTCACCGGGATGGGGTGTGGCTGATGAGTGGCCTCCGGTGGCTTGCCGTGCTCCCTTCTGTTGCCGGTCTTGCTGTCAGCTTGAGCGCGCTGACCGCGAACGCGGCCCCGGTCGCTGCGCAGGACGCCTTCGGGCTGCCTGCCGCGGAAGCATCTGCCAGGCAGGCTGACCCGCGGGCACAGTTCGACGCCCAGCAGGAAGCAGCAGTCACAACCCAGGCCCGGCAGGAACAGGCACTCATCGCGGTTCACGTCCGGGCCAGGCGGCTGATGTGGAAGGAAGAAAGGATCGCAGCGCGCCGGGCGGCCCGTCGTGCTGCCAGGCATGCGGCGCAGCTCGCGGCCCGGCGGGCCGCTGTTGCACCCACCCCGATCGCCGCTTCGGTGGGCACCGCTGGCATGGGTGCGTTTCAGGCGTGTGTCATCGCCAGGGAGTCCGGCGGTAACCCTCAGGTCATGAACTCCACCGGCCACTACGGGCTGTATCAGTTCAGTTACTCCACTTGGGTTGCCTACGGCGGGAATCCAGCCGACTTCGGTCACGCCAGCGTTAGCGAACAGAACCAGGTGTTCGCCAACGCGATGGCCACCCCCGGCGGGGCCGACAACTGGGCGCCATATGATGGCTGTACCCCATGATGGGTGTTAAGCAACCATGCAAGCGTACGAGCAGCAGTACCCGGCGGATAGGGCCGCACAGGTACTGCTGCTCGTACCCAGCCCGGGTAAGCTGGGTTTCGTGAGCCGGTCTTTCGTACCGCCCCGGCCTGGTGAACGGTTCGGCAGATGGACCGTCACCGGGCCGACGGGGCATTCGAGCCCCGGGCACCGGACAGTGCAATGCCAGTGCGATTGCGGCACCGAGCGGTTCGTCCTTGTAGATCAACTGCGTAAGGGGCGGTCGAAGTCCTGTGGTTGCCTCCGGGCTGAGCTGACTAAGAGTCTTATCACCCGGACACGGTGGAAAGGCTCCCACGGGATGCGCTACCACCCGCTTTATGGGATACACCAAGGCATCATGGCCAGGTGCTACCGACCGCAGGATGTCCATTATCCCCGTTGGGGTGGCCGCGGCATCCGGGTGCATGAACCGTGGCACGATATCCGCGTTTTTGTCGCCTGGATTGATGAGAACCTGGGGCCCAGGCCACCGAGGGCCTCATTGGACAGATGGCCGGACAATGATGGCGATTATGCCCCGGGGAACGTTCGGTGGGCGACCGCGCGACAGCAGCAGGAAACCACCCGGCTACGACGGGGCACCGACGGGCGCTTCCACTCGCTGCCGCACACTGTGCCGCACCAGGGTGAGTTCATCGGGTCACTGGCCCAGCAGGAACTGCACCGGCTCAACGAAGCCCGGCGGGCACAGGAATGGTGAAGGTGTGGTAGAGTAGAAAACAAGATACGCTACGGCTCGTAGACAAGCCCATCGACATCCCTGGCCCATCCGGTACATTCCATGCCGCCCCAGTCCTGACGACGAGTCCTGCCACCCCCACCCCCCCCCTCCTTCCATCTCACCCCCCGGGTACGGATTATTGACTTGCGTGCCCGTCACAGGGTGGTAGACTAGATGTAGCATCCCACCCGATGCGAAGTGTCCCGGCTACTTCGCCCTTCTAAGACGACTCGTCGCCGGGGCCATCACAGACCACGGGTGGGCAACAAGAAAATACGCATCCCTCCGATGCGAAGGCGGACGGGTACTTCTTTTGCAAAGAGATATCGGTTCGAATCCGGGCGCTAGGACCGCGAGGACACCAGCGACGGCCTGTGGCTTGGCCAACTCCCGAACGCCGCACAGACCACGGAGGGAGTCTCAAGCATCGTGCCCGATGCGAAGGCTGGGGTTACTTCGATGTGGGATCGAGAGGTCGTAGGTTGGATTCCTGCCGTCCTGCTTTGCGGGGCGTAGCTCAGTGCCAGAGCGCTTTTCCCCGGCCGTCCTAGATCACGGGCACACCTGACAGGACTCCCTCCAGCTAGTACAGGAAGGGAGCCCTGTCAGTCATGAGCCGTTTCAACAAGCCTGTCGTGCGGACGGTCGTGCCGTCCCTGCTCCGCAGCGAGCAGACGCCCAGCACCACCACCTACGAAGGTGCCCCCGGTTACCTGCGGGACGCCAAGTCCCAGCTTTTCCTGCTGGCAGTGGTGAACCTCGGTGATAAGGCGTTCTACGAAAGCGCCGCCCAGCGGAACTCCCGGTTCGTGAACCTGGTCCGTGAGGTTACCCTGGCCGACCCGCAGTGGATCGCCGGGTTCCTGCGGTGGGTGCGCCGGGACGGGATGATGCGCACCGCCCCGCTGATCGCCGCCGCGGAAGCCGTCAAAACCCTGGTAGACGCTGGCCGCCCCGGTGGACGGCAGATAATCGCGAACACCCTGGCGCGGGCCGATGAGCCCGGTGAATTCCTTGCGTACTGGGTGTCGCATTTCGGCCGCAAGCTGCCCTGGCCGGTGAAGCGCGGTCTGGGTGACGCCTGCATCAGGCTGTGGGGCGAATACCAGCTCATGAAGTACGACACCCCATCCCATGGCTACCGGTTCGCTGACGTACTGGCCCTCACCCACCCAGGCGAGCGGCGCAACAACCAGCACCTGCGCGGCTCTTGGCAGGGTGACCTGTTCGCTCACGCGATCGACCGCCGGTACGGCCGGGACAGCGCCAGTGTGGACAGCAGCGAAACCCTGGACAAGATCGCCGCGAACCGGGACATCCGCGCCCGTGCCGCGGAAGACCCGTTCGCGCTGACGGACCCCCAGGCGGTCCGCGCCGCTGGGCTCACCTGGGAAGATGTCATGTCCCTGGCGGGTAACCGGGTGCCGAAGAGCGCCCTGTGGGAGGCGATGATCCCGAACATGGGATACGAGGCGTTGCTGAAGAACCTGCGGAACTTCGACCAGGCTGGCATCGGCGAAGGTTCCGCCCGGTCGGTGGAGGCAATGCTCACCGACCCCGACCGGGTGAGCCGGTCGGGGCAGTTTCCGATGCGGTTCCTGGTCGCTTACCGCAACAGCGGGCTCCGCTGGGCCTGGCCACTGGAGCAGGCGCTGAACCTGTCGCTGCGGAACATCCCCCGGCTGCGGGGCACCACGCTGGTTCTGGTGGACCGCAGCGGTTCCATGTTCATGGGCACCGCCCTCCAGGACGATCCGCGCTCGGGCCTGCCCCGGGCGGAGACCGCCGCGATCTTCGGGACCGCGCTGGCGCTCGCCGCAGACAACGCGACACTGGCCCAGTTCGGCAGTGGCAGTCAAGTCGTCAACCACGGGCCTGGCGCTTCAATCCTGCGGGTGATGGATCAGTTCCGCGAGTTGGGCGGCACCAACACTTCCGAGGCGGTCCGGGCGCACTACCACGGACATGACCGGGTGGTCATCATCACCGACGAGCAGGCTTGGCGCTCCGGTTACGGTGCGCCAACCGTGCAGGTGCCTGAGCGGGTGCCGGTGTACACCTGGTCCCTGGGCGGGTACGCTGCGGGCCATGGTCCCTCGGGGCCGAACCGGCACATTTTCGGTGGACTGTCGGATGCTTCGTTCGCGATGATCAGCCTGATCGAGCAGGGCGTCCAGGCGCGCTGGCCCTGGGAGAACTAGCGGTAACCCCGGCGGCAGGGGTGAGGGGTCTTATGGTGCTTTCCTGGGGAATGAGGGGGTCATGAGCGAGAAACTGTCGTGTCCCGGGTGCAATACCTACACCTCAGAGCGACTCCGGCAGCTTCGGGACGGTGAGTCCTGCGGCAACTGCGGCCTATCGGCGCAGGCGACCGAAGAGATCCTCGCGGTGCGGCGGGTGCAGGGCGACATGCGACTGAAGGAGAAGCTGGAGGCAGCACTCATACGCGCCGGGAAGGCTGAGGGAGAGCGCGACAAGCTAGCGCGTCACGTTGAGGAAATTCGCTGGGTGCTCAAAGACTTGGACGAGAAGCTCAGCTAGACCCCGGTGGGGCAGGGCGGAGACTGGGCACCGCCGGTAACCTGGCTTGCCCGTCTCCGCGGAACTACCTCATGCTCCGGGGTGGGCAAGCTACGGTATACTACCGGGATGAGCGGCTACCGAAATATGTGGTTCACCACCGGCGGCGAACACCGGGCCTACCTAGCGTTCGCTGCCGTTCGGGGTCGTGCAACCGACGAGCGCGACGCCGACAACGAGGAACTTCTCGACCAGTGGGAGGGCCTCGATGAAATCGAGCGGAAGAAGTGGTTCACCGCCGCGGAACTGGTCGCCTACGACGCCACGACCGATCGCGGCTAAGAACGGAACCCGGGAAGCCGGCGCAGCCACTTCGGTGCCCAGTCCCTGCCTTCCCGGGCAGCTAGCTGCCCGAACACCACCGTGCGCCACAACAGGGCCAGGCCCACCCCATACAGCAGCACCAGGCTCGCCCAGGCCAGCATTTCCAGTTCCAGAGGGGTCAAGGTGAGGAACATGCTCACGCCAGTGAGCAGCAGCAGCGCGCCCAGCAAGGCGTCTTTGATCACCAGGGTTGTGCCGAACGATTCCTTCCACCACGGTGCCAGGAACGTGTAGTAGCCGACAAAAACCAGCACACCGGCCAGCGCGAACAAAACCCCGGCCCGGTTCAGCACCTCAGGTGGCATCAACGTCCCCCCTGCGGATGGTAGCCGCGGGCGATCTGGTTAGCGATCCGCTGGGCGAAATGGTTACCCGAGTACGCCTGAAGCATCTCAATCTCCGCCTGGGTCCGCTTGGCCCGCTCAAGCCGCTTACGCTCCTCTTCCAGGTTACGTGCGGCTTCCTCGATGGCTACACGCCGCTCCTTGCGCGACGGCCACGGTGTGATCATGTCCACGATCTGCCTGAGCTTCATGGCCCCTCAGTCCTTTGCGGCGTCCGACCCTGGGATTGACCGAAGGTTAGCGCGGCCAGGATATCCCGCATCGTCACCTGCGACTGCTGCGCCGTGCTGGCCCGCTCGTTCGCCGCCTCAAGCTGGGTTTCAACAAGCTTCAGGCGTTCTTTAAGGTCAGTGACCACGCCTTTCGGCACCACCCACCCGGCGATGAACAAGACACAGAAAACACCAGCCACACCAGCGCCGGTAAGCAGCGTGACAAGAGCACTGTCCATGTCCCCCCCCCGGACCGAAAATCCGCAGCCAGGTGCCCGGCGCTAGTAAAGGGTTACACTCCCATTATCGCGTCACGGTGCAACCGGCGGGGGCACCACAGGATTTGCAGGCGCACGGGGTGAGTGCTTAGCCAGGTATCCAGCGAAAAACGCCCCAGCGGCACCGACAGCAGCCGGCACGACTGCGACAATTTCCGTTTCTGCCACAGGGTCCATGTTCTTCGGGAAGACATACTTGTACAGCAGGAAAACCGCCACGGTGCTTACAACAGTAGCGACACCGGCGCCACTGGCAGCGGCCTTGACTTTCCGCTCAACAGGCGCAGCCATTAGTTACCTCCAAGATTGCGGCGGGGTTGACGTCATCCACTCATGGTCCAGGCCCCACCGCAGTGCGTCGGCGGGGGAAACGAAGTCAGGTGACTGCACCGCCGCCGTCCGCAGCGGGCCGATGTCCACGCCCATTGCTTCTTGCTCGCGGACCATCACGCCTGAGCAGATCGGCCCAGCGGCAGCAGCGTGCCGTTCTAGTTCGGCGAAGTCGCTGCTTTGGCCCGTGTTGATCTGGGCGAGCTTGGCGAGAAAGTAGGCATACGCTAGAGCGTCATACTGGGCGCCAACAAGCGCCAGCGCCGCCGCCACTCCGCGGTGGCGCTGTGCGTCGGTAAGCGGCTGCCTGGCGGCCCAGATCGCATCCGGGTGCGCATTCAGGGGGGACAGGATAACCTTCGGCCACTGAGCCTGAACGATTCGCCCGTCACCCACATACACGAACACGTGACCGGCCCACGCCGCCGCCCGGTCCCCGCCGGGGAACCGGGCACTCCTGGATTCGGCCTGCTCGACATTGCGGATCATGTCACCGAGGAACCCCGAACCGTGGGAGCAGCCCCACGTGGCCAGCGGCGGAGTGAAAGTCATGGGGACGCGACGCCTCTCTTTACCTGGACACCGGCCAGCGACGGCACCACGTCAAGCAGCCGCTCGTCGCCGTGGAGTTCAACATGCACAACCGGCACCGACCCGGCACACAGGTCGATAACCACGCGCCGGACCGCGTTACCGTCGGTGAAATCGAACATGCCGGTCTCGGCCATCGCCTTGAATACGGTCTCAGATGTGACCACCTTCGGCGGCGTCATTACTTCAGCACCCACAGCTTCGACCCGGCAGCGATCGGCGTGTGCGGGTCTTCCACCGGGTCACCGAGAACCAGGTTCAGCCAGCCGAACATTTGGGTGTCCCAGTGCCCGTTCAGCTTCGTGCACGTTGCCCGGAGAATATGAGCGGGGGACATGCCGGGGACACCGGCGCTGGTGAGCTGCCGCGACACCCCGGCGAGAGACATGTTGCCGTCAGTGGTCAGCCACTGCCAGGTGAACTGGGCCGGTGAAGACGGACGCGGCCACTGCCCGTAGTCGTCGTGCAGCCCTGCGTCCAGGTCGCATTGCACCCCGCCGATGGTGACGAACCCGCCTTGCATGATGTCCGGGGTGAACCCGGTGACCCACTCGGTACCCGACCACGCCGGGGTGCCCCAGTAGTAGGCAGCCTTCCCTGCTGCCCTTGCGCGGGACAGCGGCCAGTACCCGCCGTAGACCCCGACACGGGACCGGCCGATCACCGCGGCGCACCCGTCGAGGTAGTCGTCGATCGCTGCCTGCTGCCCCGGGGTGGCATCCCAGTCAGCGGCGAAGTAGACCGGGATGCCATCAATGCCGCATGCCTTCGCAGCGGTTTCGGCGTGCTGCGCGTCCTGCTCACCGCCGGCCTTGCCGCGGAGCATGTCCTGCGCGCCGTATTCGTAGACCAGGACAATCTTCACCCCAGCGGCAAGCAGGTCATTCGCCCGGGAAGGGGTGAGGTTCTTCGACTCGTCCAGGCTGTCGTACTGGGCGACAAACACCTCACCGGCGTTCTTCAGCGAAGAAATCGCAGGCTTCGACCATGCGTAATCCACGCCGGGGATACCGCTGCGGGCAGCAACGTGTGGCACGTGGTGCTGGGTGACCGTCAACACTGCCATAACAGAACCCTTTCGGAGGCTGGGCTAAGCCTACGCCCCCACAGCCGCCGAAAGCTGAACACCCGCGATGCTGCGCGCCGGGCAAGCGTAAACAACCGAGGCGGTGGACTGGAACTGGAACCACGTCTCGCCCGGCGCGACCTGCTGACCAGTTTGCGCGTCGATGAACACCGGCTGGATCGCCGCAGTGAGCAGCGACCCGGGCATCAGCACAATCCATCCGCCGTCGGCGAGCAGCACCGCCGACGCATCGGACAGCGACACCGCGTTGGGGGGGACCGGCTGAGTCATGGTAGTATTCCTTACTTAGGCAGGTCAGCGGGTGTCCAGATATCTAAGCCGTCTCAGGATGGTGGCGATCTTCTTGTGAATCTTAAACGGGATGGCACCGATCGCGAGGGTCAAGGTTTCAATGCCGTCCGGTGAGATGGCGAAAGACATTTCAACGACACGAAGCTTCTCGTTGACGGCAAGCCTGCCGGAGCTGATTTGCAGCGTGACCGTGTCGCCGAGGAACAGCCAGTCCGGGCCGTCCCACGCCCCCGGGTGCAATGTTACCTCGTACGCGGGTATCACGACCTGCAACGTTTGCAGTAGTCCCGCGGCGTGAGCGTTCAGAGTTTCCTGCGTCTGGTCCTGTGTGCCGACAACAGAATCCCATCGCTGCTCCAGCCGGGCGCCAATCTGAGGATCTTCCAAATGCTGCGCTGTCAGCGTCTTGGTGCCACCCACGCTCGCCGAAGATGTCACGTACACGCAGTCGGCGAACGTGGACGGGTCCGCCTTGCGGGTGATCTGCGAAATCCTGTGATCACCGTAAGCCAGCACCACGCCGTTGTCGGTGCCCTTGCTAGGTGAAAACACGTCGAACCGCAGGTCAGCCAGGCCATACGGGTTGATTTCCCATTCGAACGGCGGGTCAAGCTGCGCCAGACTGTCTATATCGTCGCCGATGTAGTCACCAAACTGCGCGGTGAACGACGGCAGAGCGTTACTGGTGTCCTGAAGCACGCCCTGACTGATGCCCAGGTTCCCGCCGGGGCGTGCCTGGGTCGCCTTGATCATCGTCCAGGCGATCGACGACCGCGCGGTACTCGTTCCCCAGGACACCTTGTCACCGGGTAGCACCGCCCGGCGGCGGAGTACCTCCCGGTAGTCGTAGGCGTTGATGATTGTCCGGTGGGCGCTTGCGGTCAGCGTGTCCTGGCTGTCACCAACCCGGCCGTCGAACAAGATCCCATCGCCGTACAGGACAAACACATCAGTTTCCAGTTCGACAATGGCCGCGGCGACGGGCGAACGGCCGTCAATGTCGAACGATGCTTGATGGTTCTGCCCAGGCTCGGTTCGCAACACCAGGGTCTTGTTCTGCGCTTGCAGCACCTCGTTGGTGAATCCCCCTGTAGGCTGCGGCGGCCCGTAGAGGAACCGCCACGGCCCTTTCGGCTTCGGCAGGACCGGGAATCCCACATCAATGGTGAAATTCCCGGATGTGGTCCCTGCCGGGTAAACCGCCGGGTAAGTAGTCGTGTAAGGCATGTCAGGAAATCTCGAAGATAGCCGCGCCGACGGTGTTGACCTGTGCGGTGTCCGCGGCCGTAAGAGTGGCAAGCGCGATGTCGAACCAGTACGCCGTGCCCGCCGTGAGGGAGATAACCGCATCCACGGTAAAAGGGACGCCAGCGGCGGTGCTCGCGGCCCGGATCACCCGGTCTGCGCCAGACCCAAACCGGGTCCCGGTCACCGCCGCCCCGTTGCCCGGTGCAGCACCGGTGCCGTACCGGCCGCCGAGGGTGATCTGCACGGCGGCGGTGTTGGTCAAGGTGGTTCCGGTGACAGTGATCTTCACGTTTCCCGACGACGCTGGCGTGAACGTGCAGGTGGAACCGAGACCCATCATCACCAAAGTGGCGCTGGCAGTGGCCGCGGGGTCGCCAGGAGCGTACTGCACCGGCGCTGCTGGGGTTGTCACAACCCCAGTGCCACCATTGGCCCGTGACAGTGGCAGGCTGAACGGCAGGTCCCCCGTGGTGATCGCCCGGAAGGTGGGCCTGCTGGTGGTGCCGTTGCTGCCCAGGAACGTCGTGGACGCACCAGGGGCCAGCGACGCAGCCGTGCGCATTCCCGTCATCGCGGTCACGTTCGCAGCGTTGCTGGCCGGGTCAGCGTTGGTTCCCGCCCCCGCCAACTGGGCGAACATGGCAGCGACAAGTCCCAGCATGTCCGCGACCTTGTTCATGTCCCCCGGCGGGTCACCGGCAGCGACAACCTGGGTGTCGCCTGGGATCACATAACTCGGCATTCGGTTGCTCCTATCCGGTGACCTGAACGGTGAACGAGAAATGCCCCGCAGCCTGCAACGTGCCCGTGATCGAACCGTCACTGCTCAGCGTAAGACCCGCCGGGAGAGCACCGGAGACCAGCGACCATGTGTACGTACCGCTGCCGCCGGTGGCGGTGAATTGTGCCGAATACGGCTGGCCCAGCTTCCCCGGTGGCAGCGAAGTGGTGGTGATTTGCAGCACGCCGGTAACCACGGTGATAGTCAGGACCGCGGTGGCCTGCGCACCCAGGCGGTCAGTGACCTTCACCGTGAACGTGAACACGCCAGGGAGCAACGGCACTCCCGCGATGGTGCCAGCGGGCGGGCCGTTGCCACCGGTGAGCGCCAGGCCAGGCGGCAGCCCGCCGGTGATCATCGCCCACGTGTACGGCGCTGAACCGCCCGCAGCGGTGAGACCCTGGAAATAGGGGCTGCCAACGCCGCCGCTGGGCAATGTGGTCGTGGCCACTGACAGGCTCGTGACCACATTGATGACGAACGAACTGGTGCTGGTTTGCCCCGCGGAGTCGGTGACAGTCACCGCGAACGAAAACAGTCCCGGTGTGGTAGGCGTGCCGGTGATGGTGCCATCGGTTCCGAAAGAAAGCCCGCCGGGCAGTGTCCCGGAGGTGAGCGCCCACAGGTACGGTGTCGCCCCGCCGGACGCCACGATGGCGGCATTGTAAACGGTGCCGACCGTTCCGTTAGACAGTGACGTGGTGGTGATAGCGACCGGGGTCGCCGCTGTGGCGTAGTAGGTGGCGACCGCCGCGGCCCACGCCGCCATCGTCCCCCCGGAACCCGGGTTGATCGTGCCTGTCACCGACGCAGGCCCGGCGGTGATGCCTGTCTGGTAGTAGGTGGAGAAGGTCAAGGTCAGGTTGTTCACGGAGCCGTCGGAAGTCCACCCAGCGGGTGTCGTCCACGACTGTCCGGTGCCAGCTACCGACCAGTTCGCCGCGTTGGCCACCACCGCCAGGCCGCCGGTGAACGTGTTCGCCGCTGTAGCGGTCACCGGCAGTGACGTAGCGGATGCCTGCGCCCCAGCCCCGCCGGTCTGGTCGAGGAACTGCACCGTCCCTGTCGGCGTGGAGTACTCGAACAGTTTGCCTTTGAATGTGGCACTGGTGTTGGAGGAGGTGAACACCACCGGGTTCGCGGGCACGATAGTCCCGGCGATAACCTGCGGTGCCTGCACCTGCCCCGGCAATTGCGTGACCGTGCCGCCGCTGACATACCTGGTGCCGCTGCCACCTGATTTCGCGGGGGACGGAGCGCCCACATTAGGCTTGGAAAAGTTTTGGGCAATGCCCGGCCCGGCGATTCCCCCAGGGTTGTTGAAGTAATGCCAGATCTGCACCCGTGCGGTACCGGTGCCGGCCTGGGCGGGCTGGTCGAAAGCCAACTGCCAGTTCGGGTCCTGCGGGGTAATGGTGGCGGACCCGTCGGTGGTTTCCAGCCTGGCGGACAGCATCGACCCCCGGACGGACGCCTTCCCGCCGGTCTGGTTGAACCACACTGGCAGCACGCCACCGGTGGCGATGGTGTTACTGGATGCCTGAACTTCAGTGAATGCCGCTGAAGTTCCCGGCGGGGCGCCACCCGACGCGGGGAACCCCTGCGTCACCACGTTCGACCCGGACACGTAATACCTCGGCACACCAGCGGCAGGTTCCACCGGCCCAATGGCGATGAACTCCGGGTTGCAGTTGCACCGGGCGAAGCTGCCGTCACCGCCGGTAATATCCGCCCAGGTGACGCCATCGTTGCCGGTTTGCCACAACCCTGACCCGGCACCGTCGTCCTGGGATGCCAGGACAATGTTCCCCAGCTTGTCCGTGGCTACCGGCCCCGCACTGGTCACCCCGGGCGGGTTCACGGTGCGTCCTGAACCGCCGACATTGCCACCGGCGACAGTGCCCGTGTCGGCGCCGCTGAGCTGGTACAGGTTCCCCGCCGCGGACACCCACAACCGGCCCGGCCGGGTCACGTCATACGCCACCGTGCCGGACAGTTTGTCGTTGGTGGTTTTGTTCCATACCAGTGTCCAGGTCTTGCCGTAATCGGTGCTGCGCCAAATCCCGGTTTTACGGTCAAACACGAACGCGAGCCCGTTGCCGTAATAGGTGACGGGAATCTGGTTGCCCGCGCTTCCAGACGCGGCAATGGTCGCGTTCCGGCTTGTCCACGCAGTACCGTCCCACCGCCACAATCCCGACCCCCACACCGCGGCCAGCACAATCTGGGCGCCAAGGTTGTCGGTGAACGCGGCCAGGCCAATGGCAACCTTCCCGCCGGTGTGGGTACCCAGGCCCATCGACGACCAGTTCGACGGCTGGTCCCACGGCCGGGACCACATCTGGCCACCGGCGTTGGTGTACTTGGCGCCCTGCGAACCGTAAACCGTGTTCCCGTCATCGGAAACCGCCACCGCCCAGCCTTCGGTGCTTTTGACCGGCGGGTCGTTGGCCAGGGTAGTGGCGTTTTCCGCACCTGGATTGGTGTCGTCGAACAAGCACCAGTCGGAGTCGCCCCACACCACATGACCGGCGCGGACCGGGTTCGCGGCGACAGGGTGCGCCAGGAACATGGGCATGCCGGAGTTGGCGACCGTCCACCCGGACCCCACGTTGCGGTAACAGCCCCCAGACCCGGCGCAGTACAACTTGACGGCCGCCAGGTTCGAAGCGTCCACGGTGACGAACGGGCAAATGTACCCGCTGCCACCAAGGAAGTTGTGCAGCCCCGCCGCCGGGGCCCACCACGAATAACTGGCAGCAGCGGTGGGAACATTGGTGACCTGCACCGAGCCGGTCAGGTTCGCATACGTGATGGAGCCGGTGGGGTAGTTCGATGGCACGGTGAGCTGCATGAGCGTTTTGCTCAGCGTGGTGGGGTTGCTGTCGCCGATGATCACCACATGGTTGGCGGAACCATCCACATACCCGTTGACAGTGTTCCACCAGTTACTGGCAGCAGTGTCCACCGATGCGCCGTTCAGCGCCGCCCACGCGGGCGTGCCCGACAACGGGCCGTACCGGTACACGCCCTGGTTCGCTGCGGCGACATACAAGTAATCGCCGATACCGACAATGTCTTCGACCACTGCGGGGGCACCCGAAGTGGCGACCTGAACGAAGTTCGGTGTGCCCGCGTGCGCGTTGGTGCACTTCCACAGCCCCGCGCCCGTCCCGGTGCTGTCGAAAAATCCGGCCCACAAGGTGGTGGAGGACGCCGGGTCGGGGACGACGCACATGCAGAACCAGTTCCCGCTTCCGGGTGCGGCCCCGTTCATCTGACAGGCAACCGGGAAGTTATCCGCCCCCGCGCCCCCGGTGTTGGATGACCGCAGGATGCCCTGCTTGTAGGTGCCTGCGAACAGGAACAGACTGTCCTGGTACAGCAAGCGGCCGGTGGACCGCTGCCACCCGTTGTTCGGGATGTCGGCAGTCACCTGGTTCCCGGCGAATTGCGGCACGGTAGACCGCATTGCCCATTCAATGTTCCCGTTTGTGTCAAACGTGCCGGCGAGCAGCCCGCCACTGCCAGTGTTCCCATGCTCACCTGTTGCCGCGTACACCACCTGTGGTGACGTTTCGGTGGAGGAGAAGATCAGCGCCGCGCATTGCCGCCAGAACGACGACACGCCGATGCCGGTGTTCTGAACCGACCACTTGTTCCCCAGCGGGCTTGTGGTGGTCAGGTAGTAGCCTTGCGTGTCCGACCCGCCGACCATTTTTGTCCTGTCCGGCGACAAGGCATGCACCTGACAGCACCCGCCGCCATCCAGCCTCACCGGTGCGAACGACATGATTCAGGCCAGCCTGCGAGCGCGAAGCCAACTATTCTTGCTCAACGTTGTCGCCGTGCCCGAATCGGAGTTCTGCGCCCACTGAAGCACCAGAAGCTGCGGCGGCGCCGCGCCCGTCGTGTACTCGCCGCGGAACCACACACTGGACCACGTGGAAGACGGCGTTTGGTTTTGCGCACTGTGCGTGTCCCCCCAGACGTAACCATTCCCGGTGGAAAGACTGCCGTTCGTGCCGGTCCGCAGCGCGTCGTAGAACCCGCCGCTGCTGCCTGAGGTACGCCAGGTCCACGCCAAGTCACCAGGCGTCTGGCCACCCTTGTAGAACAACTGCCCCTCGATGTCGTAGGTAGCTGAGACGGCAAGACCGGACAGTTGCAGATCCGGGTCGTCGAGAGGCGTGGTGGAATGCGTGCGGGCCAGGTCTGCGGTCTTCACCGCTGAAATCGGGCCGATCCGCTGCCGGTAGTCGTTGATCATCGAGTTGGTGATCGACGACGAGCCCGTTGGAACGTCGATTGTTGCCAGCGTGATCGCGCTGTTGTCTTCGGCAGGCAGGCCACCGCCGGTGTCCAGTTTCGGCACCAGCACCGCCACATACCCGGAGAACGCGCCGTTGCTTAGCTTGTCCTGGATTTGCAGTTCCAGCCGGTGGTGGAACGTGCCAGCACCCGGAACGGTCCACCCGGTCACGTTGATGGTGCCGTCATTCCACACGTCGTAAGTGCCCTGGTTGGTGACGTCGTCACCAACAATGTAAGCGAACCCGGAAGCGACGTCCGTGGACAGGTTCGCCCCAGCGCCACGCTGGGTGACGGCGAAGTTAGACGCAGTCAGGACGCCTTGCTCGCCGCCGATGCCGGATGCCATGGTGAGCTGCGCGCGAACATACTGACGAAACTCCTGCGCTGTGTAGGTGATCGCCGGGTCGGAAACCGTCGGCTGCAAGAAAAATGGGACGTGGAGGGTCACGGCATGCTCCTAAGCGGGCCAGGCGGGACGGAAGTTGAGGACTGCCCCGGAACCGGAACTTGCCGAAGCGGGGTAAAAACGGAGAATGTTCAGTCCCGGCTGGATCAGCCACCAGCTTGACGAATCGAAATCAATGAACTGGGTCACCGGCACCGAGGTGTCCGAGTTCAGGTACGCCGTGCGGGTCAGGGAATCCACCAGGACATAGTCACCGGCACTGAGGGACAGGTCAGCGGTGAAGTTCAGCGACTCGCCGGTGACGTCGTTAGCGAGACGCGGCCCGTTACAAGGGCCGTAAAGAAACGCGGTCCATTGTGACGTAGTAGTGCCGATGGATATCACCTGGCTAGGCGACGGTTCCGTCGAGGCGGGAAAAATGAACCCTGCGGATGTGACAGTCAAGCCGGTAGTGGGGTCGAATTCCAGGCCGGTGTCACTGGGAATGATGATCGGCAGGGTTGCACTGCTGACTACCGATGACTCCCACACCGCGCGGGGCGCCTGCCAGGAAATCTGCACCGGCCAGTTCGTCGGGTCGGAGAACGGCTTCGTGGTGGAGTCGTACCGGACGGTGAGCTGCCGCGGCGTGACCCACTGGTCGTTGGTGACAATGAGGGCGGGCCGCAGGCCAGGGTCAAGCAGCGGCCCCAAGGTGTCCATGAACAGTTCTGGTGTCTGCGTAATGCCAGGAAACAGGATCATCGACAATGACACCGCTGAGGCGCTCCGGTACCGGGTGACATCGTAGGAGCCGTGGGTGTTGACCAAATCTTCGGTGACGCTCCGGGCCGGGGTGTTGACGTCCAGCGTCTGTGCGGACACCCCGTCGGCGGGCATGATGACCACCGAATAGCCCGAACTTGGGTCAGTGAGACTGATCGCGGTAAAGGTCACGTGTCACGCCCCCAAGCCGGCGCTGGTTATGGCGAAGCTCAGCCTCTGGCTAATCAGCGCCATGTCCGTTTCGTCTCGCACGTTCATTTGCTCCACGTTCACCAGCGGACCGCCGCCCCACGTTCCTTTCACGCCCGGGGTCACCGTCTCCGGGCCGCGGCCACCGAACCCGTACCGCCGCCCAGACCGGCCCATTCCCAGAATAGGCTCACGAATAATCCCGCCGTGGTCGTACCAGTGCGGCGACCTGCTCAGCCACCTGCTGTAAGCGTTACTGGGAGTACCGTAAACGGAATGGATGTAACCCTCACCCCAGCGGATCTGCGCGGCGGCATTACCTGACGCGGCGAGCGCGCCCATCTTCCCCGGCGGCAGGGCCTGCGGAATGCCGTACGCCCCCGAAGTCGGGTTGCGGGCGTTCGGGTTCCAGCCGCTCTCGCCGTTCCACAATGCGATCAGCGGGCCGAGCTGGCTCCGCGACCAGCCGAACTGGCCGAACAGGGACGCCGCATAAGCCTGCAATGCGCGCACCGCACCGGACGCCGGACCACCCGAGCCACGAGCCGCACCCGCCGCCGCTGCCGCAGCGGCTGCCGCTGCGGCAGCGGCCATCTGCTTCCACACCGCGCTCATGGAACGGGCCATGCCAACGGTGAAAGCGCTCACGAAGTTGTGGTCGAACATGGTCGTGGCCTTGCCAGTGAGCACATCCACGTTGCCCTGAAGCGATGGGTTCGCCCCCACCTGCCCCCCACCGGCGAACCTTCCGGCGTTGACCATGTCCATCATGTGCGTCCCGTACTTCGCCACGGCGGACGCCTTGACGAAGTACTCCCCCCGCGAGGCCAGGACGGGCACTGTGTCGCTGGTCGGGCCGCCGTGACCGCCGACCAGCCCCCCAGCGGCCTTCAAGCGGAACAGGCCCGCGTTCGACGGGTTGTTGCCCTTGCTGCCGAAAATGCCGCCCTGGCCGTGGATGGCGAAGGTGCCCGTGCCGATTTCGACAATATGCATGGCACGACGCAGTGGGATCTTGTCAATCTGGGCGATCATTTCGGCGATTTGGAACTTCGTCTTACCTGACGCCATTCCGCCATCAATGATGGCCTGGTTCAGCTTCTTCTGCGCATCCAGGGCAGGCTGTGAGTCCTTCCCGAAATGGGCAACCTGGTTGCCGTAGATCTTCGCCGCGTTGTACACCCCAAAGTAGGCGAACTCGGCGTCGCTGATGGCGTTCAGCAGCTTCGACGTGATCATCTTCGTCTGGGCGTCCATCGCCGACGTCAGCAGGGACTCCTTGATGGTCGCCTGGTCGGTGATCTGCTGCACCTTCGCCAGCGCGTTCTTGGTGTTGCCCAGCCACGCAACCAGCTTCTTCATGCTCGCCGGTCCCTGATACCCGGCTTCCTGCGCCAGGGCAACCAGCTCCGAAGTGGCCTTCTGGCTGCCCTTCGCATACGGGACCAGCAGCGAAATCGAATCCTTGACACCACGGTTGAACAGGTTGCTGGCGACCCCAGCGGTGCGCCACGTGTCAATCATTGCGTTGGCGTTCACCACCGACTGGGCGAACGCCTGGTTCAGCTTGATCGACGCGGGAGACAACCCGTCGATGGTTGCCTTCCCCTGCGTCTGGAGGATGTTCAGCCGCTGCTGAGCCGCCGACAGCCGCTGCTGAGCCACGGTGAGCGCACTGGTGTTGACGGTGCCGCCCTTGGTGAGGTTGTTCAGCGAATTCTGCGCCGCTGCGACCCTGGCCTGTGCACCGGCGAGGACACCGGCGGCATGCGCGGCAGGGTGAGCCTGAACGTCCGCCAGGGCTTGCTGCGCGGCCCTCAGCCGGTCCGTAGCCGCCGTAATCGACAAGTGAGTGGGACCGGCAGGAACAGCGGATGCCCTGTTCACCCGGGCCTGCGCAGCCGCCACAGACGCCTGCGCGGAGGTGAGACTTTGCGCCGCCTGCGCCGCGTTCTTCGGGATCTGCTGAAGACCGGTGATGAACGTGTCAAACGAAGTCTGGCTGGAGGTCACGTCGGAAATGAAACTGTCCCATGCCTGGTTCAGCTTCTGCATCGCCTGATACTGGTCGGTGGCGGTGCGGTCCAGCACCTGAAGGTCGTTGCCGAGCGTCCCGGCGCGCTGTCCCATCGCCTGATACCCGGCGATGACACCCATGACCTGCTGCTTGATGATCAGCCAGTCTTCGCCCTGCTTGGACAGCATCTGCTTCATCGTCACACCGGCCGCGATCAGCGCACCTTGCGCGGTCGCCGCCGAGCCGGTGATCTTCGCGACACCAGCCACATGCTGGTTGTACAGGTTCGTCTTGTCGTTGACCTGCTGGACGGCGGCAGCCAGTTCCTGATTCTTCGTGATTTGCTCCTGCACCGCCACGGAAGGGCCGGTGACACCGGTGTGCAGGTTCATCGTTATAGCCGTCGGCGACTTTTGCAGCTCAGCGAGCCGCTGCCTGCTGCGAATCAGCGCCGCGGTGAACACATTCGACGCGGAGGTCATCCGGTGCAGGCCCTCGGTAAGCGAAGGCGCGTCAACAATGCCCTGCTGGAGGGTGTCAACCCACTTCTGAGTGGCGTCTTTGCTTGTCAGGATCGTGTACGTCATGACACCAATCGCGGCGACCGCAATACCGATCCACACCGCCGGGTTCGCCGCCATGGATGCGAGCAAGGCCGCACTCAAGCCTTCAACTGCCGTGGTCCCGACGGTGACACCAACGACCCACAGGACGAGTTCGGCGAGCATGTCACCAAGCCATCCGGCTGCGGCCAGCAACACCGGGCCAAGCTTCAAGATCGCGGTGACCGCCAGGCCCGCCCACAGGATGACCCCGTGTCCCAGCAGCAGGAGGCGGATCATCGGTACTGAGGCGTTCGCCACCACTTCAAGGAAGTGGGTCACCGCTACCGCGGCGTTCAGGAAAAACTGGGACAGTTCCGGCAAGCCGCGCAGGATCGCACCGAAAATACCCGTCAGGTTCCCCAGGACGGTGCCGAGCTTGAACACGTCGGGGATGGCGTTCCGCATGAACGAGGAGAACCCATGACCCGAGGTGATCGCCACGGTCATCCGGGCGGCGAGCTGTTCCAGCGCCACGGCGGTGCCTTTCACCAGGTGAGTGAACTCGTCGGACTTGGAACTGAGAATGCCGAGGGCATCGCCGAAGATTTCGAACACCGCAGGCTGAACAGCGTGGTGCAGTTTTTCCAGGGCCAGGGTGGCGGGCGCGATGGCCTGGTGGAACACCGGGAACGTGGCATCCATCACCGTGTGAAGGTCGGTCATGTGGGTGACGACCTTCCGCACGGCATCCGACGCGGCGATACCAAACGCTGTCACCGCGATAGTCGCCGGAATGATCACCGACAAAATCTCAGCGAGCAAGTCCAGAATGATGTGGAAGCCACCAATGCTGCCGAGTAGCCCGCCGGCGAGCGGGATAGGTGTCGAGAAGAACCGCCACAACGGCCCGAGAAACCCGAACCCCCAGCCGCGCCCCCTGCCACCACCACCACCGCCTTCGGTGGCGGCCTTCGCTGCGGCGACAGTCGCCGCGTACCTTGCCGCCGCCGCCGCGGCCCGGTCGGTTTCCCTGCGCGAATCGGCCATCTGGGTCGAAAGCTCATCCAGGCCGAACCGCAGGGCAGAAACCACCTGGGCATCCGCCACCGCACTTACGCCCTGCCGGTGCAGTGCACCAGATAGTAGTTCAGCCTGAAGTGAAGCTACCGACTCCTCCTCAGCGAGCTTTTCCAGGGCATCCACGCGAGCCCGGTCAAGTTGCGCCAGGCCACCTTGAACCATTCCTTCCTTAACCATGGCAGCGGTCAGTGCCGCTTCCGCCTTAACCCGTTTCGCCGTCCATGCCGCCACCGCGGCCTGCTGCTTCGCAAGCTTGTCCGCAGCAACAGCAGCCGCCTCATCGGCGGCTGCGAGTTTGCCAGTGGCACCAGCGGCACCATCAGCGGCAGCCCGCTGCGCGGCAAACATTTTGTTCAGGTTTCCGATGGCGGTGTCCGCGCCACGTTCCGCGGCTTGCAACCGGATCAGGGACCGCTCCACCTGGTCGATAACACGACTGGAATTATTAACGGCATTCAGGACATAGGTGACAGTTGCCACCTTTGACCTCCCGTCATCCCAGGCCGCGTGTCAGCGGATTGTCAGTCCCAGTGGCACTCTTTGCCTGTTCCTGTTCGTATTGGAACCAGGCTAGCCACTGAGTCAGCTCGGCGGAGTCAGTGTTGTCTAGGACTTCTGCGACTGTTCGCCCGAGCCGGACTGCGAGCGCGAAGATGAATTGGAGCCACGGCTCCTTTCTGATTTTCCCACCATTTCATCAACGTCCTCGTCAGACAGGCCGGACAGCCTGGCAGCAACGTTGTAGATGCGGTTCACCGCGGCAGCGGAATGCTCGCCGAGGTCGCCGATATCGGCGTTGCTGAACAGTCGTTCGCCGGTCTCATCGACAACAGACCAGGCGACCAGCTTGGCGCGCATATTGGCGGTGTTCATCACCGCGCGCCTGCCACGCTGCTCAATCATCGAACCTTCGAACTCGTCACGCTGACGGCCGGTGAGGCTCTTGACGATTACCGTTCCGCCCCATTCAGGGACATCGACACGTTCGGTCTTGATGTCCTCGGCCTTGAGGATCTCGTCGCGGGTAAGAACTGCCATGATGGTGACTCCTTCGGTTGAAAGGCTCTTCCTGATTGTCCAGTCTGCGCAGCATGCCGTCAAGTGGACTCGTGGTATTGTCGATATGACATAACAACTAGCCTGGAGTGCCCATGACCAACCCCAGCGACTGTCTAGCCGCCCGGATCAGGGAAGTCCGCTGCGCTCGCAACCTCACCGTGGCCCAGCTCGCCGGACACTGCGCGCAGCTCGGTGAACCACGGCTCACGGCTTCGGTTATTAACAACATCGAATCCGGTCGCCGGCATCAAGATGGCAGCCGGCGGCGGCATATCACCGTGGATGAACTTCTCGCCCTCGCGCTCGCACTGAACGCACCGCCGCTGTACCTGCTCATCCCGCCCGACGACATGGAAACGCCTTACCCCATCACCAGTACCGAGGTACTGCCCCGCTACCAGGTTGCCGCATGGTTCGCAGGTATCGGCCCGATTCTCCAGCCCATGTCATCAGCCGGTGACACCAGGCTGTATTACTCCGAACGTCCCCTCACCGAATCAGCACCGGTGAACTAGCCGTTGATCCGCTTGGTGATTTCGTTGGCCACCGACTCCAGGGTTCGCCTCGAAGCCGGGCCGAACCAGGACACTGACTGGTAGAAATACGGGTGCGCGGCCTGTGCTACCCAGTTCTCCGGGTCGCCGAACACAGGGTGCCGCCACGGTGCTTTCGCGCCTTCCATGTACAGCGGAAGTGCCTTCTGCCCGTCCGGCATTTTGGCACCGTTCACCGCGATACCGACCTGCACCTGCGGGCCGTTGATCCACGTCCAAGCCTCGACACAGTTAGCGATACGCAACCGCAGCCCAGGTGGCTGGTGGTACGGAACGGTGCCCTTCGACGGAAGGTTGATGATCGCCGCACGGACCCGGGGCAGCAACGGGGATGCCGCCTGCCGCAACCGGTAGCGCATGAGCTTGGTGATTTTGTCATTGTTCATGCGCTGCAACTGGGCGATCAGCACCGATAGTTCAGCCATGAACCCAAGACTAACCCGTGTCCATCAGGCCGACAGCAGGTTACGTCTCCCTGAGCGCATGCTCGGGCACCAGGGGGACGCCGGTGATTATCAGTGACGAAGGCCCGGCCTGCGCACTGGGCGAACTAAGGCCGTTGAGGTTACTTGACCCGTTCCCGTTCATCGAGGACTTGCTCATGCGCTCAGAGTATGTCTTGGTGCACCGGATTGCCGCCCCCGGTGCTACTGACCCATACACCTCAGCGCCCGGTCCGGGCTACCCGCCATATTTCAGGCGGACCCCATCCGGGAACCTAGTCAGTCCCGGCTCAGTCTACGGGATGGTGATGTTCGTGCCGGGAAGCCTGGATGCCGCGAAGCTGAACGTTGTCTTGCCCGGGTCGTCCACGGTGGAGTCCACAGCCTGCGCCATGACCCGCACCGGGAAAACGTCCATCTTCTGCCCGGTCACGTCACCTTCCCACAGCAAGACCACATAGCCGTTGATGTCACGGACCAGCAGCGTCCGGGCGTCGTTGGAGTTCTGGCTGTTGTAGCAGGTGATGTCGTTCGTCGCCGAGGTCAGACGGCCCGGCACCTGCGAGGTGAACCGGGACCCCAGGTCCGGCACGTCTACGGTGTTCGACGTCACCGACCAGCCGGACATTGTTTCAACTTCAGCGGTCAGGTCCGTGCCAGCATTCAGTTCCGCCCGGGTCGGGGCGAGGTAGTTGCTGATCGTTGGTACCCAGTAGACGCGCCGGATACCAGGCGGGAAGTACCTGGTGGTTGGCGTCAGTGGCGTGGCGACCATTACTTCGTCTCCTTGTCCGGCGCCGTCTTACGCGGCTGCCTAAGCGGCACATGTTCGGCCACTTCGGTGCGTGCGGCGGCTTCCCTGACGACGCGTGCGTTAGCTTCCGTCAGTTCGCGCAGCCGAAGGTGCTCTTGCCACTCATCTACCGTCACCCAGCCCGACTTGCGGTAATGGGCGAGAGTCTCCTCAGGCACCACTACGGTGCCCTGAGTTTCAGGATGGTAGATGACCGCCATGATTACGGAATCCTGACTGCCGCAACGGTGATGTTGGTCACGGTGGAGTACTGCACCGCCGTGGTACCGGTGCCGTACACGTTGTCTGGCAGGGGAATCAGGGTGAGGCCGTCGGTTGCGCCGGTGCCACCGGGGCAGGTCACAGTCCTGCCGGTAAGACCACCGCCAATAGAGGTTCCGACAGGCAGGCCATCTGTGGTCGGCGTGACCGGCAGCACCACGGTCATTGACCCGCCGGTGGAGGCGTTCGATACCAGAAGGCCGATGCCCTGACCGGTGGGGCACAGGTCCCCAATAGTCCCGCCAGGCGCCGTCATGGTGATCTGTGCCCCAGTGTGAGAGGGACCTTGCAGGGGGTACGTTGCCATGCCCGTTGCCTTTCAGCTTTGCCTGGTAAGAACTCTAACCCATTAGAGCCTACCGTTAAGGCTTTGCCGTATAGACATGGCGATGTTTACTACTACGCTGACGGAAAATCTAGTATACTACTGCTGGGCGAAAGCCTCGCAGCGAATCCCGAACGAAACGAGAGCTAGCAGGCCACGCCGGTCCTGAATCGGGTAGTAGGACGTGGTGCTGCCCATCGTCATCCGTGCGACGCTGCCATTCAGGTTGTTCGGCCCCTGCACAACCGTGGCAACAATATTGATGTTTTGGTACGCATTACGCCGCGCCAGCCGCATTTCAGCCTGCGACGTCGAACCCGAACGCACCAGCGACGCACACGCAATAGTGAACGTCTCAATCACCGCAGGCGCCAGGCCCTGCAACGAGCCCTCCGACGCCACCGCAGCATTGCCGGTTTCCTCAGACATCGACCGTGACGGGTACTCATACCCCGGCTGGAACCCCGGCCAGCCCAGTTGCAGCACCTGCGCAGCGGTGCCGCCACCAATGAACCCGCCATCGGAAACCTTAATATCCAAGCCCAGCAACGCCACCCGCGCCTCAACCAAATCGACCAGGGCATCCATCGCGTCCGGGATATGGGACTTCCACGGACGCAGCGCGGCCATCTACGCCACCGCCGGGAACGGCGGGCCGAACCACTGCTGTGCCTTACGCGGGATTAGGTACGGGTGCGCCCCCGTCATCGCGTGCAGCTCCTCCGGGCCGATGATTGCGTTCAGGCCACCAGGACCACGGCGACTTTCCCACAACCACTGCAACATAACCTTCGAGCCTTCCAGGTAGTTGTACGGGATCACCTTGTAACCGGCGGTGTAACCGGCAATCGCCCACCCGGTGATCGGCGTGCCGCGGACCACGTTGATAATGCCGGTCTGCGAATCCACGTACAGGTTCCGGCCAGAGACATCAGCAGCAAGCGCACCCCCGTCGCTGAGCCAGTTCACTGCGCCGTCCTGGCTGATAAGGGTGTCCAGCGAAATCACCGGGGTGAGTTTCAGCCTGGGCCGCGGATGCTGCCACGACCACGACCACAAATCCAGTTGGAGACTCTCACCGGTCACCTGCCGACGGGCGATGACCTCGTTCTTGTAATTTTCCACCGCCTTGGTGATACCGGTGATCATTTCGCGGAGTTCATCATCATCGTCAGTGTTCGCCGGGTCGATCTGCAATGTCTTCTTGCCCATCGCCAGGGACAGAATCGACGGCGGTGCTGCTTCGGCGACATCGAAGGCATCGGTGAATGGGGTGTTCGGGTTGGTGGTCTGCCACCGGACCAGATGACGCCCCGGCTGCACAGTGACATAAGACACGCGGAGCTGCCCGGGAACCGCTGAAGGGAGCGGCACCGTAGGTGACGTGGTGGTGCCGTCAGGCAGGGTGATTGTCAGTGTCGCCGTCGCAGGATCGACAAGCACGCC
>WNGL01000288.1_pt1 | contig 74962 bp, 67 predicted proteins | sample 5400591 | NCBI WGS metagenome assembly WNGL01 (sample SAMN13153377, study PRJNA577476) | soil metagenome | isolation source: 80 cm soil or saprolite under Garry oak tree replicate 1 | place: USA:California | collected 2016-06-15 | reverse complement strand
CAGCATGCGGTGGCTTGACGCCTCCCCCCGCAGGGCGGCGCCGAAGGGCCACGAAACCTTCATCTCGCGTGCAGCAAGCACATCCAGTCAGCCGTCTCCTACATGACGACTCCTTTCCGCGCACGGGGCGCAAAATGCCGGGACTTAAGGTTTGGGCGCTAGAGTCAAGCACCGGCCCGGCGTGTCGGGGTTCGTGTGGGGCCGCAGACCTCGGCGCGCAGCCGCTCGACCTCCGCCGGGTCGCTGTCGGTAGCCAGGCTCAGACTCCTTCCTGCCCGGTCAGGCGATCCGCGGTGCGCGCATGCTGCGTCCGCTCGGGTGATCATCACCCGAGGCATCGGCAGTGACATCACCCGCCATGGGTGACTGGCCAGGAACAGTGGATGACCACTGCGAATGAACGCGCAGGTCAAGTGACCTCCCTCAGCGGCGTTTACCGTCCGTAAGGCGCGGTAGCTAGCAGTGGATGAATCCGGTGGAGCGGCTGGTCCGGCGCGTCGACCGCTGGCAGCAGCGGCACGCCGCGAGCGCATTCACCTTCGGCGTGATCAAGAAGTACGGCGACGACAACGGCGGCCAACTGGTCGCGAGCCTGTCGCACACCGCGTTCGTCTCGCTGTTCCCGCTGCTGCTCGTGCTCACGACGATCCTCGGCATCGTGGCCGCCGACAACTCGGCCCTGCGGGGGCACGTCGTCTCCGCCGTCGCCGGCCAGTTCCCCGTGGTCAGCCGCGAGCTCACCCGCAACGTGCATCAGCTGCACAGGGCCAGCGTCGTCGGGCTCGTCGTCGGCCTGCTGTTCGCGCTGTGGGGATCCGCGGGCCTGGCCCAGTCCGGCATGTTCGCGATGGCGCAGGTGTGGAACCTGCCGGGACCGGACCGGCCCGGCTACTTCCAGCGGCTCGGCCGGGCGGGCCTCTTCCTGCTCGTGCTCGGCGCCGGGGTAATCCTGACCACCGTGCTGACCGGGTTCGGAACGTTCGGCAGCAGCTCGCTCGTTGTGGCAGTCGTGGCCGAGCTCCTCGCCGCGGCGGCCAACGTCGGGATGTACACCATCGGCTTCCGCGTGCTGACGCCGAAGGCGATACCGATCAGGCAGCTGGTACCCGGAGCCGTCCTGGCCGGCATCGGCTGGACCATCCTGGAGGCGGCCGGCACCCAGCTCGTCCACCACTACCTGCACAGCGACTCCGTGTACGGGATCTTCGCGATCGTGCTGAGCCTGGTCGCCTGGATCTACCTCGTCGTCGAGATCACCATCTACTCGGCCGAGGTCAACGTGGTGCTGGCCCGCAGGCTCTGGCCCCGCTCGATCGTCCAGCCGCCGCTCACGCCGGCGGACGTGAAGGCGCTGTCCATCCAGCCGCTCCAGGAGCAGCGCAGGGGCGAGCAGCACGTTTCGGTGTCGTTCGCCGAAGGTCCCGACGATGACAAGCGACCCAGAGGGGAGACCGATGCGACCATCTGAGCGCGCGACCACCGAGCTCCCGATCGCGGAGTACCCGACCACCGAGTACTCGGCCAGCCAGCAGCCCCAGGTGATCGTCGTAGGATGCGGTTTCGGCGGCCTGGCGACGCTCAAGGAACTCCGTGACCGGTTCAGGGTGCTGGTCCTGGACAAGAACGGCTACACCACGTTTCAGCCGCTGCTCTACCAGGTCGCGACCGCCGGCCTCGCCCCGAGCGACGTGGCCTGCTCGGCGCGCGCGGTCGCGGGCAAGTGCGGCGCCCGCTTCAGGCACGGCGAGCTGACGGGCATCAACGCGGCCGGGCGGACCGTGTCGCTGGCCGACGGAAGCCAGATCGGCTACGACTACCTGATCCTGGCCACCGGCGCGACCGCCGCGCACCACGGAGTCGCAGGGGCGGCGGAGCACACCAGGTCCCTGTACACCAGGCGCGATGCGATCGGGCTCCGCGACGAGCTGCTCGGCGGGCTGGACCGGCTGGCCGCCGCTAGCCAGGTCGGCCGGGCCGGCCAGTACGTGATCACCATCGTGGGCGGCAACGCGACCGGCGTGGAGCTGGCCGGCAGCCTGGCCGAGCTGCGGAACTCCGCGCTGCGGACCGCGTACCCGGAGATCGATCCGACTCAGGTCGAGGTCAGGCTGGTCGAGCAGCTGCCCGAGCTGCTGGCGCCGTTCGGCCCCGCGCTCCGCAGGTACGCCGCCGCCGAGCTGGCCGAGCGCGGCGCGGACGTCCGGCTGGGAACCGCGATCAAGGAAGTCAAGTCCGAGGCCATCCTGCTGGCCAGCGGCGAGACGCTGCACAGCGACCTCACCGTGTGGGCGGCGGGGGTACAGGCACCGCCGGCCGCGGGCGCGTGGGGCCTGGAGCAGGGCGAGGCCGGCCGGATCGTCGTCGAGTCCGATCTGAGGGTGCGCGGCCAGGACCGGATCTTCGCGGTCGGCGACATCGCCGCCGGAGCCGAGCACCCGCTCCCGCAGCTTGCCCAGCCGGCACTGCAGATGGGCCGGCACGCCGCCCGGCAGACCCGCCGCCTGGCCGACGGAGAGCCGACCGTGCCGTTCAGCTACCGCGACAAGGGGATCATGGCGACGATCGGCCGCGGCTCGGCGGTGGTGCAGCTGGCCCGCGGACAGCGGCTCCGCGGCACCATCGCCTGGCTGGCCTGGCTCGGCCTGCACCTCGTGACCCTGCTCGGGAACAGGAACAGGATCTCGGCGCTGATCAACCTGTCCTGGCGCTACCTGGCCTGGAACCACGGCGGCGGCCTAGTCGTCGGCGACGATCAGGCCGACCATGCCGACGCCGGGCCGCACGCCGGCGGTGCCGACGCAGCGCAGGAGGCCGCACGACGTTACCTGACCGGACCGGGTAACGGGGCCGGCGTGCTCTAGCGGCGGCTCGCCGTCAGGCCGGATCGCGCTCGATCGGGCAGGTCATGCAGCGCGGACCGCCGCGGCCGCGGCCGAGCTCCTCACCCGGAATGGCCACGACCTCGATCCCCTGCTTGGCCAGCATCGCGTTGGTCGCCACGTTGCGCTCGTAGCCGACCACCACACCCGGCGAGAGCGCCAGGTAGTTGTTCCCGTCGTCCCACTGTTCCCGTTCCGCGGCCCTGATGTCCTCGTCGGTCCTGAGCACGGTGACCTTGTCCACGTCAAGAGCTGCGGCCAGGGCGGCCCACAGGCTCCTGTTGCGCGCGACCCGCAGGCCCGCCCGGTCCGCCTTCGTGATGGTCCACGAGCGAAGCCGCCGGTCGATGTACGGGTAGAGCACGAACGTGGCGGTGTCGATCATCGTGAGCACCGTGTCCAGGTGCATCATCGCGTGTGACTGCGGCAGTTCCGCGGCGATCACGGTCCTGGCCTGGCCGGCCTCGAACAGCGCGCTGGCCAGGATCTCCACCGCCATCGGGGTCGTCCGCTCGCCCATCCCGATCAGGACCGCGCCGTGACCGAGCACGTGCACGTCGCCGCCCTCGATGCTGGCCGGCAGGTGCATCGCGTCGTCGTCTCCGTAGTAGCGGCGAAATCCCATCCCGGCGAAGGTCGGGTGATACCGGTAGATGGCCCTGACGTGCAGCGTCTCGCGCAACCTCGCAAGCTTGGCCATCGGGTTCATGCAGACTCCGCCATAGATCCAGCACGAGTTGTCGCGCGGGAACAGATGGTTCGGCAGCGGCGGCAGCAGGAAGTCGTCGGGACTCAGCATGTCCCACTTCAGGCTGTGCGCGCGGATCGGCCGCAGGTCGGCCTTGAGGATCCCGCCCACCAGGTACTCGGCGAGGTTTGCCCCGTCAAGGTCCTCGGCAAGCCGCCGCAGCGGCTTGACCAGGGCCGGCCCGACCAGCTCGGGCGTGCAGACCCAGTCAAGCACAAAGTCCCTGCCCGCCCGCAGGTCGAGCGTCTCGGCCAGCAGGCGGCCGAAGTAATGCACGGCCACACCGCGGTCCCGCAGCGCCTGCACGAAACCGTCGTGCTCCTCCTTGGCTCGCTGCGCCCACATCACGTCGTCGAAGAGCAGCCCGCGGATGTTCTGCGGGGTCAGCCTGGCCAGTTCAAGACCGGGCCGATGCACGATGACCTGGCGGAGCCTGCCTACTTCAGAATGCACGCCGAGTCCCATTACCGCCTCCTGTGCCACTATGCCATTCGCGGTTGTCGTCACCTTGGCGCGGCCGAGCCGTCGAACGAGACTCATGAGGAGCGAATGTGATGGATCCGCATCCGAAGGCATGCCTGTCCGGACGCAGCCTGCTCAAGGAGACCGACCTGACCGGTCCTGAGTTCCTCTACCTGGTCGAACTCGCCCGGCAGCTGCGGCAGGAGAAGCGCCGCGGGTTGCACGGCGACCGGCTCGCCGGCCGCAGCATCGCCTTGATCTTCGAGAAGACATCGACCAGGACCAGGTCAGCCTTCGAGGTCGCTGCCCATGACGAGGGGGCTCACGTCACCTTCATCGGCCCGGGCGACTCTCAGCTCGGGCACAAGGAGTCGGTGAAGGACACCGCGCGGGTTCTCGGCCGGATGTACGACGGCATCGAGTACCGCGGCTCGTCCCAGGAGGCCGTCGAGACGCTGGCCGCGTTCTCCGGCGTGCCGGTATGGAACGGGCTCACCGACGCCTGGCACCCGACGCAGATGCTCGCCGACATCATGACCATGCACGATCACGCGGCCGGGCCGCTCGACCAGGTCTCCTACTGCTACCTGGGAGACGGCCGCAACAACACCGCGAACTCGCTGCTCGTGACCGGCGCCCTGCTGGGCCTCGACGTGCGGATCTGCGCGCCCGAGTCGCTCCTTCCCGGCCCGGGCGTGCATGCCATCGCGGCCGGCCTGGCCGCCGAGTCCGGCGCGCGGCTGAGGCTGACCAGCGACCTGGCGGACGCGGTCGCCGGCGCCGACTTCCTCTACACCGACGTGTGGCTGTCGATGGGGGAGCCGGAGAGCCAGTGGGACGCCAGGATCGACCTGCTGCTGCCGTACCAGGTCAACGCCGATGTCATGGCGGCGACAGCGAACCCGGCGGTGAAGTTCATGCACTGCCTGCCCGCGATGCACGACCGCGAGACCGGGATCGGGCGGCTGATCTACGACAGGCGCGGCCTGGCCGCGCTCGAGGTGACCGACCAGGTCTTCGAGTCCGCGGCCTCCGTCGTCTTCGACCAGGCCGAGAACCGGATGCACACGATCAAGGCGCTGATGGTCGCGACCGTCCCCATGCCGTCGTGAGTCCCTGGCCAGTGCTGCCGATGGCTCGCAGGGCTTAGTGTTTGTCCATGACGGGCCACATATCGCCGCGAGGGCCGGACGGGAACGCGCCGCCGGCCGACCAGCTCAGGGCGTCGCACGAGGACAGGGACCGCGTGATCGAGATGCTGCGGGTAGCCGCCGGCGACGGCAGGCTGACGGCGGAAGAACTGGACGAGCGCGTCGAGGTCGCGTTCTCCGCGCGCACGTACGGTGAGCTTGCGGCGCTGACCAGCGACCTGCCCGCCGGACGTCAGGCGATCACGCCGCTGCACTCCAGCCAGCCCGTGGCGCCCAAGGACGTGGTGCGCCTGGAGTGCCGCAGCGGCAACGTAAGCCGGGTTGGCCGGTGGGTCGTGCCCCGGCGGATCGAGGTGCGCGTGACGAGCGGAGGCTGCAAGCTCGACTTCACCGACGCGATCATCGGCCACCCGTCGATCGAGGTGGACGCGCAGGTCCGCAGCGGGAAGCTGACGATGATCACCAAGCCGGGCATCGCGGTCGACGCCGACGACGTGTCGATCGGGAGCGGCGATGTCAAGGTCAGGGCGCCTTGGGGCGCTGACGTGCCCGTGACGCTGACGATCAGCGTGTCCGGCCGGGTCGGCAGCGGCAACATCGTCGCGCGCCCGCCGCGGCGCTCGTTCTGGGACTGGCTGCGGCGCAGGCCGCGGCCGTACGCGACCGGAGCTTAGGCGTGTCTAGCCAGGCAGGCTCGCGAGCCGCTTGAGCGCGGCCTTGAGCATCTTCGCGTACACAACGCCCCCGCTCGGCTGCGGGTGAATGCCATCGGGCCAGAGGAGACTGGTCCGGTGATCGATGGTCGCGTGCCAGTTGGCGAGCACCACGCCGGGGTGGCTGCTCGCGGCGGCGGCCAGGGTCGCGTTGACCTCCTGCTCCCATGGCCGCGCCTCGAAGGTATTGACCAGGACGAGCCGGCGGTCGGGCCCGATCTCGGCGAAGAGCTGGCTGATCTCGTCGGCGGTGACGGTGCCGTTGGTCCCCAGGCCCACGACCACGGTCGGGCGGAGCAGCCCTCTGGCCTTGAGGTCGGCAATGACCTGCAGGCCGGTGCTGAACTGCCTGCCGACCATGGCGTCGATGTAGATTCCGGGCAGCGCCTGCTGCAAGGCGGGCGTCGAGGCCACCATCACCGAGTCGCCGACGGCGGTCACGGACCGGCCGGAGACCCGCAGCGAGCTGGGCGACGGCGAGCTCGACGGGCTCGGCTGACTCGCCCGGCTCGGAGTGGCGTCAGGCGTGCGCGGGGCTGCCGAGCGTGGCTCCTGGCGATGCCGCGACGGCGCGGTCAGCTTCGCGTGCCGTGATCCGCCGAGCGACGCGGCGTGCGCGCCGTCTGGCGCGTCCGACGCCGAGGCGAAGAGCCTGAAGCTCCCGGCCAGGCAGAGCGTGATCGTGACGGTTAGCGTGCCGCTGCGAATGGCGACTGCCCGGCGCCGACGCCGGCCATTGGTTCGCGCATCGCGCGGTTTTCTGTGTTTCGCCATAAGGAATGTCGTGCTGAGATCCGGTCATGGGCTCAGTACTTCGGGAGCCCACACTACCCGGCGCGACGCCGCTGAATCGCCAAACTACGATGTCAGCGCGTTGCGGGCCGGGGCGCGTCGTCCTCGAGCAGCGACAGCCGCACGGTCCGATCGGTGTTGTCGGCGTTCAGGTCGACGACCGCGATCGACTGCCAGGTGCCCAGCGCGAGCGTCCCGCCGAGCACCGGCACCGTAGCGAACGGCGGCAGGAACGCGGGCAGTACGTGCGAGCGGCCGTGGCCGCGCGAGCCGTGCGCGTGCCGCCATCGGTCGTCGGCGGGCAGCTGCCTGGCGAGCACCGCGAGCAGGTCGGCATCGCTGCCCGCGCCGAGTTCGATGATGGCCAGGCCGGCCGTCGCGTGCGGGACGAATACGTGCAGCAGGCCGTCGCCACCCTGGGCCGCCTGCGCGGCGAAGTCGGCGCACCGCTCGGTGATGTCCACGACGCTCTCGCGCCCAGCGGTTCGCAGCCGGAACGTGGTCGTCTTCATGCCGGACAGCTTGTCATCGCGGCTGCCGGCCCGCCAGCACGGCCTGTCGGCCGCTACGCCGCCTCGGCTGTGCGGTGAGTATCGACAAGTCGATAATCTGCTTCCGCGCCTGCCCGCGCGTGGGGTGACAGCGAACAGGGCCGGACCCCGGCTCGAGGGACCCGGCCCTGCGCTCTCGTCAGTGCCGCGCCGGCGTGGCCATCCCGTTCTGCCAGGCGCTCGCGCCGGCCGCCGTCGCCGCCTTGGCCTGCGCGATCTTGCGCTTCACGGTCGCGCTTGGCGGTTCCTGCTGCGCCCTCATCCAGCGCCTGATGGCGTTGAAAATGGCTGTGCCGCTGATTCCCATGCCGCACATGCTGATCAGACCGCCGGTCGCGACCAAGGCGAATCCTACGATCATGGCCTTGGAGTTGGTGGAACTCGTCTGGATGCCGGTCATGGGTGACCGTGTGCTCGTCATTGTCTCCCCCGATGTCGGTCGTGGTCAGTTGGCTAGCGTTCCCGCTCGGCCCGCTGGCCAGTCACCCATGGCGGGTGATGTCACTGCCGATGCCTCGGGTGATGATCACCCGAGCGGACGCAGCATGCGCACCGCGGATCGCCTGACCGGGCAGGAAGGAGTCTGAGCCTGGCTACCGACAGCGACCCGGCGGAGGTCGAGCGGCTGCGCGCCGAGGTCTGCGGCCTCAGGAGCGAGCTTGCGCAGGCGCGCCAGCGGACGGCACGCCCAGCCGCCGGCCGGGCTGGCGCGGGCCAGGCAGCTAGCGCCACACCCAGTACCGTCGTTTCATAGCCACCACGCCGAACTGACATGCTGGCAAGCTGTGGACATGACAGACGACGCTCAGCCGGCCGAACCAGACCGCGCGACCGAGGCCGCGCGCACGAGCCGGGAGGCCGCCCCGGCCGGGGACGCGCTGCCGCACGCCGCCTCTCCTGCGGCACACGACTCCCCGGCCGGCGAGACGCGGCGGGCCGCGCTGTGGACCGCGGCCGAAGCCAGGGGAGTGCCGCTGCGAGCCATCCTGACCGCCATCGTCGCGGTCATCGCCTTCTACCTGGCGGGCAAGCTCGTCTACCGGCTGCGCGAGGTGATTCTCCTGCTGGTTGTCTCCGGCTTCATCGCCTTGCTGCTCAACCCGCTCGTGGTCGCCGTGCAGCGCCTGGTCGGCCGGCGCGGAGTCGCGGTCGCCGCGGTGACGCTGCTCGCCGTGCTCGCCTTCGCCGGGCTGGCTGTGGCGTTCGGCTACCCCCTGGTGAACGGCATGACGCACCTCGCCGACGACCTGCCGGCCTACGTCCGGCGGGCCGAGCACGGCCAGGGCTGGATCGGCCACCTGGTCACGAAGTACCACGTGCAGGCGTGGGTCAAGGCGAACGCGCCCAAGCTCGCCAGCTACGGCAAGGACCTCGCGAACCCCGTCATCAGCGTCGGCAAGGGCGCCATCACGCTATTGATCTCCTTGCTGACCATCTTCGTCCTGGTGGTGCTGCTCCTCATGGAGGGCCCCAAGATCAGGACCGGCCTGCTCCGGCTCATGGCCCCGCAGCGCGCCCGCAGGTACAGCCGCATCGCGGCGGCGGTGAACCGTTCGGTGACCGGCTACATGCTGGGCAACTTCGCGACCTCGATCATCGCGGGGCTGGTCGTGCTGGTGACGCTGCTCATACTCGGGGTTCCGTTCCCGTTCCTGTGGGCGTTGTGGGTGGCGCTGGTCGACTTCCTGCCGATGATCGGGGGAGCGCTGGCCGGCGTCCCGGTCGTGCTGTTCGCGCTGACCCAGTCGCTGTCGGCCGGCATCGTCACCCTGATCGTGTTCCTCGTGTACACCCAGGTGGAGAACCACATTCTCAACCCCGTGATCATGAGCAGGACGGTACGGATCAACCCACTGCTCGTCCTGGTGTCGATCCTGGTCGGCGCGTCGCTCGGCAGCTGGGTCGGCGGCATATTCGGCGGCTTCGTCGTCGCGCTGCTGTCCATCCCGCTGGCCGGCGCGCTCCAGGTGATCGTCAGCGAGGTCTGGCGCTCGACCGATCCCGCACACGCCGATCCCGCAGACGCCGATCCCGCACACGCCGATCTCGCCCACGCCGGTGCCGGGACCGCAGGCTCCCAGGCCGTCGGCTCGGTTCGTCCCGCCGTCGCCGGTGCCGCCGCCGGGGGCGGCCGGCGCGCCCGCTGGGCCGTACCGCGCCGGCCGCACCCGCGGCGGGTGCGCCTGGGCCCCCGCCGGCCGGACTCGGCGCAGAAGCCGCCGGCGCAGAAGCCGCCGGCGTGACAGCGGACGGCGTGGCAGCCGGCGGCGTGACAGCCGGCGGCGTGACAGGCGGCGGCGCAGGCGGCCGGACGCCAGCCGGGCCCCGCCTGGACCTGCCGACCGCCGCCATGCGGGACTCGTTCCTGGCCGGCATGCGGGCGATGTGCGCGGAAGAGGGCAGCTCGCCGGCCTGGCTCGACGAAGCGGCGGCGGAATTCGGCCGGTTCGTCGCCGCGCGGGCCGGCCCGCGCGAGATGTGGGGCGTTCAGGTCACCGAGCTCTGGTACGTGCGCGAGCCCGAGTACCTCGGCACGGTCATGATCCGGCACCAGCTGACGCCCGAACTGCGCCACGACGGCGGCAACATCGGCTACCACGTCACGCCCGGCTACCGGGGCCAGGGGCACGCGACCGCCATGCTCGCCGCCGCCTGCACCAGATGCCGCGCCGAGGGCATGACCAGGCTCCTGGTCACCTGCCGGAGCGACAACATCGGGTCGCGCCGGGTCATCGAGACCAACGACGGCGTGCTCGACGAGGAGGCCAGCGAGATCTGCCGGTACTGGATCAGCCTGTGATGCCCGCCGGCCCCGTCGTGATCGGCCCCGTGGTAATCGGCACCGTGGCGGCGAGCCCGAGCGCCCGCATGGCCTTCCGGTAGGCGACCGCGACGGCGTCGAACTTCAGGTGCAGCTCGTCGGCGAGGTCGAACGGGACGCGCTCGGGGCGCTGCGACTCCACGACCACCTGATCCTGGCCGAAGATGGTGTCTTCGAAGTCCTGCAGCACCCGGCCGGGCTGCTCCAGGTTGTAGTTCCGGCCGATCACCACGTAGCCGGCGCAGCGGTCCGCGCCGACCGGCTGCGACGCGAAGAAGTACACCATGCCCTGGGCGCCGCCCCAGCCAAGCCGCAGCACGATCGTGTACGGCAGGTGCAGCTCGTAGCTGCTCCGGCGCTGCGGCGGCCCGGACCGCTGGTTCGCGAACACGGGAAAGTCGTCGCTGTTCGGCGCCTCCGGCCTGACGATCGAGTAGTGCAGGACGTGGTCCTCGTTGCGGACCTCGTGCCGGGGAACGACCGGCCGGTCCGGGTCGCCGAGCAGCCCGGGATGGACCCAGGGAAAGTGCCCGAAGTCGGTGAAGTTCTCCACCTGCCGCGCCGCGTCGCACTCCCAGCGGTAGGGGCCGGCCTGCACCATCGCCCACGAGCCGTCCTCCAGCTCGGGAACCTCGGGAAGCGGCCACCGCGGCTCGCCGAGGGCGATCCAGACCAGCCCGTAGCGCTCGGCCGCGCGGTAGGCAGGAACCCGGGCCTTGGCCGGAACCCTCGTCGGGTCGGCCAGCTGCGGGATGGCCACGCAGCGGCCGTCGGCACCGTACCGCCAGCCGTGATACGGACAGACGAGCTCGTCACCGCTGATCCAGCCGAGCGAGAGCGCCGTGCCGCGGTGCACGCACAGATCGGACATCGCGCGGACGCCGCCGCGCCCGCGCCAGAGGACAAGCGGCTCGCCAAGCAGGTCGGCGTGGATCGGCTTGTCGGACAGGTCGGCGGCGAAGGCCACCGGGTGCCAGCAGGCCCGAAGCGCTCGCACGTCGGCGAATACTCCCGGGCGGGGCGACGTCGTGGCCACAGAGGCGGACTCACAGCTCATAGCTGACGATAGCCTCCCAGCGGCGATCCCGGCCGCCGCGGTCCTGCCGGTCGGCTACCTTTTCGCCGCCAACGCCGCCGTCGCCGCCGTCGCCGCGATGACCCTAGGGTTTGGTGCATGGAGACGATCGTGACGGCGGGCAGCGACCAGCTGTGGGTGCAGGACTCGGGCGGTCAGGAACCGGCCGCCGTGCTGCTGCATCCCGGGATCGCCGACGCCAGGTCCTGGGATCTGGTCTGGCCGGGCCTGGAGGAACGGCTCAGGGTGATCCGATACGACTCGCGCGGGTACGGCAGGTCGGCGCCGCCGACCGCCAAGTTCCGGTACCTGGACGACCTGGTGACGGTGCTGGATGCGCTCGACGTGCCCAGCGCACACCTGGTCGGATGCAGCATGGGCGGCGCGAGCGCGATCGACCTGGCGCTGGCGAGCCCGGGCCGGGTCAGGTCGCTTACCCTGCTCTGTCCTGGCGTCACCGGTTACCAGTGGCCGGCCGAGCCCGAACTCGACGCCGAGGCGAAGGCCGCGACCGGAGCGGGCGAAGACGCGCTGCTGGCACTTAGCCTGCGGGAGTGGGCGGCGGCCGGCGCCGAGCCTTTCGTCGTCGACATGATGCGGTCGGCGGTCCGTGCCTGGCCAGGCGAGGAGAAGTTCGCGGTGGACGCCGAGCCTGCCTTCGACCGGCTCGCCGAGCTGCGCGTCCCGACGGTCTTGATGGTCGGAGACCACGACCGGCGCGCGCTGATCGACTGCGATGAGGCCATCGCGGCACGGATCAGCGGCTGCGAGCTGATCAGGATGCCGGGCGTGGACCACCTTCCCGCCGTCCGCGAGCCGGAGCTCGTGGTCCGGGTCATCCTGCGGCAGTGCGGCGTGGCCCTCTGATCGCAGTCACGCGCCGTGATGCCAGCGCGGCAACGAGGCCCGTGGGAATGGTGTGCACGGCCGGCGCCTCGCATTCCGGGCCAGGCGGCGGTTTTGCAGCAGAACGGGTTGTGCGGGCTGATCGGGTCCGCGATGCTGATCTGGCGCTTGCCAGAAACTACTACCTGGGCAGGGACCAAGCAGCTCATGGTGTTATCCGTGCTAGCCAGCCACCTTGCGGCCGGCGGCGGCCGCCTCGCGACCGAGTCGCTTCCCGGTCGGCTCCCCGGGTTGGTGGTGTTCGGCGGGGGGATGCTGGTCGGCGGCCTGACCGTCGCGCTGGTCAGATGGCTCGGGCTGCACTCTTGGATCGGGCGGGCAGGGGCCTGGCTGCCCGTGCCAGCCCCGGCCGTGCCGGCCCCGGCCGCGCCAGCCCCGGCCGCGCCGGCCCCAGTCCCGCCCACCCCCGTCCTGTTGGCCCCGGCCCAGCCCGGCCGGGCGGAGCCGGGCCTGCGCGCGGAGCGGGCCCACCCGCCGAAGCCGGCCCCGGCCCCTGAACCGCCCCAGTCACCCAGCCTGCGCATCGGCGTGCTCGGCTCGCTGACCATCAACGGTCAGGCCGGGGCATTGGTCCCGGCGCAGAGCCAACTGATCACCTCGCTCGCGCTGCACCAGGACGGCCTGTCTAACGCGCAGCTGCGCGCCCTGCTCGGCACCGATCCGGCACACCCCAAGCCGGCCGACTCGCTGAGGCAGCTCATCGCCCGCACTCGCCGCGCGCTCGGCCGGGCTGACGACGGCAGGGAATGGATCGAGCATCTCGGCAACGGCCGGTACGCACTGCATCCGGCTGCGCGCGTCGACCTCCGCGAGTTCGACGCCCTGGCCGCGGCTGGCATGCGAGATGCCCTCGCCGGGCCGCTCACCGGGGCGCTCAGCATGGTCCGCGGCCAGCCGTTCACCGAGTGCTACTACTGGTGGCTGGAGAGCGCCACGATCGAGTCGGTCACCGCCAGGATCGTCGCAGCGGCCGAGGCACTCGCCGAGCTGAGCCTGACGGGGCCGGATCCGGCGGCCGCCGTCCGGGCGGCCAGGATCGCCCTCGCCGTCGACCCGTCGGCGGAGCAGCTGTGGCGAATCATGATGCGAGCCGAGCACGCGGCCGGCAACCTGGCCGGGGTTCGCGAGGCCTGGGGGCGCTGCGTCGACGTGGTCGCCGAGGTGGCCGCCGACGGCCGGCCTGACTCGGCCACCTCGGCCGTCTACGCCGAGCTGACAGCCCGCTGACCGGCAGCTGCCGCAGATCTCCCGGCCCCGGTCATCTCATCGTTTTCCCGGCTGGTCGCCGACTGACCGATAACATGCTCGGCAGTCAGCCTTCGCACGCTGCCCTAGCTGGGGTTCCTGCCGTGCGGCCCGTGCCAGGTTTGGACGCAGGTGAAACGATCGTCTTATGAGGTCGCGTCCGAATCCGCTGCGACCAGCGGTCATGGCGGCGTTGACGCGCGCCGGTAGCGGCACCAAGGCTCCGGCCGGCGAGCCGCAGGTGCTGGTCGACGATCACCTGGAGCCGAGGGTCAGGATACCGGCCGACTTCATCCGCTTCGTGATCGCCGTGACGGAGATCGCGATACTCGTCGGGATCGCTCTGCTCGCGAGCGCCACGGCGACCGGAGTCGAGTTGGACCTGGTCGGCGCGAGCAGGCGACTGCCCATCGCGCTGCTGCACCTGATCGGCTTCGCCGGCGGCGTCGCACTGCTCATCTTGCCGATCGCGCTGGCGATCAGGCTCATCGTTGTCAGGCAGTACCGCAGGCTCGGTGAGGCGGTGGCCACGGGCGGGATCGCCGTCGGCGTGGTCGCCCTCGTGAATCTCCTGCTCAACCAGCCGGTCCTGCGCCAGCTGCACATCGCGCTGCACACCACGACGGCGGGAGTGACCGGGCAGCATGGGGCCACGCTGGACGGATACCTGGCCGGCCTGCTCGCCTACGCGACCGTCGTCGGACTCCGCGGCCGGGCGCAGTGGCGCACCGCGTTCCTGACCGCGATCGGGTTCTATGCGGTCGCGAGCCTGGCCGACACCAACACGACCGTGCTCTCGCTGCTGATCACGATGGCGATCGGCTCGGCCGTCGGCTCCGGGCTGCGGTACGCGCTCGGCACCCCTACCGGGCGGCCTGCGGCGGCTGCGATCGCCGCTGCCCTCAGCACCGAACAAGCCCCGATCGTGGCGATCCGCAGGATCGCCAACGGCGGCTCCGAGGTCCGCAGGTACTCCGCGACGGTGCGCGACGGCGACCGGCTCGATGTCACGGTCTTCGACCGGGACCAGCAGGCCGCTGACGCCTTCTACCGGCTGTACCGGCGAGTCAGGCTCAAGACGCAAGTCTCCCGAAGCGCCCCGCTCTCGCTCGAGGGCGCCATCGAGCGGCAGGCGCTGCTGATCTACGCCACGGAGGACTCCGGAGTGCTCACGCCGCGGCTGCGCTCCGTGAGCAGGGTCGGGCCCGACGCGGCGGTGATCGCGACCGATCACGTCGAAGGCACGACGCTCGCCGAACTCGGCGTTGCCACGACCGACGAGCAGCTCAGGCAGGTGTGGGATGCGGTACTGCAACTGCACAGGCACCGGGTGACCCATCGCGCGCTCACCGACGACCGGATCATGGTCGTGTCGGGACCGGACGGCGGCCAGGTGGCGCTGCTGGAGCCCGGCAATGGCAACGTCGCCGCCACTGACCTGCAGTTCCGGCTCGACCTCGTGCAGCTGATCGCTCAGACCGCGCTCATCGTCGGCCCGGACCGGGCCGTGGACGTCGCCGCCGAGAAGGTGCCGAACGAGGGACTGCTTGGCCTGGTCCCGCTGCTCCAGCCGGTCGCGCTCTACCGCTCGACCAGGTCGGCGCTGCGCAGCAGGAAGAGTGTGCTCACCGACGTGCGCAAGCGGCTGACGGCCGCCGATCCGGGCGGGCAGGTCATGCCGGTGCAGCTCGAGCGGATCAGGCCGCGAACGCTGATCATGCTCATAGCGGGGGTCTTCGCCGCCTACGTGCTGGCCGGCCAGCTGGCCAACGTGCGGCTCTCCACGCTGCTCGCCCACGCCAACCCCGCCTGGAGCCTGGTCGCCCTGGCGTTCTCCGCCGCCACCTACGTCGGCGCGGCGATGGCGATCTCTGGCTTCGTCCTCGAGCGGCTGAACGCACTGCGGACGCTGCTCGTGCAGGTCGCGGGGTCGTTCGTGATCCTGGTGACGCCGGCGGCGGTCGGCGGCGTCGCGCTCAACGTGCGATACCTGCGCAAAGCCAATCTCAGCGCGGCCGACGCGGCGGCGAGCGTCGGCGTCACGCAGGTCATGTCGTTCGCCGTGTTCGGCGTGCTGGTGCTGATCTCTGCTGCCGTCGTCGGCACCTCCAAGGCGGCCAAGGCCCTCACACCGCCGCACTGGGCCTATTTCGCCCTGGCCGTGCTTGTGGGACTCACGCTGATCGTCCTCGCGCTGCCGGCCGGCCGCAAGCAGCTGTTCTCGCGGGTCGGCTCGGTGGCAAGCCAGGTCGTCCCGCGCTTGCTCGACGTGGCGCAGAGCCCGGCCAAGCTCGCCCAGGGGGTAGGCGGATCCGTGCTCGTGACCGTGGCCTACATCCTCTGCCTGGCCGCGTGCGTCCGTGCGGTGGGGAACACCCACGTGCCGCTAGCTAGCATCGCGGTGGTCTACCTGGCCGGTAACGCCGCTGGCTCGTTCATCCCGACCCCTGGCGGCATCGGTGCGGTCGAGACGGCGCTGTCGATCGCGCTGGCCGGAGCGGGCATGCATGCCGCCCCGGCCATCACGGCCGTGCTGCTCTTCCGCACGGTCACGTTCTGGCTGCCCGTGCTGGCCGGCTGGGTCTCGCTGCACTACCTGCAACGCAGGGACGTGCTCTAGCGCGCCCCGCCCGCCCCAGCGCGCCCCCGGCGGCGCTAGCGCCGTCCAGGCGCGAACTCCGTGATCGAGCCCGCGCCCGCGTTCGTCACCCAGATCCTGCCGTGGTAGCTGGCTATCCCGGTGGGATGGTCGAATCCGTAGGCCGCGCCGGACAGCACCCTGACCAGGCTGCCGGTCGCGGCGTCGATCTCGGTGACCGAGTTCCCCAGCGCGTTCGCCACCCACAGGTCCCGCCCCGCCAGCACCATCGCCGCCGGAAGGTCAAGGTGATACCGCCGCCCGGCGATGACCCGCACGCGCTTGCGCGTCACGGTATCGATCTCGGTGATGGTGTTGCTCGCCTCGTTCGCCACCCACAGTCTCGTGCGGCTCGCGACCTCGGCGGCCGGCTCGCTGAAGTCGAAGCCTCCGGCGTGCAGTGTCGCCTTCCAGGCACCGGTGACGGCATCCATCACCGTGACCGAGCCCGCTCGCAGGTTCGCCACCCAGACCCGCCCCTGGCTCATCGCCAGGGCACTGGGCTTGCTGAATCCGTAACCGCGGAAGTTCTTCACCAGCGCGCCAGTTTCGGCATTGAATGCGCAAACCGAGTTCGCTTGCGTACTAGCGACCCACAACCGGCTATGCCAGAGCACAAGGGAATTCGCCGGCGCGACGCGAGCGATAGTCCGGATAACGGTACCCGCTCTCGCGCTGAGCTCCGTAATCGTGTTCGCCAGCGTATTGGCGACCCACAGGCGGCCGGCCCCGGCCACGATCGGGCCGGGCGCGGAGAAACCGTACCGGGGCCCGGTCCAGATGACCGGGTGGCGGGCCGGCCGCAATCCCACCTCGGTGACCGAGTTGCCGGCCGAGTTCGTGATCCACAGATGACCGTTCGCGGCCGCCACGCTCGCCGGCCAGCGCAGCCCGAACTTGCGGCCCGAGTACACCACGGCACCCGGCGCGGTTCGTGCGGCAGCATCGGTGCAGGTCACGCGGGCCGTCGCCGACCGGCAGCCGACCACCTGCTGGCGATTCGCCCAGAACACCATGACCGTGGCGCCCGCGCACAGCAGAGCGGAGACGCTGAGCACGACGATGACGGTACGCGGCCCGCGTCGCGGGGGCACCGACCCTGGGCCGAGCGGCGCCGCCGCGTGCCGCGGAGAATATCCGATGTTAACTGCTAGCACGGCACTCATCAACCCTTAAAGTAAGGACTGCGTGATTTCATCGGGGGGCGGGGCTAATGATGAATACGTTACCGGCGATGAAATCGGATCGCGAGTTTCGCAATCCATTGCAGCGAGTCGCGCCGGCGTTTCTTTCAATCCGTGCGCGACAGGGCCTGCCTGATAAGGGAATTAGGCCACAATAAGCCGGCCGGCGGTTAAGAAACCGACCGCGCCCGCCTGACTCCGATGCCGGTGATCACCAGTCCCGCCACGGCGACCACGGGCCCGATAACGGCCCACACCGAGTCGCCCGACATGAAGCTGCCGCCGATGACACTGAACCCCTGGAGTGCCCAGATCACCCCGACGACGGTCAGGACGACCCCCACCGCGGTCAGTACGCCGCTCCGCACGATGTCCTCCGTGGCCTCGTTGAGAAAATCTGGCTAGGCCATTCGCGCCGTGGCCAGAGCCGCCGCGAGCAGCACGACGCCCCATGACAGAGAACGCAGCGCCCGCTCGAGCGGTTCAAGCAGGCGGGCGGCGTCCAGCGTCGTGACCTCGCCGGAGTACAGCGTGATGCTGCCCGACACCGCCGCCGTGCGGCGCCGCAGCATCCTGGCCGGGGTGCTGAGATGCCGCTGGCCGGCCGACAGCGCCATCGCAGCCGCGGCCACGAACACCGGCGCTACCGCCAGGCGGCCGGCCTCGGCGACGTATCCGGTCAGCGCGGGGAACGCGCCCCACGCGGCGGCGAAGCCCAGGTCGGTGTGGATGATTCCGCCGAACAACTCGGCGTTGTATCCGATCACCAGCATCGGGCCGATGATCATGAACGGCAGCAGCGCCCAGCCGACCCTGGTAATGCCGACCGCGCCGATGCCGACCGCCCCGGCCAGGCCGATGACGGTGGCCGCGACCAGGACCGGCCCGGGAATCGCGGTGCGCAGCGGCCTGCCGTGCAGTTCGTCGAGAGCGTGCGCCGCCAGCCCGACGGCGAGGAAGAACGCAATCAGCGCGGCGACCAGCCGGTCCAGCCTGACCTGCGGCGCCAGCATCGCGCCGAGCACCACGTACGACAGGTGCCAAGCCGTGAAGGGGGGATGCAGCAGCGTCCACCAGTCCCGCAACGGCCCAGGGCCGGCCGCGTAGTAGGCCGGCCTGGCCTGCGGTTCAGCCACCTGACCGGGTTCCCCACATGACGAGGCCGCCGCCCAGGCTCATCAGCTTGACCCCCACATCGGTAAATCCCGCCTCGCGCCAGGCCTGCTCCGTCCAGCTGACCGGATACCTGCTGTAGTGCCAGGAGATGTTCGGCCCGAGGAACCGCCCGACGACGAACCACTCCCGGCCGCCGGTCAGCAGGCCGCCGAGCGGCAGCAGCGTGCGGGTGTACAGCCACCAGGCCGCGCGCCACAGCGGTGACAGCGGCACGCAGAACTCCAGGCTCGCGACACGTCCGCCCGGCCTGACCACCCGGGCAAGCTCGGCCAGGGTCGCCTGCGGGTCGTCCACGTAGCGCAGCAGGTAGGTGAACGTGAGCGCGTCGAAGCTGGCGTCGGGGAAGGGCAGCTGCTCGGCCTGGCCCGCGACCAGCCCGATCCGGCCGGCCAGCCCGGCGCGCGCCACGTTGACGTTGCCCCGGCGCAGCATCTGCTCGGTCAGGTCCACGCCGACGACCCGGGCCCTCGTCCTGCGGGCCAGCTGGATCGCCACTCCGGCGGTCCCCGAGGCGACGTCCAGCACGCTCTCGCCGGGCGCCCGCACGACCTGGTTAACCATGGCCCGGCGCCAGCGCCCGTTCTGCCCGAACGACAGGATCTCGGCCAGGCGGTCGTAGCGGGCGGGAAGGGGCGTGAAGAGATCCTGGGCGAAGCTGTTGCGCTCGGCGGAGGTCGAGAGCGGCACGGGCGTCTCCTTAGGTGCTCGCAGAACTTCACGGTACGCCCTGGCCCCCGGTTCAGCGCTAGGCCGCGCGGCCGGCCAATTACTACTCGACAGTCACGGATTTCGCTAGATTGCGTGGCTTGTCGATGTCGAGGCCCAGCGTCCGGGCGGCGTGGTAGGCCAGCAGCTGCACCGGGATGGTCATCAGGATCGGATCGAGCTCGCGCTCGCTCTTCGGCACCATGATCCGCGTGCGGCCGGCCAAATCAGGCACGCCAGGGTGGGTGACCAGCACGACCCGACCGCCGCGGGCGCCGATCTGCTCGATCGCCCCCAGGTTGCGGTCGGTGAGCTCGTCGTCGGGGACGATCGCCACGGTCGGCAGGTTCTTGTCGATCAGCGCGAGCGGCCCGTGCTTCAGCTCGCTGGCCTGGTAGGCCTCGGCATGGCGGTAGGTCACCTCCTTGAACTTCTGCGCGCCCTCCCTGGCCACGGGAAAGCCGCGCACCCGGCCGATGAAGAACAGGCTGCTGGCGGCGGCCAGGCCGACCGCGATCTCGGCGATGGCCGCCTCGTCGGCCAGGACCTTCCCGATCTGGCCGGGCAGCGCCTGCAGGCCGGCCGCGATCCGCTGGCCGTCGGTAATCGACAGGTCACGGACCCGGCCGAGCGCGAGCGCGAGCAGCGCGAACCCGAGCGCCATGTGCGTCAGTGCCTTGGTCGAGGCGACCGCGATCTCCGGGCCGGCGTGCAGGTAGATGCCGCCGTCGCACTCCCTGGCGATCGTGGAGCCGACGACGTTGACCAGGCCGACGACCTGGCCGCCCTTGCGCTTGACCTCGCGGACGGCAAAGGCGGTGTCGGCCGTCTCGCCCGACTGGCTGACGGCCACGTAGAGCGTGTCGGGCTCGATGACCGGGTTGCGATACCGGAACTCCGAGGCAGGCTCGGCGTCGGCGGGCATCCTGGCCAGTTCCTCGATCAGCTGCGCGCCGATCTGGCCGACGTAGTAGGCCGAGCCGCAGCCGAGCATCTTCACCCGGCGGAATCCCCGTAGCTCGCGCGGATTGAGATTGAGCCCGTCGAGCCTGGCGGTGCCGAACCGCTCGTCGAGCCTGCCGCGCAGCATCCGCTCGGCCGAGGCCGGCTGCTCGAGTATCTCCTTGCGCATGAAGTGTTGGTAGCCGGACAGGTCGACGTCCTCGGCCTCGAGGTCGATGCGGACCGGCTTCTTCGCGGTGTTCTCCTGCTCCCGGCTGAACGTCATGAACCCGCCGGCGGTCACGGTCGCGAGCTCGCCGTCGTCCAGGTGCACGACCGAGGTGGTGTGCCTGACCAGCGCGGACAGGTCGCTTGCGACGAACATTTCGCGGTCGCCGACGCCCACGATCAGCGGCGAGCCGTTCCTGGCGACGACGATCCGGTCCGGGTGGTCGGTGTCGGTGACCGCGAACGCGTACGTGCCGGTGATCTGGCCGAGCGCGTCGAGCACCGCGTCCTCGAGCGAGGCCGCGCCGGACAGGGCGATCAGATGCGCCACCACCTCGGTGTCGGTCTCCGAGCTGAACGTCTCGCCCTTGCCGATCAGGATCTCGCGCAGGTCCATGGCGTTGTCGATGATGCCGTTGTGGACCACGCTGATCCTGCCGTCCTCGCTGACCTGCGGGTGCGCGTTCTCCTGCGTCACCGCGCCGTGGGTCGCCCAGCGGGTATGCCCGATGCCGGCCTTTCCGGCCAGCCGCCGCGGCAGCGCCGCCTCGAGTTCGCGCACCCGCCCCACCCGGCGGTGGACCTGCGTGCCCCTGGACGTCACGACCGCGATCCCGGCCGAGTCGTAGCCGCGGTACTCCAGCCGGAATAGGCCTTCCATCAAGATGGGGACGGCGTTCTGGCTGCCGATGTAGCCGACGATTCCGCACATGCGCTTCCTGGTCTCCTTTGCTCGGCCCGACCCGCTTTACTGGGCCCGACCCGTTTTGCCGGCCGCTGTCAGCCGTAGATGATCCGGCGAAGCTGCCGCTCGGACAGGCCGGGGGCGGCGACGAGCCGTTCGGCAAGCTCCGCGGCGATCACGGCGAAGATCTCCTCGTTCTTCTTACCGTGCAGGCGCAGCTGGGCGTGGCGGCGCCTGACGAAGTCCTCGACCGGCTCCCGGTACCAGCCGACGACGTCGGTCACCACGCGAGCGGCCTCGCCCGGCGACAGGCCGGTCGAGGCCGCGACACGAGCGACCAGCTCCCTGTCCACCCGCCCATCCTGCTCGCCTGGAGCACCGAGGCCCAAGTTCTTGCCCGAATTCAGGCAAGAAACTCGCCTGGGGCCGGGCCTGGCATACTTCCACCATGACGACACCCGCGCTAGCCGCCGCGGGCGTCCCGCGGCCGCCGCCGCCGCGGCGGTCATCGTCGCGGTGGCAGCCGCGCTCGTGACGTTCACCGTTTCGCCAGGCCCCGCCCGCGTCGCCGGCCTTCCGCTCCCGCTTCGTCGCGACCTTCCTGGGAACCGTCAGGCCCAGCCCGGCCACCCCGCGCCCGGACGGCCGGCGGCGGCTCGCGAGCTATCTCGTAGTACCCGGCTGGCATGTGCATGACCTGTCCAACCCGCCAGGCAGCCTGTCCTGTCCGAGCACGGCGACGTGCTACCTGACGGCGACCAGGCCAGGCAAGGCCCCGTGCCCATCCACGTGGCGCGCAATCTCAACGTCATCGAGAGCAGTCATGACGGCGGTGCGAGCTGGATGGCCTTCAGCTTGTCACCCGATGTCAGCTTCACGACGCCGCTTCAGTGCCCGGTCACCGATACGACGTGCGTGGCCGGCGCCTATGAGCGGGCGCCAGGCACGGGCGCCGGCGGCGGACTGCCCGTGCTGCCGCGCACCACCGACGGCGGGAAGAGCTGGCGGGCGCTGCGGCTGAGATTCGCGTCGTACCTCAACGACATTTCCTGCACGACGAACCTCGACTGCGTGGGCATCTTCTCGCAACTCCCGGATCCCTTCAACCTCAAGTGCGACGTCATGCAGACACACGACGGTGGCCGTTCCTGGACGCCTGGTCCGCCACGGCCGCGGAACTGGCCGAGGTCACCGCCGAGCAGGTCGCCGAGGCATTCGGCGAACTCGTCACCGCGGCCGACCGGGCCGCGCTCACCGGCGAGTTCGCGGCGTACATGGCCCAGTCCACCAAGGCAGCCCTGAGCACCGGGATCGCAGGCTGGCGCGACGACGATCTGGCGTTCGTGCGCGACTGGGGGTTCCGCCTCGGCCAGGTCCGCGTTCCCGTCTCGGTCTGGCAGGGCGACCAGGACGCGATGGTTCCGTTCGCGCACGGCCAGTGGCTAGCCTTGCGGCTGCCGCAGGCGCAGGCACACCTGCTGGCCGGAGAGGGTCACCTCACGCTGGTCAACGCCAGGATCGGCGACATCCTCGACGACCTGGGCCAGCTTGCCGCGCCCGCCATCGCGAGGTGACCGGCCCGCCTGTGCATCAGCCTGTGGACAAGTTGCGGTCAGCGGCCTGTGGCGGTGGATAAGCACGACACGTCCTGTGGACAGCCAAAAGAATCTTGTAATTACTCTCCGAATGCCTTGTGCGACCCGCCGCGGTAGCAGTAGAAAGTCTCTCACCACCGAAGGCGGGCCGGTCTCCGGGGAGACCCGGGGAACGCAGGGGAGAGCCGGGCGACCGGCGATTCCCGGCGGTGCCCGATACCCGGTGGCTGCCGGGCGTCGCATCGGCCGCCGAGTCATCGGCTCGCTAGCGCGCCCAGGCCGGGCGAGGCCCCTCCATCTCATACATGGAGGGGCCTCCGCTGTTTCCTGTCCGATTTCCTGGCGGTGTGCGGCGCCTGTTCTGCTTATTTCGCGGAACAGTAAGCACATCGAGCCGAGTTTCCTAATCAGCGGCGATCCGAGCGATTAATTGTCCTGGCCGAGAATGATCCTGGTAATTGCCGGATAATTTGAGCGCGCCGCCGATCGCTCCGCGCGTTTGGCGCGCGAGCCACCGACTACGGTGCGACACTAACCGTGACGGTCCGCGCACGGCGCCGCGGCAGGCCTCGCCCCTGCTTCGCGCTCTCCTCAGCGGGCACCGCCACGACCAACCGCCAGCCCCGGGAGCGAGGCGCGCGCCCCAGGCCTTTCCGGCAGGCAACACAGTCGCGAGGGAGCGTCAGCCGGGCGTGCAGACAGGGACGGGGAAGTGAATGGGCCTCATGATTGAGCAGGGCGGGGCCTTCGACGAGTACGAGGCGGTCGCGCTGCCGCCCGCGCCGGGAGTCGCGGCCGGGGCACTCGGAGCGGCCGTCTTCCTGCGCCGCTCGGCTCGGCCGAGCCGCCGCGCGGTCCTGCACCTGCACGACCTGACCGGCTCGTTCGCGCCCGCCGACCTGGCCCGCTGGTACAACGAGCGCGGCTTCCACTTCTACGTCACCGACCTGGACCTGCGTGAGCCGCTCGACGCAGTGACCCGCCGCAACCGGGCCGGGACGGCGCGGGCCTGCTTCGCCAACCTCGACTCGGCGTGCCGGCATCTGCGGGACGCCGACGGGATCGACGCGGTCATTCTCAGCGCACAAGACGCGGCGGCGGCGCCCGCCGCCCTGTGGTGCCACGCGAGACGCGCCGGCGGCCCGGTCGCGGCGCTGGTCTTGTCCAATCCCGACTTCGGCCGGGGCCTCGCCGAGAGGCTGGACATCGCCTGCCCCGTCCTGGTGATCTCGGCAGCCGGACAGCCGCGGAGGCCTCCGGTCGGCGGGCGCAAGAGCAGGGGCAAGAACGCGGTCAGGCTCGGCCAGCATGTGACCTGGCTGTACCTCGACGACGAGCCAGACTCCGGGTCATCATCCGGCGGTCAGCCGCCCGAGCGCAGGCGGCTGTTCGACGAGATGGGCCGATGGCTCGGCGCATACATGTACGGGAAGGCCCGCGACCAGCTGCTCTGAGACCGTCGCCGGGCCGCGGGGCGGCTTTTCCAAGATCGCGGTGGGTTCGGGTCAGATAGACCAGTGAATCCACCACGATCATGGACTTGTCCCGCCATCCAGCCTCACGACGCCCCGAACTGGACCGACGCGGTGTGCTCGTGCGCTCCGATGTTGCGTTCCGCTGCTGATCAGCGCGCGATCGGAAGTCCGAGATCGTGCAGGTCGCGCCTGAGCCGTCCGGTCGTCGAGTACTCGATCGCGCGGATGCCAAGCTCGCGCGCGGCAGCGACGTTGGCGGCCGTGTCATCGACGAACACGGTCGCTGCGGGCTCAAGGTCGTAGCGAATCAGCAGGATCTCGAAGATCGCGCGGTCCGGCTTCGCCACGCCCTCCAGGCCGGAGATCACGCAGCCGTCGAGCAGGCCGAAGAACGGGAACCTGGCCCGGCGCAGCAGGAACTTGTCTGGCTCCATGTTGCTGAGCGCCAGGCACCGCACCCCCGCCGCCTTCACCTCGGCGAGCACCTCGACGGCCGGGTCGAACTGGCCCGCGACCATCTCCTCGCTGCGATGCGCCCACGCCATGATCAGGTCCGCGCGGTCCGGGTGCCTGGCGGCCAGTTCGCGGCACGACAGCTCGGTGTCGGCTCCGAGGTCGTGCGCCCGGTGCCACCGCGGCGTGCAGACCTGGCCGAGGAACTCGTCCAGCTCCGCCGGATCGCCGATCAGCTGCCGGTACAGATGGCGCGGGTCCCAGTCGAGCAGCACGCCGCCGATGTCGAACACGACGGCCCCGACCCCCAGATCGCCCATATCCACGCAAGTTACCACCTGGGCCGCCGACCGCTGCCACGTACCTGGATGTAGGTCACCCGATACTTCGCAGATCGGGCATCATATTGACTCCAATCCGGGGGAAGTCACGCTAACGGGTAACGGTCACCATCATGGCCGGGTAGCCGGTCGCGCCGTTCGGCTCGGGCGGCTCGACCAGCGGGGTCTGGGTGTAGCCGGTGGCGTCGGTAGCGCGCGCTTCGATCCGGTGGGTGCCAGGGGTGGCGCTCCAGCCGGCCGACCACTGCCGCCAGGTGTCGATCCCCGGCACCGCGGCGAGCTTGGCCTGGCGCCAGGGCCCGCGGTCGACCCGCACCTCCACGGCGTCGATGCCCTTGTGCTGCGCCCACGCGACGCCAGCGATCGCGGTCGGCCCGGCCTTCACCGGTCCCTGCCCGGACGGGACGTCGATCCTGGACTGCGTCTTGATCGGTGCCTGCTGGCTCCAGCCTCGCTCGGTCCAGTAGGCGTGGTTGGCGGCATAGGTGGTCACCTCGATGTCGGTGATCCACTTGCAGGCCGACACGTATCCGTACAGTCCTGGGACCACGGTGCGGACCGGGAAGCCGTGCGCGGTCGGCAGCGGCTGGCCGTTCATGCCGATGGCCAGCAGGGCCTCCCTGCCGTCCATCGCGGTCTGCACGGGCGTGCCCGAGGTGAAGCCGTCGGACGAGGTGCAGTACAGCTGATCGGCTCCGGCCCGGATCCCCGCCTCGCGCAGCAGCGAACGCAGGCTCGCGCCCAGCCACCGGGCGTTGCCGATGTACGGCCCGCCGACCGGGTTGGAGACGCAGGCCAGCGTGATGTAGTCCTCGATCAGCGGCCGCCTGAGCAGCTGGTCGAAGGTCAGCGTGAGCTCCCGGCTGACCATCCCGTGGATCCGCAGCCGCCAGCTGGACGGCGGAATCTGTGGCAGCACGATCGCGGTGTCGACACGGTAGAAGGCCGCGTTGGAGGTGACAAACGGGCCGAGACCCGGAATCCGCAGGTCCACGCCGCCCGGTAGGGCAGGTGCTGGAGTCGCCGGCGCGGGCAGGTGCAGCGACCTCACGGCCGCAGAGACGTTGGCCCGCTCGCTGAGCAGCCGGCCGCCGAAGTAGGACACCGCGGCGGCGCCCGCGGCCACGGCGCTGTAGGTCATGAACTGACGCCTGGCCGGCTCGGTGACGCTGAGGCCGGCGTACCTCGGCTGCGCGGCCTTGCCTGGCGCGTCGGCCCGCTGCTCGGCGGGCGCGGCATCCGGCTGAGCCGCCCCCGGCGCGGCATCCGGCCCGGCACCCGGCGCGGCAGCCTGCTGGGCGGCGGGTCCGGCGGCGCGGGTCAGGGCGACCATGGTGATCGCCGCGGCGGCCGAGCCGATCAGGGCCGGCAGCAGGTCGACCGCGGTCGAGGTCGGCCTGGTTCCCGCCGCGACCAGCCCGATCGCGGCGAAGATGGCGATTCCGACCAGGCCGTCGGACGGGCGGCGCCGCGCGAGCACCCCGATGACGGCGGCGAATGCGGCGAGCACCACGAGGACGCCGATCTGGAGCACCAGCTTGTCGTTCGTGCCGAACTCCCTGATCGCGAAGTTCTTCACCGGCGGCGGGCTCAGGTCGATGGCCATCTGGGCGACGGCTACCACGGGCGAGCCGACGGGACCGGTGATGCCGCTGACCAGGAAGCCGACGCAGACGCCGACCGCCCCGGACAGCAGGCCGATGAGGATGCCGAGCGCGGGCAGGCGCTTATCTAGGGTCACACTTGTTATTCGTACCAGCGTCGGCCATGGTTCGGTCGGCGGCGAAGGCCAAGCCATCGGACGGCCGGCAACGAATAATCAGGTGTGGGCATGACTGACGGCGACCGGCAGCCCCCGGGGGCGCTGCCGGCCAAGGTCGTGCGCGCCGTGCGGGGTGCGCACGGCGCGGGGGGCGCGCACGGCCCGGCCCCGCGGCTGGATGATCTGCTGACCGACGTCGCCCGCGGCGACGAACAGGCCTACGAGGCGGTCTACGACCTGACGTCGGGCTGGGTGCTCGGCGCGGCCAGGAAGGTGCTGCGCGACCCGGCCATGGCCGAAGAGGTCATGCAGGAGGTCATGCTCGAGGTCTGGCGGCGCGCGAGCAGGTTCGACCCGGCGCTGGGCAGCGGCACCGCCTGGGTCATGACGCTCGCGCACCGCCGCGCCGTGGATAGGGTGCGGTCGGAGCGCAGCCACTCCGACCGCGAGCTCAGGGCCGCGACCGCGGTCGTCGACTACGACGAGGTGACCGAGGCGGTCGAGGCGAGCCTGGAGCGCGAGCGGGTGCAGCGCTGCCTGACCTCTCTGACGCCGCTGCAGCGCCAGTGCGTCAGCCTCGCCTACTACGGCGGCTACACCTACGCCGAGGTCGCCGAACTGCTCGGCGTTCCGGCCGGAACGGTCAAGACCAGGATGCGGGACGGCCTGATCAAGCTCAGGGACTGTCTGGGGGTGCAGCGATGACATCCGACGATCCCGACCTGCACACCCTGGCCGGGGCGTACGTGCTCGACGCGGTCTCCGCCGACGAGCGGGCCAGGTTCGCCGCGCACCTGTCCGGATGCGCGGCCTGCCGCGCGGAGATCAGCGAGTTGCGTGAGGCGGCAGCCAGCCTGGGGACGGCGCAGGCCGTCCGCCCGCGTCCTGAGCTGCGGGGGGATACGATCCGGGCTGCCTACCTGACCGGCCAGCTCGCTCCCGTTATCGCCGGAAAGCAACGCCTGACCCGCCGACGCCGCACAGTGGGCAGGCCGCGGGCGATCCGGGCGATGGCGGCCGCGGCAGCGGTGATCGCCGTCGCGGCCGGAGTCGCCGTCGGCACGCACTACGCGGACCAGCGAGGGCAGCAGCCGTCGTTGTCGGTCGGCACGGTTGACGGCGTGCTCAGCGCGCCCGACGCCGTGATGCGGTCCGCACCGGTCAGGACCGGCGGCATGGCGATCGTCGTGGCCTCCCGCCACGAGCACATGGGGGTATTCATCGCGCACGGGCTGCCGTCGCTGCCGCGGGCGAGGAGCTACGAACTGTGGCTGATGGGACCGGGCGGCGAGCGACCGGCCGGCCTGCTCAGGATCCACGGCAACGGGATGGCAGGGCCCGCGCTGATCTCCGGGATGTCGGCCGGGGACATGGTCGGTCTCACCGTCGAGCCGGCCAGCGGCTCGCTCAGGCCGACCTCCGCGCCGGTGGTCATGATCGGCTAGTGACGCTGTCAACGTGACGCCGCGTTTGGCCAACGGTGGCCGCGGTTTGGGCTAACGCAGGCCAGCCGGCGGCAATAACCTGCGGCATGGCGCTTCGATGCACATGCGCGCAACGAATTCGTCCCGCTGCTGTCGCCGCGCTGGCCGGCCTGTCGCTGGCGATCACCGGGTGCGGCAGTTCGCCCACGGTCTCGGCGACTCCCACCGGCGGGGCGGGCCCGTATGTCCCGAGCACCGGGTCGGCGCCGTCGGGCGCTGCCGCGCGGGTCGGCAGCGACTGCGGCATGATCCCGGCGGCGGGCAACGGCAGCATCCGCGCGATGAGCACCGAGCGGGCCATCACCGCGGCGTCGAGCAACCCGCGGCTTTCCGTGTTCATCGCGGCGGTGCGTACGGCCGGGCTGGACAAGACCCTGAACTCCAGGCACTCCTACACGCTGGTGATTCCGGCCAACAGCGCGTTCGCGTCGCTGTCCAAGACGCAGATCATCCACCTGCACAACTCGGGTGACCTGCACAGGGTCGTCAGGTACCACGCGCTCAAGGCCAGGATCGGCCCTCAGCAGTTCGCCAGCGGCGCCAGGCCGGCGACTCTCCAGGGCAAGCCGCTCACCTTGTCGAAGTCGGGATCGGTGTACAAGGTGGGCGGGGCGACCGTGCTCTGCGGCAACATCGAGACCGCCAACGCCACGGTCTACATCGTCAGCAAGGTGCTGTTGCCGCCCGGCTGAGCCTCCCGCTGTGGCACTCGGCCCGCAGTGTGCGCGCTCGCGGGCCGGGCAGGCTAACGTGGCCTCGTGAAAGCATCGCCTGAGGCGCAGCTGCGGCTGCTTGAGCTAGCAGATATCGATGCCGAGCTCGGCCGGGCCGAGCACCGGCGCCGCGGACTTCCCGAGCACGCCGAGCTGGTCAGGCTCGAGGCCCGCGACGGCGAGCTCCGCGACACGATCGCCGCGCTGACCGCGCGCAGCAGCGACCTGAAACGCGAGCAGGCCAAGGCCGAAGCCGATGTCGAGCAGGTACGCGCCAGGATCGACCGGGACCGCAGCCGGCTAGACGGCGGCATGGTCAGCTCGCCACGCGAGCTCGAGAACCTGCAGTCCGAGATCCAGTCGCTGCAGCGCAGGCAGTCCGACCTGGAGGAGATCGTACTCGACGTGATGGAACGACGGGAGACCACGCAGGTCACGCTCGACGAGGCGACCGCGGAGCGCAAGGAACTCGAGACGGAGCAGGCGAACGTCACCGCCGCCAGGGACGCGGCCATGGCGGAGCTGGACGAGCAGTCGGCCAAAGCGGGCGACCGCCGGATCGAGGTCGTCGGCTCCGTCCCCGCCGAGCTGCTCGGGCTGTACGACAAGCTCAGGGTGCAGCACGGCGGCGGGGTGGGCGCGGCCGCGCTGCGGCAGCGCCGCTGCCAGGGCTGCAACCTGGCGCTCAACACCGTGGACCTGAACACGATCAGGGCGGCGCCCGACGACGAGGTGCTGCGCTGCGAGGAGTGCAGGCGGATCCTGGTCCGGACGGCTGACTCGGGCCTGTGACCAGCGGGGAGAGCTCAGCACGGGGATCGGCGCCGGGCGAGGCGGCTATGCCGGTTGGCGCGGCGGCGCGGAGCGGAGGGCCGGAGCCCGGCCGGGGCCCGGCGCCGGGCTGGGGGGCGGCCGGGACCTCGACCCAGCTGACGACGACGCTGCTGCTGCGTCACGGCGCGACGGAGCTGTCTGCCGAGCGCAGGTTCGCCGGCCGCGGTGACACCGCGCTGACCAAGGAGGGCATGAAGCAGGCCAGGCTGGCGGCCCGCAGCCTGGCCGCAGGACCGGCCATCGACGTCATCGTCACCTCGCCGCTGCAGCGTGCCAGGCACACCGCCGAGGCCGTCGCCGAAGCGACCGGGGCGCCGCTCATTGTCGACGATGGCCTGGTCGAGGCCGACTTCGGCGCCTGGCAGGGGCTGACCTTCGCCGAGGCGGGGGAGCGCTGGCCGGACGAGCTGGCGGCCTGGATGGCCAGCCCCGACGCCGCCCCGCCGGATGGCGAGAGCTTCGCCATGGTGGCGCTCCGCGTGCTGGCCGCGCTTGACCAGCTGATCGAGGCGCACCGACACCAGCGCGCCATCCTGGTCAGCCATGTCACGCCCATCAAGACCCTGGTGTGCCGGGCGCTGCTGGCGCCGCCCGAGGCCATGTTCCGGATGAACCTCGATGTGGCGTCGCTGACCAGGATCGACTGCTTCGACAACGGCTCGGCCGTGCTCCGGTCGCTGAACGACACCGCACATCTGCAGCCGCGACGACGGCGGTAACGCCCGCAGGGGCCTACACTGGTGCCCAGCGGCGGGCGAGCTGGCCGGGCGGCCGCGTCGGTTCCGGTTTCGGCCGGAGCCGCCGAGGAAGGTCCGGGCTCCGCAGGGCAGGGTGGTCGGTAACGCCGACCCGGGGTGACCCGCGGGAAAGTGCCACAGAAAACAGACCGCCGCCGGGCTCCGGCCGGGCGGTAAGGGTGAAACGGTGGTGTAAGAGACCACCAGCGCCGCAGGTGACTGCGGCGGCTCGGTAAACCCCACCCGGAGCAAGGTCAGAAGGGCGCGGCGTTACGGCGCCGCGCCTGCGCGAGCGATCGAGGGCGGCCCGCCCGATGCTCGCGGGTAGACCGCACGAGGCCGCCGGCAACGGCAGTCCTAGATGGATGGCCGCCGGCCCGCGCGAGCGGGCGCACAGAACCCGGCCTACAGGCCCGCTCGCCCGCCGCCTACGTCTGTGACCTGCGCAGATATCTAAGCTGCGGACGTCGTCACCCTGTACCGCGATGGTTCGGTGCCGATCACGGACAACGGGCGAGGCGCCGACACGCGCGTCGACGACCACGGACGGGCAGTCAGGAAGCCTGTGATGGCGACCAAAGACCTGAGGTTCTTCGACTCCCCGGAGGCGGCATGCTCCCCGGCGGGCACCCGCGACGAGGCATGTCGGTCGTCGCAGCGCTCAGCGAATGGCTCGTGCACACGAACCGGCGCCGCAACGGGCCTGGACCCAGCGCTACGAGCGCGGCATCCCTGTCACGGATCTCATCCCGATGCCCGACGCTGGCGTGACCGGGACGACGGTGACTTCCTCCCGGACGCAACAGTCGTTTCAGACGCACAGGTCCCGGCGCCAGAACTACGTCTACTCGCCGTTGCCTGTGGCCCGCGCCTATCGGTAGAGATCAACCACTGCAATGACGCGCCCTAACTCTCCTTCCGCCCCTTTTGTTTTCATGATCGTGGTGGATTGACTGGGCTATACGACGTCAATCCACCACGATCATGGAGAAGCGGACGGGTTAGCCTCTGATCTGTTTGAGGAGCTTGGAATCCGCGAGTTGCTCGTCGTCGGCGAGGATCGCGGCGCAGGTCAGGATCCGGTGCACGATCTTGTCGTCGTCTAAGTCGGGCAGGCCAAGGACCTGCTGCCGGATGTCGTGACTGCGGGTCACGTCACATTGGTGATTGGTGCCGGGCCGAAAGCAGAAGCCATAACTGCACCGTCCGCTTTATTGACCAGGCCGGGCGTTTGCGTTCATCGCCGCACGGCGAGAAAGAAGATGTATTCAACGGGGGAGGGCAGGAATTGCCAGGCAAACACGCAGCAGGGGAGTACGGGAGCGGGCGGGCCGGACAGGCCAAGGACGTTGCCGCGGTGGCCATTACTGCCGTCGGCCGGATGACGCAGATGAGCGTCCCGCGTCCCGGTCTGGGCGCTACGCGGCCGGCGTTGCGAGCGGCAGCTGCCCTGGTCGTCGCCTGCACGGCAGGCTGCAGTGTCGTCGGTGCGCCCGACGCGCCGTCCGGCCTGGAAAGGCAAGTCATCCATGGTGAGCGCATCAGCGCGGCGACCCGCGCGCACGCGTCGCGGCAGCCTACCGGGCATGCGGCCCGGCCGGCTCCGGCAACCGCACAGCACCGGGTGTCCGGCAGCCAGGTCACGGCGATCGGCGACTCGGTCATGGCGGCCAGCGCCATGGCACTGGAGTCGGTTCTGCCTGGCATCTACATCGATGCGAAGCCCAGTCGGCAGATGCCGGCTGGTGTGGCCATCGTGCGCCGCCTCGCGGCCAGCGGCCGCCTGCGCCCGGTGGTGGTCGTGGGCCTCGGCACGAACTACATCGTTACCACTGGCGAGCTCAACCAGCTGGTGCGGCTGGTCGGGCCGCATCGGAGACTTGTGCTTGTCAACACCCATGTTCCTGACGAATGGAGCAAGGAGGTCAACGCCACGATGGCGGGCTTCGTCCGGAGGCACCCGGCCGTCGTGCTCGCGGACTGGTTCGACACGATCAGGAATCGGACCTATCTGCTCTGGCCGGACCACGTACATCCACTGCAGCCAGGTACCTCGGTCTACGCGCACACGCTGTACCGGGCGATCCAGGCAACCCGCCGCGCGCCCGCCCCGCCTTCCCGCGGCGTCTAGCGAGCCGGGCTGCCCACGGCCAGCGACACCTACCAGGTCGCGCAGTCCGTCGCACTACAGTCGCGCGTCGTCTACGCGGACAACGACCTGGTCGTGCTGCTGCACGCACGCGCCCTGCTGACCAGCGCGCCGCAGGGCGCCACCGGGCCCGGCTGACGGGCGCGCTCGCACCGGGCAGTCGCCTGGTGATCTCGCACCCGCCAGCGCCATCAGGCCCGCGGCCATGGCCGAGATGACCAGGCGGGTCAACACGCGGTTCAACTCGCCGTAGGACTGGCGGCCCGCACAGCCGGGTCACCTCGATCCCGATCGGCACGCCCGCCAGCCGCCGGATGCTGGACTCTCAACCTGAGCTGGTCGGGCCACCGAGACAGTGTTGAGCTGCGCTACGAGGCCAGCTGAGCAGGCTTGCCTGCCTTGAGCTCTGCGCGGATTGTCTCCGCGCGCGTGCGCGAGCAGCACGTCGCGCAGCGAGCTCTTCTGCGCCTGGGGCGCGATCTCCGCTTGCACCCAGCCGTCGATGACCTCGCATTCGTAGCGGCCCACCGACTCCAAGGGCCGACCGACGCACTGGCCGGTGCGCAGGTCGAAGCGCCGGAAATGGCCTGGGCAGGTGATCACGCCGTCTGACACGACGCCGCCCGACAGGGCGGCCTCGCGGTGCGGGCACAGGTCGTCGACGGCGCACGGCTGGCCGTCGGCGAGGCCAACGCAGAACGCGCTGCCGTCATGAGTGGCCCGGCTGGCTGTCGTCTCGCTCAGGTCAGCAACCCTGAGCAGCCGCACCCAGGTCACGGGGCGGAGGACGGCCCGGCCTGCGGGCCAGCCGCGAGACCCGCCGCCTGACTCGCAGACTGGCCAGCCGACTGATCGGCCGGCACCCCGCGCACGACGGAGTACGGCTGGCCGCCGATGCCCCACTCCTCGGGTCCCACCTCGTAGATGGCGACCCTGACCCGGTCCACCGGCGTGCCGGTCGACTCGGCCACGGCCGCGGACAGCGAGGCGATCAGCGCGCGCTTCTGCTCGACGGTGCGCCCTCGCACCATCGTGACTTGCACGAAGGGCATAGCGGTCCTCCCGGAGTTATCGGCAGGCGACCTCGATGGTGCCCAACCGGTCAAAGCGCGCGACGATCACGTCGCCAGGAGCCACCGGAACGGCCTCGGTCAGCGCGCCGGACAGCACGACCTGCCCCGCCACCAGCCCCCGCCCGCGTGGCGCGAGCGCGCGAACCAGCCAGGCCACCGAGGCGGCGGGGTGACCGAGCACCGCGGCGCCCGCGGCGGTGGCGACGAGCTCGCCGTTCTTCTCCAGAACGACCCCAGTCAGCCGCAGGTCCAGGCCGGCCGGGTCGGTGGCCTGGCCGCCGAGCACGAACCCCGCGCCCGAGGCGTTGTCCGCGATCACGTCGGGGAGGGTGAACGAGTAGCCGGCGAACCGCGAGTCGAGCACGTCGATGGCCGGGCAGACGGAAGCGGTCGCGCCGAGCACCTGCGACGCCATGACGTGCGGGCCGGCCAGATCCTCGCGCAGCACGAACGCGATCTCAGGCTCGCACCTGGGCTGGATGAACCGCTCGCAGCGCAGCGGCTGGCCGACGTCGATCGCCATGTCGCCGGTGAGCCAGCCGTACAGCGGCTCGTCCACCTTCATCTGCCTCTGCTTGGCGACGCTGGTCAAGCCGAGCTTGGCACCGACGACCGCGGCGCCGCGGCCGACCCGGTCGGCGACCACGGCATCCTGCACCTGGTACGCGGCCGAGGCATCGAACGGGCCGGCCGTGGTCGTCAGCGCCTCGATGCCGGCGCCCTTCCGCGCTGCATCGATCAGCCGGGCAGCGAGCTCAGCCGGATCGCTCATCGCTGGCCGTCCCGCCGTGCCGCCAGTTCGAGCGCCACGTCGATGATCATGTCCTCCTGGCCGCCCACCGCCTTGCGCCTGCCGAGCTCGAGCAGGATATCGGCCTGGAGGACGCCGTACCGCTCGGCTGCCCGCTCGGAGTGCAGCATGAACGACCCGTAGACGCCGGCCAGGCCGAGTGTCAGCGCGGCGCGGTCCACGAGCTGCGGCCGGCGCAGCGCCGGTCTGACGATCTCCTCGGCGACGTTCATCAGGGCCAGCGCCTCGATGCCGGTCTCGATGCCCATCTTCTGGCACACCGTCACCAGCGTCTCGGTCGGGCAGTTGCCCGCCCCGGCCCCGGCGCCCGCGGTGCAGCCGTCGATGTGCGTCGCGCCGGCCTCAAGCGCGGCCAGCGAGATCGCCACTGACAGCGACAGGTTCTCGTGCGCGTGCATGCCGACACCGATGTGCAGGCCCTGCACCAGCGCCGCGATCCGGTCCCTGGCCTGGGGGACGGTCAGCGCCCCAGCCGAGTCCACGCAGTACACGACGTCGGCGCCGAACTCCTGCATCAGCCTGGCCTGGACGAGCAGTTCCTCAGGCTCCACCATGTGGCTCATCATCAGGAAACCGACTGCCTCCATGCCGAGACGCTTCGCCATGCCGATGTGCTGCTCGGCGATGTCGGCCTCTGTGCAGTGCGTGGCCACCCGGGCGACGCTGGCGCCGGCGTCGTGAATGGCCTTCAGGTCCTCGGCCGTCCCGATCCCCGGCAGCAGCAGGCACGCGATCCTAGCCTGCTTGGCCGTCGCCACTGCCGCCGCGATCAGCGTCATCTCATCGGTGCCTGAGAAGCCGTAGTTGAACGAGGAGCCGCCGAGGCCGTCGCCGTGCGAGACCTCGATCACCGGCACTCCGGCCGCGTCGAGACCGGCCACGATGTCCGTCACCTGCGCCAGCGTGTACTGGTGCGCCACCGCGTGCGAGCCGTCGCGCAGCGTGGAGTCGGTGAGCCGGAACGGGGAGGTCACGCGGCCACCCCCGCCAGGTGCCCGGCCTTGGCCTCGCCTACCGCTGTCGCGGCCGCGGTCATGATGTCCAGGTTGCCGGCGTAGGCCGGCAGGTAGTCACCGGCGCCCTCGACCTCCAGCAGCACCACGACCCGGTGCGGGACTTCCCCGCCGGGAGTGCCAAACGGGCCCTCCTCGATCACCGGCCGGTTCTTCAGCCGGTATCCGGGCACGTAGCGGGCCACGGCAGCCACCATCTGCTCGACCGAGGCGACCACCGCCTCGTGGTCGCTGCCGTCGGGCAGCGCGCAGAACACGGTGTTGCGCATGAGAATCGGCGGGTCGGCCGGATTGAGCACGATGATCGCCTTCCCGATCCTGGCGCCGCCGATCTCCTCGAGCGCGCGGGCAGTCGTCCTGGTGAACTCGTCGATGTTCTGGCGCGTGCCAGGACCGGCGGAGCGCGAGGCCACGGTCGAGACCATCTCCGCGTACGGCACGGGCGCGGCGCGGCTGACCCCGGCCACGATCGGCACGGTGGCCTGGCCGCCGCAGGTGATCATGTTCACGTTCGGCGCGTCCAGGTGTTCTCCGAGGTTGACGGTGGGGACGACCTTCGGCCCGCGGGCCGCCGGCGTCAGGTCGATCACCGCGATGCAGAGGTCGGCGAGCACTCCGGCGTTGCGCACGTGCACGTACGCGCTGGTCGCGTCGAACAGCAGGTCGATCTCGGACGCGTGGTCGCGTACCCAGTCGATGCCGGTGTGCGATGCCTCGATTCCTAGCGCCCGTGCCCTGGCCAGCCCGTCGCTGTCCGGGTCGATGCCGATAAGGGCCACCAGGTCGAGCGGCTCCGACCGCCGCAGCTTGATCATCAGGTCCGTGCCGATGTTGCCCGATCCCATGATCACGCACCGCACCGTCATCCGTTCCTCCTCGTCAGTGCCGGTCGGGGGGACGAACCCCGGGCCCCCGCTAAGCCGATCCGCAGGCCGACCGGGCCGAGCCGGTCGATCTCGGCGCGGTACCGCTGCCCGGGCGCGATATCAACCGCGGCGTGCAGGGCGCCGGTCATCACGAACTGGCCGGCCCGCAGCGACTCCCCGAGTCCGGCCAGCGTCCGCACCAGCCAGGCCGTCGCGTGCAGCGGACTGCCGAGCGCCGCGGCGCCCGCGCCGGTCGCGATCACCTCGCCGTCCCTGCTGAACACCATCCCGGCGAGCCGCAGGTCGATGCCGCCGACCGGGACCACCGCCGAGCCGAGCACGATCGCGCCGCTGCTAGCCAGGTCGGCGATGGTGTCGGCCAGCTTGATCCGCCAGCCCGCGATCCTGCTGTCCACGATCTCGATCGCGGCGGCCGCCCCCGCCACCGCCCTGGCCACATAGAACGCGGTGCAGTCGGGCCCGTCCAGGTCGTCGCTGAGCACCAGCGCGATCTCGGCCTCGACCCGCGGGTGGATGAAAGCCGACACGGCCACCTCCGCGCCGTCGGCGTGCACGTGCGAGGCCAGCACGGGGGCGAAGTCGGGGGAGTCGACCCCGAACATCCGCTGCATCGGCCCGCTGGTCAGGCCGAGCTTGTAGCCGACTACCCGGTCGCCGTCGGCCACCAACCTTGCGACCAGATCGCGCTGGACCCGGTAGGCATCGGTCACCGACATGCCCTGGTGACTGTCGGTGAGCGGTTCGATCGGGACGCCGGAGCGCCTCGCGGCGTACAGGGTCGCGCCGAGGTCGGCAACGGTCGCATCGGACATCACGGTCAAGAAGGTACCTCCCCGGTTCTGGCGAGCCCGCCCCAGCCCAGCCGCCTGCTGATATGGGCGGCGCACTCGGTGACCGGGCGGGCGTAACGGCGCAGGTTGTCGCCGTCGAGCCGCTGCACGGGCCCGGCCACCGAGAGCGCGGCGACGACCTCGCCTGCCGGACTGCGGATCGGCGCGGCGACCGAGGCGAAGCCCATCTCGGCCTCGTTCACGTTCTCCGCCCAGCCGCGCGCCCTGACCCTGGACAGCTCGGCCCTGAGCCGGTCCTGGCTGGTGATCGTATAGGGCGTCCGCCTGGCCAGCCGCACGCCGGCCAGCCGGCGGTCGAGCTCGTCGGCCGGCAGGAACGCGAGCAGCACCTTCCCCGATCCGGTGGAGTGGGCCGGGCCGCGGTTGCCGACCCGCCCGAACATCCGGACCGCGACCGGGCTTTCCCTGCGCTCCACGTACACGACCTCCAGGCCGTCGAGCACGGACAGGTGCACGGTCTGCCCGGTGAGCACCCGGAGCTGGTCGAGCGCCGCGGTGGCCGCGCTGTGCAGGCCCGAGGTCGCGTGGGCGCTGGCGCCGAGTATCTGCATGGTGACGCTCAGGCGGTAGGCGCCAGTCTCCTCGACCCGCTCGAGCAGGCCCTCCCGCGCGAGGGTATGCACGATCCGGTGCGCGCTGCTCTTCGCGATGCCGAGCCTGCGGGCGAGCTCGCTGACGCCGAGCTGCGGCTCGCCCCTGCCGAACTCGCGCAGCAGCCTGGCGGCGTTCGCCACGCTGCTCAGCACCTGGGTCGAGCCCGACCTGACCTGGCGGGCCGGCGGCGGGCCGGCCTCGGGTTCCTGCCTCATCGGCGCCCCGCCCCGGCCGAGCCCGCCGCCGAGCGCGCCGCGGCAAGCACCGCCCGGCGCACCGCCGCGTCGTCGTCGCCGTCGATCGCGACGGCGACGCCCTGGTCGCCGCGGGCCAGCGCCGCCGCCAGCAGCCGCAGGCTGTGGTGCAGGCCGAGCCGCTCGGCGGTGATGAGCTCGTCGACCAGGCCGGCCCGGCTGGGCAGCAGCGCCCGCAGGCTCTCGCCGTCGCGCGCCGCCGCGGCGTGCTCGTTGACCAGCGCGGTGCCCGCGTGCTGAGCGTGATGCGCGGTGAGCCCGCCGCCCGGCGTGACGGACAGGTGGTACAGCACGCCGGCGATGCCCAGGGCCCGCCGCATGGCGGCCGGGTCGGCGCCATCGTGCTCGCCGATTATGCCGAGCTCGGGCAGCACGACGGGATCGTAGTAGCGCACGGTCCAGGTCAAGCCGTCGAGTTCGTCGGGCTCGGCGACCTCCTGGCCTTGTGGCACGGGGAGCAGGTCGGTGGCCGCGATCACGTGCAGGTGGCGCGCGGCGGCGACGATCACCGTGACCCGCGGCGCGGCGAGCAGCGGCAGCGCGGCATGCTCGCCGGGCGCGAGTAGGCGCGCGCCGCCGAGGTAGGCGCGATGCAGCGCTCGGACGTAGTCGCGCAGCCGGGCGCGTGCGTCTTCGGGGCTGCCAAGCGCGGACGGCTGTGCTTGCTTTGTCCGGGCTTGCTTTGTCCGGGCTTGCTTTGTCCGGGCTGGTTCCATCGGGGCCTGCATGCGACGACGGTAAGACCTGTGTCCCGCATGGAGGCACATCGGTCCTATATGCGGGACGCCGGTTCTACCTTCCCAGCAAGTACCCGGTCCGCGAAGGAGCGATGCCGTGGGCGTCCTGCGCCTGTCGCACGTCGACATCACCGTCACCGACCTTGATCTTGCCTGCGCCTATTACACCAAGGTCATCGGCATGGTTGAAGTGCGGCGGACGGCCGACTCGGTGTACCTCAAGTGCTGGGACGAGACCGACCATCATTCGCTGCGGCTGACCTACGCGCCCAGGGTGGGCTTTGACCTGATGTCGTTCAAGGTCACCCGCGCCGACGACCTGGCCGAGTTCGAGCATGCCGTCTCCAGGTACGGATTCCCGGTGCAGCGGATCAGCCGCGGCGCCAGCGTGGGCCAGGGCGAGTCGATCCGCTTCGACACCCCGAGCGGGCACCCGATGGAACTGGTCCACGAGGTCGAGAAGGTGGGCGGCAGCCTGCCGAAGCTGAACCCGCGACCGTTCCTGTTCGACCCGCAAAGCCAGGACTCGATATCGCCGCCGCGGATGGATCATGTGCTCGTCACCGCCGAGGAGGTCGGCGAGTCGACCAGGTTCTACACCAGCGTGCTCGGCTTCCGGGTCACCGAGCAGTTGCTCGACGGCAACGGCCACCAGATCGGCACCTGGATGGAGCGCTCGCACACCCCGCACGACCTGGCCGTGGTGGCCGGCCCGAACGGCGGCCTGCACCATTTCGCCTTCTGGCTGGACGACTGGGATCATGTCAGCTCGGCGGCCGACATCCTGGCCTACAACGGGATCTCCGTCGACGTCGGCCCGACCCGGCACGGCATCACCCGCGGTTCGACCATCTACTTCTTCGACCCGCTCGGCACCCGCAACGAGGTGTTCACCGGCGGCTACCGCCCCGATCCGGACTTCCCGACGATCACCTGGACGGAAGACAACGCGGGCCGGGCGATCTTCTACTACGAGGGCGAACTGAACGACCGCTTCATGAAGGTGCATACCTGATGTCCATCCTGCGGCTCTCCCACGTCGATATCCGGGTCCCCGACCTGGAGCTCGCGACGGCCTACTACAGCGAGGTCCTCGGCCTGATCGAGACCGCCCGCGAGCCGGAGCGGGTGTTCATGAAGTGCTGGGACGAGCACCAGCACCACTCGGTGGTGCTGAGCTACGCGCCGACCCACGGCCTGAACCATTTCGGCTTCAAGGTCACCGACGCCGACGATCTCGACCGCTACGCCGGCCGGCTGGAGGCGGCCGGCGTCGGCGTGCGGCGCTACGACAAGGGCGAGTGGGGTCCCGGCCACGGCCAGGCGATCAGGTTCGCGCTGCCGAGCGGGCACCAGATGGAGCTTGTCCACGGCATGGAGCAGGTCGGGAACCTGCTGCCGCGGACCAACCCGCCGCCACGGCCGATGGGGCTGGTCGGGATGGCGCCTCCGCGGATCGACCACATCTTCCTCACCGCCGAGGAGGTCGACACGGTCACCGCGTTCCTGCGCGACATGCTCGGCTTCCGGCTGACCGAGCAGGTGGTCGGCAACGACGGCTTCCAGATCGCCACCTGGCTCGAGGTCTCCCATACCGCGCACGACATCGCGCTGATCACCGGGCCCAACTCCGGTCTGCACCACTTCGCGTTCTGGGTGGACGACTGGAACGACATCCGCACCGCCGCCGACACCTGCGCGTACCACGGCGTGCACATCGAGACCAACCCGACCAGGCACGGCGTGACCCGCGGCCAGTGCCTGTACTTCTTCGACCCGTGCGGCAACCGCAACGAGGTCTACACCGGCGGCTACTGGGTCGATCCCGACGCCGAGCCCACCACCTGGACCGAGGCGGAGATGGGCCGCGCGCTGTTCTACTACGACGGCGTGGTCAACCAGCGGTTCCTCACGGTGCACACATGAGCGCAACGGGACCAGGTGCGGAACTGCCGCGCACAGACCGGCCGGACGCTCCCGCGTACCTCACGAGCTACCAGGCCAGGGCCGGCGCCGGAGCCGGCCCCGCTGGCCCGCCGCAGGACAACGGCGACCCGGGCGTCCCGCTCTACCTGCGCAGCTTCCGCGCCCGCCAGGCCGGGCCCAATGGCGCCAAGCAGGCGGGCGAGCCGGCCTGGCAGGGCGAGGACCTGGGCGTCACGCCGGCCTGGGCGGAGGTGACCAGGACCAAGGAGATCGTCCCCGAGCGGCGCGAGCAGGGCGCCAAGGTCGTCACCGACGTCTACCTGGTGCGGCATGGCGAGACCCAGGGTTACTCCTCGGAGTCCGGCCTCACCCCGCTCGGGTCGTGGCAGTCGCACCGCCGCGGCCAGGAGATCGCCCGCCGCGTGCTGACCGGGCACCGCGTGGTCATCGCCTGCGCGCCGACGAACCGGGCCAGGCAGACCGCCGAGCACCTGCGCCGCGGCCTGGTCGACAACATGGTCCTGTTCGGCCGCGATGCCGAGGTTGGCGAGGTGGCGGCCGCGGCTGAGTTCAGGAACTTCGCGGTGGCGACGCCGCAGGGCCCGCGCGACGTGACCGCGGCGTTCCGGCTGTATCACAGGGAGATGGAGCGCTACGAGCGGATCGGCCTGGGCGAGCGGCCGGGCTGGCTGGTTGAGACCGACCGGTTCTGGGGGATACAGCAGGGCGGCGGCGACCCGATCACGCACTGGCTGACGATGCCCCTGCTGCACTTCGAGCCGCCGGTCTCGTGCGTGCGCAGGTTCTGGTCAGGGATGCTCAGGCTGCAGCGGGAGGCGGCGGGCAACACCGTGGTCGTCGCCACCCACTCGGGCCCGATCCGGGCGTTCGCCACCTGGGCGATGGGCTATGACCCCGGCGAGCCGTTCAACGCCGAGTTCGTCAGGGTCCGGCTGATCGAGGGCGGCGTCACCGCGCTGGTGCTGTACCGGAACCGCGTGCAGGAGGTGCGGATACCCGTGCCCGCCGACCTGGCCGGGGGCACCGACCCGCGATTCGAGGAGGCATCGGCGTGACGAACGTGGTCTGGTTCGACTCGGTGACCGAGCAGCACAGGTCTTGCCTCGGCGGCAAGAGCATCAGCCTCGGCGAGATGATCAGCGCCGGCCTCCCCGTTCCGCCTGGCTTCGCGGTGACAACGCACGCGTTCCGGCTTGCGAGGGACGGATCGGGCGCGATGCCCGCGATCGCCGAGCACCTGGCGGGACTCGACGTCGCCGATCCCGTCGACGTGTCGGCCAGGGCGGCGGCAGTGCGCGAGCTCATCGTGAGCTGGCCCGTACCGGGGCAGGTCGAGGCTGAGCTCCGCGCCGCCTACCAGCGGCTGTGCGAACAGACGATGACCGCCGACGCGCCGGTTGCCGTGCGCTCGTCGGCGACCTGCGAGGACTCACCCGATGCCTCGTTCGCCGGCGAGCATGACACCTACCTGTGGGTGCGCGGCGCCGACGCCGTCGTCGACCACATCCGCCGCTGCTGGGCGAGCCTGTTCACCGATCGCGCCGTCCACTACCGGGTGGCGATGGGATATCAGCACCTGGACATCAGCATGTGCGTGGCCGTGCAGAAGATGGTGCGCCCCCGCGCCGCCGGCGTCGCATTCACGCTGAATCCGCACGACGGCGACCGTTCCACCGTCGCCATCGACAGCGCCTGGGGCTTCGGCGAGGCGGTGGTCGCCGGCCAGGTCACCCCCGACAACTTCCTGGTCGACAAGGTGCTCGGGGCGATCTCGCGGCGCACGGTCTCGGCCAAGACGCACGCGTACCGGCTGAGCGACGACGGCCAGGTCCGGCTGACCGAACTGCCGCCCGAGGAAGCGGTCGCGCCGAGCCTGTCCGACGCCGAGATCGGGGCGATCGCCAGGTACGCCCGGGCGGCGGAGAAGCACTACGGCTGCCCGCAGGACGTGGAGTGGGCGGTCGACGCCGACCTGCCGGACGGCACCAACATCGTCCTGCTTCAGGCCCGCCCGGAAACGGTGTGGAGCAAGAAGAAGGTCGTGGTCTCCACCGGGATCGACCCGGTTACCAGCATCGTCAGCACCCTTATCAACCCGCTGTACGCGCGCAAGCCCTAACGACCAGGAGGACACCATGCCAGATCGGTTCCCGAGCCCGTTTGAGATCCAGACCCCGCCGGGCGCCGAGGGCTGGGAGAAGCTGTACCTGTACTCCTCGCTGTTCAGCGAGGACCGCCGCGAGTACGAGGACGCGGGCTTCTGGTTCCAGGACGGCGTGCACTGGCCCGAGGTCCTGACGCCGTGGGACGCGACGTTCCTGGAGTTCGCGCTTGCCTCGCTGTCGCAGTACAACACCAGGCATTACCTGATCCCGCCCGCGCTTGGCGTCGACTTCCGCATCCTCAACGGCTACGTCTACCTGTCGCCGGTCGGCGTGGCCAATCCGGCCGAGATCGAGGCCAGGGTTCCCCAGTTCCTCGAACGGGCCGGTTACTACTTCGGCAATTGGGACCGGCTCTACGACAACTGGCTGGTCAAGATCCGCGCCCTGGTGAAGCAGATCAGCGACGTGGAGATCGAGCCGCTGCCCGAGAAGGAGCCGATCGAGGTCATCACCGAGGGCCGCGGCACGGGCAGCGGCCTGACCCTGCATGAGAATTACCACCGGCTCTGCGACCGCGCGCTGCGGCTCTGGCAGTACCACTTCGAGTTCCTCAACCTCGGCTACGCCGCCTACCTGGACTTCTTCGGCTTCTGCAAGCAGGCGTTCCCGTCCATCCCCGATCTCGGCATCGCCCGGATGGTGGCCGGGGTGGAGGTCGACCTGTTCCGCCCCGACGACGAGCTCAAGAAGCTGGCCAGGCTGGCCGTCGAGTCGGGCGTGGACGGCGTGTTCGACGCCGACGGCCCGGACCAGATCCGCGACGCGCTGCGCGGCTCGGATGCCGGGCGGGCCTGGCTGGCCCAGTGGGACGAGGCGTGCGAGCCGTGGTTCAACTTCTCCAGCGGCTCGGGCTTTTACCACACCGACCGGATCTGGATCGAGCACGTGGAGATCCCGTTCGGGTTCATCAAGGACTACATCGGCAAGCTGAAGCAGGGCGCCGACCTGGCCAGGCCGGTTGCCGCCATCCACGCCGAGCGGGACAGGATCGTGTCCGAGTACCGGGAGCTGCTCTCCTCCGAGGAGGACAGGGAGGCGTTCGACGCCAAGCTCGGGCTGTCCCGCACCGTGTTCCCTTACGTGGAGAACCACAACTTCTACGTCGAGCACTGGGCGCACTCGGTGCTGTGGCGCAAGATGCGGGCCTTCGGCGAGGTCTTCGCCAAGGCCGGGTTCTTCGAGCAAGCCGACGACATCTTCCTGCTCAAGCGCGACGAGGTGCCCGAGGCGCTGTGGGACATGTACGCGGCGTGGGCGGTCGGCACCGAGCCGCGCGGCGGCCGCTACTGGCAGCCGGAGATCGCGCGGCGCAAGCGGATACTCGACGCGCTGCGCGAGTGGAACGCCCCGCCCGCGCTCGGCGCCCCGCCCGAGGTGGTGACCGAGCCGTTCACGGTCATGCTGTGGGGGATTACCTCAGAAAGCGTGGCCGGCTGGCTGCGCGCCGCCGAGGAGGGACCCAGCGGCGCGGTGTCCGGCTTCGGCGCCTCTCCAGGGGTAGCCGAGGGCCGGGCGCGGGTCATCTACTCCGCCGACCAGATCGGCGAGGTGGAGCAGGGCGAGGTGCTGATCGCCCCGCTCACCGCCCCGAGCTGGGCGCCCATCTTCGGCAAGATCGTCGCGACTGTCACCGACGTCGGCGGCATGATGAGCCACGCCGCGATCGTCTGCCGCGAGTACGGCCTGCCGGCCGTGACCGGCACCGCCTTCGGCACGGCGAGGATCACCACCGGCCAGCGGGTCCGCGTGGACGGCAATGCGGGCACCGTCACGGTCCTGGACTGACAGGGAAGGACGGCTGACGTGCTCACGGTCGAGCAGAACGAGGAACTGACCAGGGTCGGCGCCGGCACGCCGATGGGCAACCTGCTGCGCCGCTACTGGTATCCGATCGCGTTCGAGCAGGACTTCGACGCCAGGCCGAGCAAGACCGTCCGCTTGCTCGGCGAGGACTGGACCCTGTACAAGACCCCGTCGGGCCGGTACGGCATCATCGCCGAGCGGTGCCCGCACCGGCGCGCCTCGCTCAGCTACGGCGTGGTGCACGAGGACGGCATCCGGTGCGGATACCACGGCTGGCGGTTCGCGCTCGACGGGCGGTGCCTGGAGCAGCCCGCCGAGAGCGACAACTCCAACTTCCGCGACCGGGTCCGCGCGAAGGCCGGCCGCGCGCAGCCGCTCGGCGGCATGGTCTGGGTGTACGTAGGGCCCGACCCGGCGCCCGAGCTGCCGCGGTTCGACGTCTACGTGCTCGACGGCATCAGAGACATCGGGTACACGACGCTGCCGTGCAACTGGCTGCAGATCATGGAGAACTCGGTGGACCCGCACCACGTGGAGTGGCTGCACGGGTACTACTTCGAGTTCCTCGGCCAGATCGGCGGCTTCGAGGCGCCGAAGTCGTTCCAGAAGAAGCACGTCAGGGTGGCCTTCGACGAGTTCGAGTACGGGATCATCAAGCGGCGCATGCTCGAGGGCAACAGCGACGAGAACGACGACTGGAAGATCGGCCACCCGCTGGTATTCCCTTACGGGATGCGGGTCGGCGGCCAGTGGGTGGACCAGATGCAGATCAGGGTGCCGCTCGACGACACCCACACCTGGAAGCTGTTCTACACCCTGCATCATCCGGAAGGCGGCCGCTGGGAGCACCAGGATCGCCCGGTCGCGTACGAGTTTCCCTGGCGGCACCAGGACGGCGCGCTGATCACCGACTACGTCGAGGGCCAGGACATCATGGCCTGGGTATCACAGGGCGAGATCGTGGACCGATCGACCGAGCACCTGGGCCGCAGCGACGCCGGCGTGGCAATGCTGCGCAAGATGTTCAAGGAGAACATGCGGATCGTCGAGGCCGGCGGCGATCCGCTGGGGACGGTGCGGACCCCGCACGAGATCATCGAATTGCCGTGCGAGAAGGACAAGTTCGGCGCCGGGGCGGCATTCGCCGATCAGTGGATCAAGGGCGGGTCGATGCGGTATGCGCCGATTAAGGACGAACTGCTCGCGCTGCACAAAGACGCGGCGGCCGCTCGGGCGAGGACTGCGGCGAGTGGCTGAGTCCGGGTTGCCCGCGGACGCGCACAGGCGGCCGGCCGGCCCGCACCCGCTGCCCGCGGACCCGCACGCGTTGCCGCCGCCGGGGGAGTGGTTCGCGCCGGACGCCGAGCGCCATCTGCTCGACCGGCCGAGGTTCTGCCCGATGTGCGGTGCCAGCCTGGACGGGGGACTGGTCTCCGAGTCCTGGGCAGCCGACCAGCGGATCTTCCTCACCTGGTGCGCGGGCTGCTCGTGGCTGGGGGACGTGGTCCGCTACGACGAGGTCTCCATCGACGAGCCGGAGCACTGACCGCGACGCGATCCGAGCAGCCTACGGAGCGGGCAAGGGCAAAGATAGGGAATTCACCCGATCCGGGTGCCGCGCCTTAGCGCCAGTATCGACGCAACGGGCCAAGACATGGCCCGCCGTTGAGGAGGCAGACATGCATCCGGATGTACTGCGGGCCATAGCTTCGGCCCAAACCCGCGACATGCTGCTCGCCGCGAAGCAGTCAGACCGGGCCAGGCAGGCGCGGCGCGCCGCGCGGCAGGCGAGGGTGAGTCCGGCGTGGCACGGACCGTTCCGGCGGGCCGCGCGCCACGCGCGTCCGGCGCCGGCATGTCGCCTGGTTTCCGATGGCGCGGCGGCAGCGCCCGCGCCTGACGATGGCTGTGGCCATGCTGGTCATCGAGCCGCCTGAGGCAGGGCGGGGATCTGATGGCATGCTGGAGGACATGAGCGCGCGGCCGGCCAGCCCGATCTTCGTTGGCCGGGCCGAGCAGCTTAGCCTGCTCGGCGAGTCCCTCGAGGAGGCCAGGCAGGGCAGCCCGGCGGCAGCGCTTGTGGGCGGCGAGGCGGGCGTCGGCAAGTCCCGGCTGATCAGCGAGCTGGCGGACCGAGCGAGGGCCGACGGGATCATGGTCCTGATCGGCGGCTGCCCGGAACTAGGCGCGGACGGGCTGCCGTTCGCTCCTTTCACGGCGGTGCTGCGCCAGCTGGTTCGCGAGCTCGGGGTGGCGGGGACACTGGAACTGCTGCCGGGGCCGGCGGTGGTGGAGCTCGGCCGCCTGCTGCCGGATCTCGCCGGCGGGCCGGGTTCCGCTTCCGACGGCTACCCGGGCGAGGCGCGGGCGAGGTTGTTCGAGCAGATGCTGGCGCTGCTCGAGCATCTGGCGGAGCAACGCCCGGTCGCCCTGGTCATCGAGGACCTGCACTGGGCCGACCGGTCCAGTCGCGAACTGCTCGGCTTCCTGGTCAGCAACCAGCGGATGCTCGGCAGGGCGGCGATCATCGCCACGTACCGCTCCGACGAGCTGCACAGGACCCATCCGCTCCGCCCGCTGCTGGCCGAGCTGGGCAGGATCAGGTGGGTACTGCGCATGGACCTGCCCAGGCTGACCCGGCATGAGGCAGCCGAGCAGGTGGCAGGGATACTCGGGCGCCAGTCGGCGCCCGCCGTCGTTGACGCGGTGTACCGGCGGAGCGAGGGAATCCCGCTTTTCGTTGAGGAGCTGCTGGCCTGCGACGGCGCGCTGCCTGCGTCGCTACGGGACCTGGTGCTCGCGAGTGCGCAGCGGCTGCCAACCGATACACAGGAACTCCTCATGGTGGCGAGCGTCGGCGGCGAGCACATCTCACATGCGCTGCTCGCCTCGGTCAGCGGTCTTGCCGACGATCGGCTGTACCGCGCCGTGCGCTCCGCCGTGGCCGCAAACGTGCTCCTCAGCGACGCCGCCGGCTACTCGTTCCGGCACGAGCTGATCCGCGAGGCGCTGTACGACAGCCTCCTGCCAGGCGAGCACGGCCGGCTCCATGCCCGCTTCGCCGAGGCCATCGCCGCCGATCCGTCGCTCGTTCCGCCAGGACGCGCGGCCATCTCGCTGGCACACCACTGGCACCGCGCTCACGATGTGCCGCAGGCTCTGGCCGGTGCCTGGCGGGCGGCAGCCGAGGCGGGCCGGGCACTCGCGCACGGAGAGCAGTTCGCCATGCTGGTCCGCGTGCTCGAGCTGTGGGACAAGGTACCTGCGGCCGCGGAGTTGGTCGGCGCCGACCACGTGCTTGTCCTGGAGCGAGCGCTCAGGCTCGCGCATGTGATGGGCGACGACCAGCGCGGGCTGGCGTTCGTGACCGCCGCCCTGGGCGAGATTGACACCGAAGCCGAGCCCGCCAGGGCGGCCCTGCTGCTGGAGAAGCGCGGAACGCTGCGGCACCAGAAGGGCGCCCAGGGCGGGATCGAGGACCTGCGTGCGGCTCTCCGGCTTGTCGCGGGCGGCGACCATAACGAAGAACGGGCAAAGGTGCTGGCCAGCCTCGCGAAGAACCTGTCCAGGGGCACGCAGAACGAGCAGGCGCGGTCGGCTGCCGAGGAGGCGCTGGCCCTGTCCCGCCAGAGCGGTGACCTCGCGACGCAGGCAAGCGCGCTGATGACGCTCGCGTTGCAGGAAGGCGGGACCAGCGCCGGCGATGAGGAAGCGGGCTTCGCGTTGATCGCGCAGGCGCGCGCGTCGGCGGGGCAGGCCGGCGACTACCACATGCTGCTGCGGGCGACGACCAACGAGTCACACCTGCTGGAGGGAATGGGCGCGCACCAGCGAGCGGCGGAAGTGGCGAAGAGCGGCGTCGTGGAGGCGAAGAACTACGGGCTGGCCCGTACAGCGGGCACGTTCCTGTCGATCAACCTGGCCGAGCCGCTGGTGTCGCTCGGCCGGTGGGATGAGGCTGCCGAGGTCATCGAGCATGCGCTCGACCTGTTTCCCGTCGCCAGTACGCGCGCGTCACTGCATCACCTGCACGCCGCGATGGCCGTTGCCCGCGGCGACTTCCCGGCCGGGCGGGAGTCGGCGGCGGTAGCGGAGGACCTGCTCGCCGGCATCGCCTACTACGACCAGTTCCACCTGCCCGGCGCGCGGCTCGAGATCGAGCTCTGCCACGGCGAGGGCCAGCTTGGCGATGCGCTTGCCGCCGCGGAGCGCGCGCTCGCCTCCTTCGACCTGCAGACCAGCCCGCGGTACTGCTGGCCGTTGCTCGTGGCCGCCGCCCGGGTATGCGCCGACGTGGCGGCGCTGCCGAGCGCCGCGGGCGGCGCTGTGATCGCGGCACAGGCCGCGGGCCTGCTCACTGCCCTGCGCACCCAGGCGGCCAAGCTCGGCGTGCGCGGCCTGCTGCAGCGGGCGCACCAGTTCACCTTCGACAGCGAGGTGCTGCGCGCGGGCACGGGAGGCGCGGATGACGCCGCTGGCGCGAGCCGTGCCACTCGCGACCCTGCGGCGCGGGCGTGGCGGCAGGCAGCGCAGGCATGGGACGCCGTCTACGAGCCCTATCCCGCGAGCATCGCCTTGTTCCGCGCGGCCGAGGCGGCCCTGGCCGACAGGGAAGACCGTGACGCCGCCGCCCGCGAACTGCGGCGCGCCGCGGAGATCACCTCCAGGCTAGGGGCAACCCCGCTGCTCAACCAGATCAAGCTCCTCGCCAGGCGCGCCAGGATCCCGCTCGCCGAGGCCGCGAGCGCGCCGGGCCAGGGACCGTCGCGGGCGGACACCGCGGCCGGCTGGGCGGTCGCGGCTGCTCTCACGCCGCGCGAGATTGACGTGCTGCGGCTGGTGGCCGACGGGCGCAGCAACGCAGGCATCGCCGAGGAGCTGTTCATCTCGGTCAAGACCGTCAGCGTGCACGTGTCGAACATTCTCGCCAAGCTCGGCGCGGCCAGCCGGGGAGAGGCCGCGGCGGCCGCGCACCGGCTGCGCCTCCTCGAGCCCGATCCCGCGGCCTGACTCACTGCGCGTGCTCAAGCTTGACGCGGTGCCGCGGCAGATAGACCAGGAAGGCGATCCCGGTCAGGGTACTGAGATAGCCCAGGACAGATGCCGTGAACAGGATCGGGTCAGAGAATTTCAGATCGCGGGGGACCTGCCGGAGGTAGTCGGCAGCAGTTGCCGCAACGAACGGCCAGTAGATCCACGGCGGCCAGCGTTCTTGGCTCACCATTATTATTCCTCCCCGCGACTAAGCGTCCCCCCGGACCGGCGCATCGCCAGCGGGCTGGCCGGCTCGTCTTGTCGCAGGCCGGCTCGTCTTGCTGCCGGCCGGCTCGTCTTGCTGCCGGCCGGCGCCGGGCCGCCGGGCCGCGGGTCGCGCCCTGATCACCCGGCCGGCCTGGTCGCTCAGCCGCTCATGGAAGCCAGGCAGCCCGTGGCTGCCGTGCTGTGCCTCGTCGCCGTGGCTCGCCGCGGGTATCCTCGCGATCCGGGCTCAGCAGCCGGCCCGTTGTCGCGGACCCCGCCGGCCCTCGCTGCCGGCGGATACATCGCCGTGTTGACCGCCGCCGGGCGCGGGCCGCCCGGCTGCGGACCGGGCGGACAGCGCAGGGCACCGCGGCCGCTTGATGCTTGCACGCAGCGAGGTGCCGGTGCCGGGGGACGGCTTGGTGATGTCCCTGGAGGAGGCACAACGGTGGCTGGCATCGTACCGGGCAAAGCGGACACCTTGCCCGACGCCGCGCGGCTGGTCAGGCGCGCTCGAAGCTGACCTGGTCGGTCGGCCCGAGGTCCACCGACGTCGCCAGTACCTCCGCCGCGATCCAGTCCCGGTAGCCGAGCAGGTCGGAGTCTGAGGCGGGCAGCCACAGTGCGATCCGGTCCGACAGGCCGAGCCCCGCCTCCTTGCGCATCGTGTTGACCAGGTGGACGGTCTCGTAGACCCGTCCCTCGCGCCGCAGTTCGTCGTCGAGCGCGGTGTCCAGCGCGACGGTCATGCCGCCGTCGGACGCGACCGCCCAGCCGGCCTTCTCCAGCCGCTCCACCACCACCTCGGACGGCTCGAGCACGAAGCCCATCACCTCGAACCTGCCGTCCACCTCGCGGAACTCGCCCGCGTCGAGCGCCTTCTTCACCAGCGGCATGCTGGCGCCCAGGCGCGGCGCGAGCACCGGGAAGTTCGGCTTGACCCGCAGCCCGCTGGTCTCGATCCGCTCCAGGCTGACGTCCTTGACCCGCAGTTCGTCGGCTATCTCGGCCAGGTAGTCCTCGATCCCTTCGGCGCCCTCGACCACCAGCTTGCGCAGCGGCTGGCGCAGCTTGAGCTTCGCCTGCGCCCTGGCCCGGCGGCCGAGGTCGACGACCTGCCGCACGGCGGCGACGGTCGCGACCAGCCGGTCGTCGGTCTGGGCCGCCCGCGGCCAGCCGGCCAGGAACACCGACTCGGGCGCGTCCGGGCAGACCGCCACGACCAGGGACTGCCACATATGCTCGGCCAGGAACGGGGCGACCGGCGCGATCACCCGAACCGACTGGACCAGCCCTGTCCACAGGGTGCGCAGCGCCGCGGTGTCGCTGTTCCAGAACCGCCGCCTCGACCGCCTGATGTACCAGTTCGACAGGTCGTCCAGGTACGACTCGAAGGCCCGCAGCACATTGACGGTGAGGTACTGCTCGTAGCCGCGGGCGGCGTCCGCGACCAGCCGCGCGATCCTGGCCAGCAGCCAGCGGTCGAGCGGCTGCAGCCCGGGCCACGGATCACCGCTCCCGGCCGCCTCCAGGTCAGGAAGGCTGGGCATGAAGTCCGCGGTGTTCGCGTAACTGGCCAGGAACGAGACGCTGTTCCACAGCGTGAGCAGCTTGCGCTGGATCTCCTTGCCAGGGCCGAACCCGAAGAGCAGGTTCTGGTTCGGCGGCTGCTGGCAGTACTGCCAGCGCATGACGTCGGCGCCCATCCTGGTGAACGCCTCGTCCGCGCTGATCGCATTGCCCCACGACCCGTGCATCTCGCGGCCGCGCTCGTCCAGCATCTTCTCGTACCCGAGCACCTTGCGGTACGGAGCGCGACCGGTCAGCGTGACCGACATGAACAGCTGCGAGTAGAACCACAACCTGATCTGCTCCCGCATCTCGGAGACCCAGTCGGCCGGGAACCACTCCTGCCAGTAGGCTTGGTCAGGCAGATCCGCCGTGGTCAGGCCCTTCGCCGCGCCGGTGGCGTAACCTTCCTCGACGAACTCGTCATTCTCCCAGCCCAGTGTCGAGAACGGCACGATCCCCGCGTCCAGCCAGACGTCGCCGACCTCGGCGATGCGCTGCACCTCGCGGTCGCAGTCGGCGCACCGGATCCGGACCGCGTCGATCCACGGCCGGCGCAGTTCCTTCAGGCCGGTCAGCGGGGTCGTCGCCCGCTCGGCCAGCTCGGCCCGCGAGCCGATCACGTTCAGGTGCCCGCATGCGCATGGGTAGAACGGCAGCGGAAGCCCGTAGTACCTGCGCCGTGAGATGTTCCAGTCCGCCATGTTGACCAGCCAGTCGTCCATCCGGCTGCCCATGTACGCGGGGGTCCACTCGACGCTGGCGTTGGCCTCCCGCATCGGCTCCCTGACCTGGTCGACGGAGATGAACCAGTCGTCGGAGATGCGGAAGATCAGCGGCGTGTGACACCGCCAGCACTCCGGATAGCGGTGCGTGATGTGGCCGGACCGCACCAGCAGGGAGCGCTGCTTCATGTCGTTGACCACCTGATCGGCCACCTCGGCGGTGGTCAGGCCGGCCAGCCAGCCGTACTCGGGGTAGAACCGGCCGGACTCGTCGACCGGGGCGAGCACGGGCAGGTCCTGCGTCTTGCCCAGGTCGAAGTCCTCCGCGCCGCAGCCTGGCGCGATGTGCACGATGCCGGTGCCGTCCTCCATCGACACCTCGTCCCAGCTCACGACGCGGTGCTCCACCCCGCCGCCCGGCGCCAGGTAGTCGAACGGCCCGCGGTAGCGCCAGCCGACGAGGTCGGAGCCGGGCAGCACCTGCGTGAACGTCTCGCCCTCGCCGCGCTGCACCGCGACCCAGTCGCCGTCCGCCAGCCGTCCGTACTCGGCGTCGGGGCGCACCGCCGCGGCCACGTTGGCCGGCAGCGTCCACGGCGTGGTGGTCCAGATGACCAGCGCCTCACCCGGGCGGTCGAGCAGCGGCAGGCGGACGAACAGCGAAGGGTCGGCCCGCTCGGCGTAGTTGCCGACAAGCTCGTGCGCCGAGATCGACGTCCCGCAGCGCGGGCACCACTCGGTGGGGCGGTGTCCCAGGTACAGCCAGCCGCGCTCGTGCACGACTCGCAGGAACTTCCAGATGTACTCGATGTTGGTGTCGGAGAACGTGTAGTAGTCCTTGCCCCAGTCCATCCACTGGCCGAGCCTGACCGACCCGGCGATCAGCTCGGCCGCGGACCATTCCACCACTTCGCGGCACTTCGCCGCGAACGCCTCGAGGCCGTACTCCTCGATCTCCCGCTTGGAGTTCAGGCCGAGTTTCTTCTCGACGCCGACCTCGATCCACAGGCCCTGGCAGTCGAAGCCGTTCTGATAGCGCTGGTCGAACCCGCGCATGGCCTTGTAGCGCTGGAAGGCGTCCTTGAGCGTGCGGCCCCACGCGGTGTGCACGCCGAGTACCTTGTTCGCCGTGACCGGCCCGTCGATGAAGCTGAACTTCGGCCCGCCGGCGTTGCGCGCTCGCACCTTGGCGAAAATGTCCTGACGATCCCAGAAGTCGAGGATCGCGCGCTCCAGCGAATCGGCGTCTGGCTTGTCAGGCAGGGCAGGGAACATGGGCGGGAGTCTATCGCCCCGGCCGGCCATGACCGGCAGGCCCGATCGCCCGCCAGCCGCCGCCCCGGCGTCGGGCCGGCCACCGGCCTGCGTCGGGCCGGCTACCGGCCGGTGATCAGGCCGCGCAGGTAGGCGGCCTGGCCGGCGTGCTGCGCGTCGTCGTCGATGACGCTGACCAGCCGGACGCCGAGAGTCACTGGCGGATCCCAGCGGTCGTCCACGATCCGGTCCAGGTCGGCATCGGTCACGGTCCGCACGAAAGCCACTGACCTGTCGTGTACCGCGTCGTAGTAGCCGGTCAGCAGGTCTGGTGAGCTGACCCGCACCGCGCCCACCTCGTCGGCGCTATGGCCCCAGCCCGTCGCCGCCGCGTCGAACGGCAGGTCGAACCTGCCCGCCCAGCCGCCGGCCGTCCAGGCCTGCTCGGTCCCGGCGACTTCGGACACGTGGTCGTCCTGCACCCTGGTCAGGTGCCAGATCAGCCAGCAGATCGAGTTCGCCGACGGCTGCGGCCGGAACGCGAGCTGCTCGGGCGTCAGGTGATCGGCGACGTCGTGGACCACCTCACGGACCCTGCCGAGCGCGTCTTCGAGCAGTTCGGCGACTGTCATGGGGGTATATCCCTTCCGAAAAGTCTTCGTGCTAGCGGAATCACATACTCACATGCTCAGGAGCGCAGTCATGGCGCCGAGGCGCGGCAGCATCGACATCAACCCGCTCTTCTCCAGGCCAGGGGAGGCCACCGTGCGGCCGAAGTTCGCGCTCGCCGACGACCCGATGCTGCCGGAGACCGCCTACCAGGTGGTGCACGACGAGGCGATGCTCGACGGCAATGCCAGGCTGAACCTGGCCACGTTCGTCGGCACCTGGATGGACCCGGCGGCGGCGAGGCTGTACGCCGAGGCGTTCGACAAGAACATGATCGACAAGGACGAGTACCCGGCCACGGCGGCGATCGAGGACCGCTGCTGGAGGATCCTGGCCAGGCTGTGGCACGCACCCGACCCGCACGAGGCGATCGGCACGTCCACGATCGGCTCGTCCGAAGCCTGCATGCTCGGCGGGCTCGCGTTGAAGCGCCGCTGGCAGCAGGCCCGCCGCGCGGCAGGCAAGCCGGCCGACCGGCCGAACCTGGTCATGAGCTCGGCCGTCCAGGTCTGCTGGGACAAGTTCGCCAACTACTGGGACGTCGAGGCGCGGCTGGTGCCGATCACCGACGAGCACCGGACCCTCGACGGGCATGACATCGCCTCCTACGTCGACGAGAACACCATCGGCGTGGTCGCGATCATGGGAGTCACCTACACAGGCATGTACGAGCCGGTCGGCAAGATCGCCGCTGCCCTGGACCAGGTCCAGGCCGACACGGGGCTCGATATCCCGATCCACGTCGACGGCGCGTCAGGCGCGTTCGTCGCGCCGTTCCTCCAGCCGGAGCTCGAGTGGGACTTCAGGGTCGACCGGGTGCACTCGATCAGCACGAGCGCGCACAAGTACGGCCTGGTCTACCCGGGTCTTGGCTGGGCGGTCTGGCGGTCGGCCGACCACCTCCCCGATGACCTGATCTTCAAGGTCAGCTACCTGGGCGGCGCCATGCCCACGTTCGCGCTGAACTTCTCCCGGCCGGGCGCGCAGGTGCTCTTGCAGTACTACAACTTCCTGCGCCTCGGCCGGGCCGGCTACCGCGCGGTGCAGCGCGCCTCGCACGACGTGGCGACGCACCTGGCGGACGAGATCGTGAAGATGGCGCCGTTCGAACTGTGGGGCGAGAGACCGGACATCCCGGTCCTCGCCTGGCGGATGAAGCACGGCTACACCGACAACTGGGACCTGTACGACCTGGGTAACCAGCTGCGGCAGCGCGGCTGGCAGGTTCCTGCCTACCCGATGCCCGACGACCTGTCTGACGTCACCATGCAGCGCATCGTGGTGCGTAACGGCCTGTCGATGGATCTGGCCGACGCGCTGCTCGACGAGATCGCCGAGTCGGTGAAGTACCTGGACGACCTGGACGGCCCGCTGCCGCACGAGGGCAGGAAGACCGCGGCCTTCCACCACTAGCTGATTCGTCCGAGGGCGCGTAGGGCGCGTCCCAGGCGGCGCCGGCCCGCAGGTCGGCGGCGGCGGCCGCAGCCGTCGCCCGGTCCGGCGCGACCACGCCGGTCGGCTCGGCGCTCTGGACGATCACCACGTCGGCCCGGCCGGACAGGGCGGCGGTGCCGAGCGACCGCAGCGTCGCACCTGGCACGGGCGGCCGCAGCACCAGCCCGTGCCGCCGCAGCCGAGCTTGGCGCCGGTCAGGCCGAGGTGATCACGGATCGCCGACAGCAACTGGGCCGACTCCGGCAGTTCGGCGGCCGTTTCGTTGATCATGAAACTGATCGTGCCGGTCAATCCGCTCTTCCCGGCCGCGACCGCCACCGCCGTCAGCCGCCGGCGATGGCGCCGACGACCAGCAGCGGCTCGCTCCCGCTCAGAACCGGCTCGGGCAGCGCGAAGTCCGGCGGCTCGTGCGACAGGTCCTCCTTGCAGGCGAAGAACCGCACGAACGCCCGGCGGCGTCCGGTGCCGTAGTCGCGCATCGTGCCGCGCAGCACCGGGTAGCGGGCCTCGAGCGCGTCCAGCGCCTCGCCCAGCGTCACCGCGGCGTGGCCGTCGGCGGGCAGGTCGAGCAAAACCTCCCCGCTGACGCCGGCCAGGGTTCGCAGGTGCGCGGGCAGCTCGACCATGATCATGACAGCGTCTGGACCTCCACCGAGAGCACCGACGGCAGGTCCCGCACGGCGGCCGACCAGCTGTCACCCGCGTCCGCCGACACGTACACCTGCCCTCCGGTCGTGCCGAAGTAGATGCCGCACTCGTCGACCGAGTCGACGTCCATGGCGTCGCGCAGGACGTTGACGTAACAGTTCTCCTGCGGGAGCCCGGCCGTCAGCGGCTCCCACAGGTTCCCGCCGGTCCGGCTGCGGTAAACCCGCAGCCTGCCGTCGGGAGGGAAGTGCAGCGAGTCGCTGGTGATCGGCACCACGTAAACGGTGTCCGGCTCGTGCGCGTGCACCGAGATCGGGAACCCGAAGTCGGTTGGCAGGTCGCCGCTGATCTCGTGCCAGGTCTCGCCGGCATTGTCGGTGCGCATCACGTCCCAGTGCTTCTGCATGAACAGCACGTCCGGCCGGGCCGGGTGCATCGCGATCCGGTGCACGCAGTGCCCGATCTCGGCCTCGGGGTCGGGCATGAACTCCGAGCGCAGGCCCTTGGTGACCGGCCGCCACGACTCGCCGGCGTCGTCGCTGCGGAACGCCCCGGCGGACGAAATCGCCGCGAACATCCGGCCCTCGTGCACCGGGTCCAGCAGGATCGTGTGCAGGCACATGCCGCCGGCCCCCGGCTGCCACTGCGAGCCGGTGTCGTGGTTGCGCAGGCCAGACAGCTCCTTCCAGGACTGTCCGCCGTTGGTGGACCTGAACAGGCCGGCATCCTCCACGCCGGCATAGACAGTGTCGGGATCGTGCAGTGACGGCTCGAGGTGCCAGACCCTGGCGAACTCCCATGGATGCGGCGTGCCGTCGTACCACTGGTGCGTACCGGGAATGCCGTCGTAACTGAACTCGTTGCCCGCCGACTGCCAGGTCTGGCCGCCGTCGTCAGACCGCTGGATCTGCTGGCCGAACCAGCTGGTCGACTGCGACGCGTACAGCCGGTCGGGGTTCGCGGGGGACCCCTTGACGTGGTAGATCTCCCAGCCGGCGAAGTGCGGCCCGGTCACGTCCCACTTTTCGCGCTTTCCGTCGCTGGTCAGCACGAAGGCGCCCTTGCGCGTGCCGACCAGGACCCGTACTGCGGTCATGAGGCCTCCTGCCGTGGATTCCGCAACGCGCCCGACGGCTCGGCATCGGCCCGCGGTCGGGCCGACCCGCGCAGAGGCGCATAATGCCGACCCTAAACCGTCCGGCGTGGCTCTGTCGGCCACGCCGGACGATCGGCTGTATATCGCTTAGTACCCGCCGCTGCCGTTCCCGCCGCTGCCGTTCCCGCCGCTGCCGTACTCGTGGCCGTAAGGATCTACGGCGTACGGATCGGCTCCGGCATACCCGGGCTGCGGGGCGGGGACCTGATACCCGGCCTGGTCGTACGGGCCAGGCTGATACGGCGGCTCCTGGTAGCCGGCGGATCCGGCGGGTAGCTGCTGCCCGCTCGGTTCGGGGTACGGGCCGCCCTGGTCTAGCGGCACGGGTGCCGGGTACACGGAGTATCCGGCGTCCGGCTGGCCAGCGGGCAGCGGCCCGTTCCCGTCCGGCTCGTGGCCGACGGTGTACCCGCCGGGCAGGTAGGCGGGATCCGGCCGCGCGTGCGAACCGGATGCGGGCCCCGACTCGGGGTATGCCGGGTAGCCGCCGGACAGATCCGCGCGGCCAGAGCGGTAGTCGGCGGTATCGGATCCGAACGAGTAGCTGCCGGTAGCCGCCGCGTGACCGCCGGGACCGGCGTCGGGATACCCGCCCGATGCCGGCAGCGATGTCGGATAGCCGAGATCGGCGGCCTGGGCCGGGAAGCCGACCGGGGCTGGCACCTGGCTGGCCGGGGTTGAGTAGGCGACCGTGCCGTCCGGGTATCCGCCTACGCTGGCGACGGCCGGCACTTGATAGCTCGGCACCGAGCCGCCGGCCGGAACCGAGCCGTAAGGATCGGCGCCCGGACGCGGATAGTCGGCGCCGGCTCCGGCCGACCGGGAGTAGCCGCGCGGCTGGCTCGAGCCGTCCAGGCCGCGGACCGGCTCGACCCGCGGCAGCGCCGGGATGGACTGCTCACCGGTCTGGCCGTGGCCGGCGGCCTGCGGTAGCTCGAACGATGCGCCGTCAGTGACGCGACCCATGGGCTGCGACTCGTCCGAGGCGGCCCGCCCGCCCCTGCGGTACGAGCGGCTGTCGTCGGCGGAGATCCTGGGGAACGACGGGCTTGTCAGCGGGTCGTCGGCGGCGGGCGCGCTGGCCCGGGAGTCCCAGCCTGGGCCCGTGCTGGCCGGCACGGCGTGCAGCTGCTCGGTGCGGCCCTGGGCGCCGCGCCGCGATCCGCCGCCGCCGAGATCCTCGCGCCAGTCGGTCGGCGCCAGGTCAGCCTTGCGCGCGACCGCCGGGACCAGCGCCTGACCGGCCTTGCGGGCCGGGTCCGGCTGACGTGGCAGACGACCGCCCTGGCCTGCGTCCCGATCACCGCGCGCAGCGGCCTGGACGGTGTCGGAGCGCGACTCGCCGCGGCCTGACCTGCCCGGCTGCTCCACCGGAGGAGTCGTGGTCAGCGGCTTGTCCGACGCGAGCTCGGCCCAGTAGTCGACGTCCGACAGCTCATCCCACTCGTTGCTCGGCCAGTCACCGTCCTCGTCGCGCTTGCCGCGCCCCTGCCGCGGCTTGATGGCCGGCAGCTCGTCCCGCTCACCGACCGCACCGTTCTTGCGGCCGTCCTGCCTGGGGCCTGGCCGGGTCGTGGCGCGCCGGTCAGGCCCGTCGGCTCCGGCGCTCTCGCGCATGCCGACCACCGAACGGGCATCCCTGCGGTCCCTGAACTCGCGGCTGTCCAGGTTGTCCCTGCCGTCCCTGCGGTCCCTGAACTCGCGATCGTCCCGGACCTCCCTGCGGTCCCTGCCGTCACGGCCGTCCGCAAGGTCGCGGTCGTAGTCCCTGGGCGCGACCGGCATCCGGTCAGGCCGGGCCTCGAAGTCATCGATCCCGCGGTGGCCGCCGCGGCCCGCATCCGCGAAGCCACGCCGCGCGCTGGCCGCCGCCGGCTCGCTGATGTCGTCGTGCCTGCTCGCCTGGCGAGCCGGGCGGGCGTCTCGCTGCGGCAGCTCCGTCCTGGCACTCCGGCTGCCGCTGTCCTCGCGCCAGCCGCGATCGTAGGCCGGCAGGTCGGCCGGCCCTCGACCGGCGCCCGACCGCGCGTCCGAGCCGCGGACGGAACGCCCGGCTCCGGCCGGCACCGCTCCCTGCCTGAGTCGCTCGTCCGGCATGTCATCGTGCTGGCGGCGCGGACGCGCCTGTTCGTGCGGGCGGAGGCTGCCCCGGCTGCGTGACCGGACATGGTCGGTAGAAACGTCGTCGAAGTCGTCCTCGTCGTCCGCGCGCAGGTAGCGCATGCCGAGCAGGATGACGATCACAATCAGGGCGACCACGGCTGCCAGACTGATCAGCACGGTCTCGTGCATCGCACCATCCATCGCGGTTTATGACCTTGATTGACGCTCGCGAGGCCCCGCGCGGCCATTGCGCGAGCCTCCTTGCCACCACGAGCGTCCTGGACTGATCGCAAGCCAGTTCGTTAAATGTCAATTGTGGCGGAGCGCTACGGTCTGTGTCACAGGTTTCGAGAAGTTTCACTAACTCTGTCTGCCCTCGGTGACCTTCCGGCTACTATCTGACCCGCTCCCATCCGGCCTCACCTATCCAGCCCGCACCGAAAGCCGGCCCACGCCGATCACGTGCCGGGCTATGGCCGCCCAGGTGGTGCGGAGACCGGCGCCGTCGGGCAGCTTCAGGCGCGCGTTAAGGGCATATACCGTAAAGCGGTATACGTGCTCATCGCCGAGCGGGCACGGCGGGTCGTAGCGAGCGGTCCCGGCACTATTCTGTGCCCGCCTGGCGCCCGTCGGCAGCCGGTTCCGCGGGATGTCCGTCGTGTTCGGGCTGATGTCAAACACGATCCAGTAAATATAGGGAGTAATCGGAGCCTGGCCGTCGTCCACGACGACGGCGAACGACCTTGGCTGCTGCGAGAGCGCTCCCGACCAGTACAGCGGCGGGCTCAGGCCGGCGCCCTTGCAGGTGTACTGCGCCGGCAGCTGCACGTCGCTCCTGAAGTCGGGGCTGGTCACCGTCATCGACTGCGGGGCGACGTGCCGCGAGCCGCTGAGTCCGCCGAGCAAGCCGCAGCCGCCGGCCAGCGGGGCCACGAGCACGATGACCGCCAGTCTCGCCAGTCCGCGGCGGCCCGGTCGCCGACCAGCCAGGACACAGTGACCCAAGCGACGTCCCCTTACCTGACTCTGTGAGCAGAGCATCGCGCGTCGGATACTACGCGCGCCGGCGCCGCCGGCCCCGGCCACGCCGGGCAGGAGCCCAGGCCGCGGTGGGCGCTAGTCAGGCTGCCTGGAGTTACCGAACATGATCTCATCCCAGGACGGCACCGACGACCGCCTGGACCGGCTGCCCGATGCCCGTCGTGCGGGGCGTGCGGGGGGAGCGGCAGGAGCGGCTGCCGCGTCGCCGGCGGCCGGCGTGGCGGCGACCTGGCTCCCGCCGTCGGGCTGGCCGGCGCCCGCCGCGACCCCGGCCGCCCCTGCCACCCCCGCGTCGGCCGACCCGGCCGCGGCCGGGTCCCGCCCGCTCTCCCGCGCCGCGCCCGCGGCCAGCGTCTCCCGGCTGTCCAGGACGTCCCGGCTGTCCAGGACGACCGCAGCCGGCGCCGTTCCGCTCCCGCCAGCGGGCGCGCGGTCGGCCGCTTGCCCCGCGGCCCGCGAGTGACCGGCCGCCTGGTGCTGCGCCGAACCCGCGACCGCCACGCCGGCCGGCATCTGCCTGGACGGGTGCATCGCGCCGCGGCCGGCCGGCCGGTCGGGCTGGCTCCGCTGGTCCGGCTGGTGCGCGCCCGCCGAGGTGGCCCGCGACCCGATCGGCGTCACGGTCGCCGTCACCCCGGCTCGCGCCGCGGGGCCGGGCTCTCGCCACTCTGACTCGCTCAGGCACAGTCTGATGGCCTCGTCGTCATCCGGGGTGACGTGCTTGCTCCGCGGGTCATATACCCACTCGGCCAGGTGCATCCGGCCGGTCACCGTGTAGGCCAGCTGCACCTGCCAGTTGCCGTCCTGCCGCTTGCGCGAGTCCCAGTCCAGCTCGTCCGCGCTCGCACCGAAGTCGGACAGCCGCTGCGTCACGACCTCGCCGAGGCGAGGGCCGGGGCCGGCCTCGCCGCGGCTCCGTACGGTCGCCCGCTGGGCCTCCTTCGCCCTGAACTCCCGCTCGGCCAGCACGGGACCCTCGAACCTGCGGATTCGGTCCACCGGCAGGCCGGCGGCGTCGGCGATCTCTTCGGCCGTCTCGCCAGCGCGGATCCGGTCCTGGATCTCCTTGGGTCGCAACGGACTCTCCACTTCGATCTCGTACTGAGCGAGCCGGGAGAACTGGCCCCGCGCCACGGTCCTGAGGCGTTCGTCGATGGGCAGCGCGAATCGCCCGCTACGGCCGGGAACCACGAGGACCGCATAGCTGCCGTCCTCGCTGACTGCGACGAGTCGCAGTTCCTGCATCAGCGTCCCTTTCGCGCTGTCCTTTCGCACTGCCCGTTCCGGGCTGCCGGTCACCGAGGGCGAATCTCAGTCCTCCCCAGGGCACGAGTCTGACTGGCCAGAGGGCCAGCCGCCAGCACCCGCCCCGGCATGTCCCGGAAATGGTCAGTGATCTGACCGCGGCAGCTCCTGCCAGGTCCCGCTGGTTACCGTGCCCGTGGCCAGCACTGATGGGCAGGGTATTCACCGCGCCCAGGCGTGGTCCGCCGAACGACGATAATCGCGGCGATGAGGCCAGCCGCGGCGATGAGGTCCAGGCGCGGCGATGAGGCCGGTCACGGCGCGATTAAGGCCTCGGGGCAGGGAACGGGGTGCCGGCCTCGTCTACTACGCTCACGGCCATGGACGTCGATGCCGTCTTCGGTTCGCTTGGCCGCTTTAGTGTTCGTTTCCGCTGGTGGATGCTCCTGGTCTGGATCATCGGCGCGATCGCGGCCTCGGTCCTGCTGCCGAGCCTGTCGAGTGTCACGCAGAATGACAACACCAAGTTCCTCCCGGCCAGCGCACCCGTCGAGAAGGCCACCATGCTGGCCAAGCCGTTCGGGACGTCCAATCTGCTGCCGGTTCCGCTCGTCGCCGCCAGGCAGAACGGGCCGCTGACCGCTGCCGACACGGCCGCGCTTGGGGCGCTGCAGGTCAAGCTGAAGGCCGATTCGTCGGTTGTCCGGATCATCGATCTCGGACAGTCCGCACCCGGCCAGGCCGGCCAGGCCAACGAGTTGGTCGTTCTCGTCCATCAGATCGGCGGCGATCCCAATGCGGGCTCCATGCTGGTCGACAGGCTGCGGACCACGATCAGGCAGGTGACGCGGCCCGCGGGCCTGCAGGTGCACCTGGCCGGCAGCATCGCGGTCCAGGTCGACCAGCAGAAGGCCAACGGCAACCAGGGCGGCCAGATCGAGAGGTACACCGCGCTGCTGATCATCGTGCTGCTCGTCGTGATCTTCCGGTCACTGACACTGGCGCTCGCGACCCTGATCCCCGCGGTCCTGTCGTTCGTCATCTCCGGGCCGCTGGTCGCCGAGGCAGCCCAGCATGGCCTCAAGGTGTCGCCGATCGCCCAGTTCCTGATGATCGTCCTGGTGCTCGGCGCGGGCACCGACTACGGCCTCTTCCTCGTGTTCCGGGTGCGCGAGCAACTCAGGATCGCCGGGCACGACGGCGGCCCTGGCCCGTCGGTCTGGGCCGACCTGCGCCGACCACGCGAGCCCGCCATGCAGGCCATCATCACGTCGATCACGAGAGTCGGCGAGTCGATCACCTTTTCCGCCGCGACCGTGATCGCGGCGGTGCTCACGCTCCTGCTCGCCAGCTTCCCGTTCTACGCAGACCTCGGCGTCCCGTTCGCGATCGCGATCGGAGTCACCCTGCTGGCCGCGCTGACTCTGCTGCCCGCGCTGCTGTCGATCAGACTCTCCCTGCTCGGGGTGAAGCGGACCCTGTTCGAGCGGACATTCGGCAGGCCGAAGCTGCTGCGCTGGAACATCCAGGGCGCGGGCAACACCGGCCTGTGGGGGACCATCGCAGGCCGCATTGTCAAGTACCCGGTCCCGACGCTGCTGGCGGGGCTCGTCTTCTTCGGCGGTCTGGCCGTCGGGGTGACCGGCTACAAGGCGGCGGGCTTCGGCGGCAGCACGACCGCGCCGGCCGGCAGCGACTCGGCCGCGGGCCAGGCCCTGCTGACGAAGTACTTCCCGCAGGCATCGGCCAACCCGACCAGCCTGGTCTTCAGGTTCGCCGCGCCGGTCTGGGACCACCCCGCCGCGCTGGGCACGGGCACGGCCGCGCTCAAGGCGAGCCCGCTCTTCACCCAGGTGACCGGCCCGCTCAACCCGGTCGGCATCACGCTCACACCGGCCCAGTACGCGGCGCTACACGAGGCGCTCGGCCCGGCCAAGGACCTGCCGCCCGTGCCGCCCAAGGCCGGGCGGATCCCGCCGGCCGCCTACCAGCTGTACCGGGCGACCGGCAACTACGTCAGCCCAGACGGCCGGACGGTGCAGTTCTCGGTCGGCCTCGCGGCCGGCGACCCCGGCCACACCAGTGCCATGAACGCGGTGCCCGCGATCCGGGCGGCGACAACCCAGGTGGCCGTTTCGATGGACGCGAACGACTCCGGGGTGGCGGGCGAGGCGCCCGCGCTCTATGACATCAGCACGGTCTCCAGCAACGACCTGAAGAAGATCATCCCGATCGCGATCCTGGTTATCGGCCTGCTGCTGGCGATCGTGCTGCGCAGCCTCGTCGCGCCCCTGTACCTCATCGTGTCGGTCGGCATCTCCTACCTGGCCGCGCTCGGACTGGCCGCGCTCCTGTTCATCAACCTTGGCGGCGCCGGCGGCCTGGTGTTCTTCCTCCCATTCCTGATGTTCATCTTCCTGCTCGCGCTGGGCGAGGACTACAACATCCTCGTGATGACCAGGATCAGGGAGGAGGCGCACAGACTGCCGCTGCGCGAGGCGGTCTCCCGCGCGCTCAGCGTCACCGGCACCACGGTCACCTCCGCCGGGCTCGTGCTGGCCGGGTCCTTCCTGGTGCTCGCCATCGTCGCGGGCGGCTCGGGCGGCACCGCGGTCCGCGACATCGGGCTCGCCCTAGCGATGGGCATCCTGATGGACACGTTCCTGGTCAGGACGCTGCTCGTGCCGTCGACCGTGGTGCTACTCGGCCGGTGGAACTGGTGGCCATCCCGGCTGACGGTGGACGAGCCCGATATCCCGGTCGGCCAGCCGGCGTCCCTCGCCGAGCAGGCCGATCACGCCGGCTAGGCGGCCGGAGCCACCCGTGCCCGAGCCGGCGCTGCTCAGCGTGGTCGTGCCGGTGCATGGCGTCCGGCGATACCTGACCGAGTGCCTGGACTCCCTGCTCGGCGCGCCGGGCCGAACGTCGGCTGGCGCCTGGCCCGCCGGGCGGGCGGGGATCGAGGTGATCGCCGTCGACGACGCATCGCCCGACGGGTGCGGTCAGCTGCTCGACGAGCGTGCAGCCGCGGACGCCCGACTGACCGTCATCCACCTGGACCGCACCGGCGGGCCAGGCAACGCCAGGAACGTGGGCCTGGCGAAGGCGAGTGCCCGCTACGTCTGGTTCGTCGACGGCGACGACCTCGTCCCGCCCGGCGCGCTCGCCAGCGTTGCGGGCGCGCTCGCGAGCGAGCATCCCGATCTGCTCCTGATCGACTACGAAGAGCTCCACCCGGACGGCGGCACGCGGCCGAGCCAGGGCGGCGGGCTGCTGCGGTCCGCGCCCCCCGGCCTGTTCTCGCTCGCCGACGCGCCGCAGCTGACCGGCCTGACCATGACGGCGTGGAGCAAGCTCTTCCGCCGCGACTTCCTGCTCGCGCTCGGCGAGCCGTTCCGGCCGGGCATTCACGAGGACATCCCGGTGACCTGCGCGGCGCTGCTGGCCGGCCGGCTGGGCACGCTGGAGGAGGTCTGCTACTCCTACCGCCGGTCCAGGCCTGGGTCGTTCATGGCCACGACAAGCAGTGAGCACTGGAGCGTGTTCGACGCCTATCGTGACGTGCTCGGCCTGCTGCGCAAGCTCGCTGACGCGGGCGACCCGGTGGCCACGCCTGCCGTGCAGTCGGCCATGTTCGGGCGCGCGATCTCGCACTACGCCGCGGTCCTGGAGACGACGGGCCCCGGTGTCGCGCGGGCCGGCCGTCCCGGGCTGGTGCCGCGGAATGAGCGCAGGCGGTTCTTCGAGCGGATGCACGCGGACTACCAGCGCTACCGGCCGGCCGGCTACCGGCGTCCCGCCGGAGTCCGCGGCGTCAAGTTCCGCCTGATCGAGCGCGACGCGTACCTGGCCTACGAACTGCTCGAACCGGTCAACAAGGTGCGGGTGGCGGCGCGCCGGGCGACTCGCGCCGCCCGGCCGGGGCGCGCCCGCGGCGGGTAGCGGACCGGCCCAAGGCCGTTCATGCTCGCCCTGGGCCGGCCCCCGGCTGTGCGCCCTTTCCCTGGTTTCGGCGCTTGCCCGGCCACCGATCGGTAACCTTGCCTTTGGCTGAGCCACGAGCCAGCGGGCAGTCGTTGCGGCTACCGCGGCCCGGGGCACGGGAGCTGCCAGCACAGGCAGCCACCAGCTGACCAGTCGTGACCAGGCTGCGTCGGCCGGTGCTGGGGAGCCATGTCCTCGAAAGCAAATGTTGCGCGGAGGGTGTTGGCGAATGCGGCACATTACTGGTTTCTTTCTTGCCCTGGTCCTGTCGGCGGCGCTGTTCTTCGGCTCCGGCTGGGGCATCGCCAAGTTCTCCGCGATGCAGGCAGACAGCGGTACGCAGCCCGTCTCCGCCTGGACGAGCCCCCACAACGCGCTTCCGCTGGGCGCCCTGCTGGGCACCGGGCTGCTGCTCGGCATCCTGCTTGCGGTCCGCCGGGTGTCCGCGCTGGCCACAGGGCTGCCCGGGCTCGTGCTGCTTGGCTGGTCCGCGCTCGTCCTGCTGCGCGGCAAGCAGGCGCTCAGCTATGTGCCGTTGTCCGGCAGCCACTATGCGGTGGGTTTCGCCAGCCTGCTCACCAGCGGCACCCTCGCATTCGCGGGTGCGGTAATGATCATTCCGCTGTTCATGCCGTCCAGGTGGCACAGCGGGATAGCGGAGGTCGAGGATTTGGACGACGACTACGCGGTCTCCGCCGCGCTCGGTCTGGTGCCCTGAGGGCTGGCCCGCGCACCTGCGGGCTGACCCGCGCACCTGCGGGCTGACCCGCCAGGGGCCGGGCGCCCGCGGGCCAGAATGGAGAACCATGAAGTACATGCTGATGTTCTGGGTCGACGAGTCCGCCGAGGCGGCGGCCGACGAAGATGCGGCCATGATGACCGCCGTCAAGTCGTGGGTGGAGAAGATGACCGAACGCGGCGTCCGGGTGCACGGCGGCCCTCTTCGCTCGGTTAGCGACGCCAAGATCGTCTGTGTCCGTGATGGCGAGCTGCTGGTCTCGGACGGGCCGTTCGCCGAGACCAAGGAGCAAGTCGGCGGCTACGACGTGCTGGAGTGCGCGGATCTGGACATGGCAATCGAGGTAGCCGCCGCGCATCCGCTCGCCAGGACTGCCACGGTCGAGGTGAGGCCTTTCTGGGACCCTCCCTGGGACCACTAACGGCCCGCTGCGCGATGTGAACCCGACGCGCCTGCCGGGCTCGCCGACCGCGATCCGTATCGCACGCGATTCGGCTACAACCCCGGCCGCCCCGGCGGCGTCTTCGAGTCATGACGGGCAAGCTGAGGGCTGCCAGCTTGGCTGCGGCCGTCGGAACGGTCGTCGCGTTCGCGGTCGGCTGCGGCAGCAAGGAAGCGACGCTCACAGGAGCCGGTTCACCGTCGCCATCGATCAGCCCGGTCAGTGAGCGCGGCACGGTGCCGTGGGTCGACAGGCCGGGCCGGTACTTTCAGCCCAAGCTGTCGCCGGCCCACTGGCTGCCGGCCGACGCCAGGCCCTGCGCCGCGGCCCAGCTGCTGGCATCGTTCGACGGCGGCAACGGCGCCACCGGCCACAACTTCGCATACTTCCTGTTCCGCAACGTGGGCCGGACGGCCTGCATGCTGCGCGGCTTCCCGTCGGTCGTGGCCTCCGAGCCGGGTAAGCCCGACGTGACCGCCGTGCACAGCGGCTGGTTCGTCAGCGAGGAGCGATCGGGAAACATGCCGCGCGGCGGCGTCACCATGCTCAGCATCGAGACCGACCGCGATTGCGCGGCTCGTTACGCCAATCCGAACAAGTTCCCCACGCTCACGTACCACACGGTCACCGTCGGCATTCCCGGCGGCGGGCACGTCCTGATCAAGCACGCGTTCGACGTGCTGTGCGGACTGTCCACCGGCCGGTTCTCGATGAGACAGCCGCCCCGGCGATACCCCCAATCTCCGGTCCACGGGGCCAGGGCCACGCTCGAACTGCCCAGCGGCGTCGTCGCCGGGGCGACCTTGGAGTACGGGTCGATCTGACCAACCCAACCGCCAAGGACATGATCCTCCGTCCCTGCCCGGGCTACATTCAGGGCCTCGGCTCCGCCGGGAAGGTGGTCCTCGCGCTCAACTGCCGGGCGCGGCGCACCGTTCCCGCGCACCAGACTGTGCGCTTCGCGATGCGGCTTCGCGTGCCCGCCAGCACGGCTACGGGGCGGACACCGTGTACTGGACTATCGCCACCCCGGTTGGCGCCTGCGCGGATGGGCCGTTGCACGTGTATGGCCGCGACCATTGGAGAATCCACAGCTCGGCCCGGCCGGACCAGGGCCGGCGCGGCGGCGTCAGTGGTGCGCGGCCGCGAACTGGTCGGCCTCGGTGGAGCCGGCCAGCGCCGTGGTCGACGCGTCCGGGTTGATGGCCGAGGTGACCAGGTCAAAGTAGCCGGTGCCGACCTCCCGCTGGTGCCTGGTCGCCGTGTAGCCCTCGGCCTCGGAGGCGAACTCGGCGTCCTGCAGCCTGACGTAGGCGGACATGCCCTCGTCGGCGTAGCCGCGGGCCAGGCTGAACATCGAGTGGTTCAGCGCGTGGAAACCGGCCAGCGTGATGAACTGGAACGTGTACCCCATGGCGGCGAGTTCCTTCTGGAACTTGGCGATCGTGGCGTCGTCCAGGTTCGCCCGCCAGTTGAACGACGGCGAGCAGTTGTAGGCGAGCATCTGGTCCGGGTACACCGAGTGGATCGCGTCGGCGAACTCGGCCGCGACCGACAGGTCGGGCGTAGACGTCTCCATCCAGAGCAGGTCAGAGTAGGGCGCGTACGACAGGCCGCGCGCGATGCAGGCGCCGATGCCGTTCCTGACGCGGTAGAAGCCTTCCGCGGTCCGCTCGCCGGTCACGAACGGCTGGTCCCGCTCGTCGACATCGCTGGTCAGCAGGGTCGCGGCCTGGGCGTCGGTCCTGGCCACCACGATCGAGGGCACGCCGCACACATCGGCGGCCAGGCGCGCGGCGCTCAGCGTCTTGATGTGGTGGCCGGTCGGGATCAGCACCTTGCCGCCCAGATGGCCGCACTTCTTCTCGGAAGCCAGCTGGTCTTCCCAGTGCACCCCGGCGGCGCCCGCCGCGATCATGGACTTCATCAGCTCGAACGCGTTCAGAACGCCGCCGAAGCCGGCCTCGGCGTCGGCCACGATCGGCGCCAGCCAGTGCGGCGCTCCCTGGTTGCCCGACTCGGCCCAGGTGATCTGGTCGGCGCGCAGCAGGGCGTTGTTGATCCTGCGGACCACCTGCGGAACGGAGTTGACCGGGTACAGGCTCTGATCCGGGTAGGTCTGCCCGGCCAGGTTCGCATCGGCGGCGACCTGCCAACCGGACAGGTAGATCGCCTTCAGCCCGGCCTTGACCTGCTGCACCGCCTGGTTGCCTGTGACCGCGCCGAGCGCGTGCACGTAGTCCCCGCTGTGCAGCAGCGACCAGAGCCGCTCGGCGCCCAGCCGCGCCAGCGTGTGCTCCTCGGTCACCGAACCGCGCAGGCGGACCACGTCGGCGGCGGTGTAGGTCCGCTCGGTGCCGTCCCAGCGCAGATCCGCCGCCCAGCTTCGCTGCAGCTCGGCCGCCTGGCTGTCGAAGTCTTTGCTGCCCTCGAGGCGACGATTGTTCACTGGACCTCCTGATGCGTGCCGTCCCCGGGTGTTGTTTCCAGCTTCGCCCGGCGCGCCTAGGCCGCGGTAGGGACCTTGTTCATGAATTTCTTCAGATCTTCGTGTAGTCTGAAGATGTGACAACTTTCGTTGCGAGAGAACTTACAACTTTGCCAGAGAGCGGACTTGATCTCGTTCTCTTCGGCCAGCGGCTGCGCCATATCAGGCGGACGAAGGGGCTGACCCTGGCCGAGCTCGGCGAACGGGTCGGCCGGGCGCCCTCAGTGCTTTCGCTGCTGGAGAACGGCAGGCGTGAGCCCAAGCTGTCGCAGATCGATGCCCTGGCGAACGCGCTCGGCGTGTCGTCGGACGAGCTGATGCGGCGCGAGGCGCCAAGCCGTCGCGCGCAACTCGAGATCGCGCTCGCCGAGGCGCAGCGCGACCCCACCTACGCCAGGCTCGGGCTGCCCCGCCTGCGGCCGGGCCCGCGCGTGCCGAGCGAGGTGATCGAGCACGTCCTGGCCCTGCACGACGAGCTGTGCAGGCAGCAGGCCAAGCCGACGGCGACACCCGAGGAGGCCAGGGCGGCCAACGCCGACCTGCGCGCGATGATGCGCGACCGCGGCAACTACTTCGCCGAGATCGAGCAGGCCGCCGCGCGGGCGCTCGAGCCGGTCGCGTACTCGGGCGGCGCCCTGTCCCAGGGCATGCTGCTGTCCGTCGTGTCGCACCACGGCTTCTCCGTCCGGTACGTCCAGGACCTGCCGCGGTCAGCGCGCTCCGTCACCGACCTGCGGAACCGGCGGATCTACCTGCGCCAGGAGTCGCTTGGCATGCACACTCCGCGTGCGGTCCTGTTGCAAACTCTCGGGCATTTCGTCCTCGGCCACAGCGCGCCTCAGGACTTCGCCGACTTCCTGCGGCAGCGGGTGGAGGCCAACTACTTCGCGGCCGCCGTGCTGGTGCCCGAGCATGCGGCGGTCACGTTCCTGCGGCACGCCAAGGAGAACAGGAACCTGTCGGTCGAGGACATGCGGGACGTGTTCTCGGTCTCCTACGAGATGGCGGCGCACCGGTTCACCAACCTGGCCACCCATCACCTCGACCTGACCTGCCACTTCGTGAAGAACGACGCGGGCGGCATCATCTACAAGGCCTACGAGAACGACGGGGTCGTCTTCCCGGCGGACGCCGCAGGGGCGATCGAGGGCCAGCGGATGTGCCGGTTCTGGTCGGGCAGGCAGGTATTCACCGCGGCTGACCGGTTCAGCCCGCACTACCAGTACTCGGACACGCCTTCCGGCACGTACTGGTGCGTGGCCTCGGTCGATCCGGGCAGCGAGCGCGGGTACGCGATCACCATGGGCGTGCCGTTCGACGACGCGCGGTGGTTCCGCGGCCGGGACACGACCAAGCGCACCAGGTCCGCGTGTCCCGACCCGGCCTGCTGCCAGCGGCCGCCGGCGAGGCTGGCCGCGCGCTGGGACGGGATGGCCTGGCCGTCGGCGCGGGCGCACTCCCACATCCTGTCGGCGCTGCCGTCAGGCAGCTTCCCCGGCGTGGACGAGGCCGACGTCTACGCCTTCCTCGACCGGCACGAACAGGACTAACGGGACTAACAGGGCTAAACGGAGTCCCGGCGAACTCAAGGCGAAGACTTTGCGCCAGATACAGCCGCAGTCTTTACGTCCAACCTCAAACTCTTCGTGTTAGTCCGGCGCACAGGGGGACGATGACGCCTCGCGAGCAGGCTTCTGGCGAGCACGTCATCATCTTGGCCTGCCGCGGGGCTGGAACGGTTACGCGAAATTGGGCGGGCGCTTCTCGCGGAGCGCCGCCGCGCCCTCGAGCAGGTCGGGACCCATGAACGTGAGCATCTCGTAGGCGGCCGACTGGTCGAAGATCGGGCCGGCGCTGCGCAGCCAGCTGTTCAGCGCGCGCTTGGTCAGCCTGATCGCCAGCTGCGAGCCGGTCGCCAGGGTGTCGGCGACCCGCAGCGCCTCGTCGAGGACCTCCGCGCGCGGCAGCACCTTGCTGACCAGGCCGATCCGCTCGGCCTCGATGCCATCGAGCATCTCGCCCGTCAGCAGGTGATAGCGCGCCTTGGCCATCCCGCACAGCAGCGGCCAGATGATCGCCGCGTGGTCGCCGGCCGCCGCGCCGAGCTTCACGTGGCCGTCGCCGAGGCGGGCGTCCGCGGCGCAGATGCTGATGTCGGCGAGCAGCGCGATCACCAGGCCGGCGCCGACGGCGACCCCGTTGATCGCCGAGACGATCGGCTTGTCGCAGTTGACCATGTTGTAGACGAGGTCGCTCATCTCGCCCAGCATGTGCGAGGTTCGGCCGTAGTCGCCGGCCATCCGCTGCACCATCGCGAGGTCGCCCCCGGCGGAGAACGCCCTGCCGGCCCCCGTGATCACCGCCACCCTGGTCGCCTCGTCGCGGGCGATGTCGGCCCAGATCCGGGCGAGCTGGCCGTGCATCTCCTCGTCTGCCGCGTTGTAGACTTCCGGCCGGTTCATGGTGATCAGGAGCACGCCGTGCTCGCGCCGTTCAACGTGCAGGTGATGGTAGCTGCCGTAGTCCATGCCGTGTCCGGCTCCTCGCTGTGTGGGCTGGGCTCGTTCGATGTTGGAATGATGACATGACCCCCAGCGCGCCGCCCGGGCGGCTGATCGGCGCGGGCCGCGCCGCCGACGTCTACGAACTCGGCCAAGGCCGCGTCCTGCGCAGATACCGCGTCCCGTTCGACGTCGCCCCCGAGGCCCGGCTGATGACCTACCTGCGCGAGGCGGGATTCCCGGTACCGGAGGTGTTCGACGCCGACGGCACCGATCTGGTCATGGCCAGGCTGAACGGCGCCGACATGCTGGCCGACCTGGCGGGGAGGCCATGGCGAGCGGCAAGGCACGCGACCGCGCTCGCCGCGCTGCACGACAGGCTGCACGAGATACCGGCGCCGCCGGACCTGCCCGGCCGGTTCGGTGACGGCGGCCGCGTCCTGCACATGGACCTGCATCCGGGCAACGTGATGCTGACCGGGGGCGGCCCGGTCGTCATCGACTGGTCCAACGCAGTGGCAGGCCCGCCAGGCGCCGACGTGGCGATGGCCGCGCTGATCATGCGGACGTCGGAGGTCGACGACCTGCGCGCTCCGGCCCGCCTGGCGGTCGGCCTGGTGCGGAGCCTCGTGGTCCGCAGGTTCGAGTCAGCGGTCGGCGCGGACCCCGGTCCCTACCTGGCCCAGGTGGCGGAGTTCCGGCTGCACGATCCCAATGTCCGCGCGGCGGAGGCGGACCGCCTGCGCGAGATCATCAGGACCGCGCCCGGCCCGGGCCGGTAGCCGCAAAACCTCGTCCGGGCCCGATGCGCATCCGCCCGCCGCATACTACTCTGGAGTAACTTAGGCCGGCCGCGGACGGACCGCGGACGGACCGCGGACGGCCGCGGCGGACTCGGCGCGCTGCCGCGCGGCCCGCCGCGCCGAGGCGGCGAGGAGTTCCTCAGATGAGCGATGGCGAGCAGGCAGCCGACGCGTTCACACTCGACTTGTCCGACGATGTCCGCGAGATGCGCGACTGGGTGCACGAGTTCGCTCGCAACGTCATGCGCCCCGCAGCCGCGGAGTGGGACGAGCGCGAGGAGACGCCCTGGCCGATCCTCGAGGAGGCGGCCAAGATCGGGCTCTACTCGCTCGACTTCTTCGGCGGACAGTGGTTCGAGCCGACCGGGCTCGGCACGCCGGTCGCCTTCGAGGAGATCTTCTGGGGAGACGCGGGCACCGGCCTGGCGCTGACCGGAAGCTGCCTGGCGGCCGTGGCGGTGAGCGGGCACGGCACCCCGGAGCAGATCGGGGAGTGGTTGCCGCAGATGTTCGGCGGCCCTGGCGACGTGAAGCTTGGCGCGTTCTGCTCCTCGGAGCCCGACGCGGGCAGTGACGTCGGCGCCATCCGGACCAGGGCCGTCTACTCCGAGGCGACCGACGAGTGGGTGCTGAACGGCACGAAGGCGTGGGCCACCAACGGCGGCATCGCCGACGTGCACGTGGTCGTGGCCTCGGCCGACCCTGAAATGGGCAGCCGCGGCCAGGCCAGCTTCATCGTCCCGCCCGGCACCAGAGGGCTGTCGCAGGGGCAGAAGTTCCGCAAGCACGGAGTCAGGGCCTCGCACACCGCCGAGGTGGTGCTCGACGACGTCCGGGTGCCCGGCCGGTGCCTGGTCGGCGGCAAGGACAAGCTCGACGCCAGGCTGGCCCGGCTGGCGGGCGGCCAGCCGGGCGGCGAGCAGGCGGCGATGAAGACCTTCGAGGCCTCGCGCCCGTCGGTCGCCGCGATGGCGGTCGGGGTCGCCAGGGCGGCCTTCGAGTACGCCAGGGACTACGCGGTCGAGCGGGTGCAGTTCGGCCGGCCTATCGGCCAGAACCAGGCGGTCGCGTTCATGCTGGCCGACATGCAGGCCTCGGTCGACGCGGCCCGGCTGCTGACCTGGCGGGCGGCATGGATGGCCAGGAAGGGCCGCAAGTTCACCAGGGCCGAGGGCTCGATGTCGAAGCTGGTCGCGGCGGAGACCGCGGTGCGGGTCACCGAGCAGGCGATCCAGATTCTCGGCGGCAACGGCTACACCAGGGACTACCCGGTCGAGCGCATGCACAGGGACGCGAAGATCTTCACGATCTTCGAGGGCACGTCGGAGATCCAGCGCCTGATCATCGGAAGGGCCGTTACCGGGCTCGACGTGCGGTAATAATCGCTGGTCATGGCGCTGATGTGGGACTGGCCGAGCGCGTTGAGCGGGGGAATCGAGCGGCTGGTTGTTTGCCCGTTATTACCCGTTGGTTCCCGCCGGTTCCCAACGCGGTGCTGGATCCGTGCTGACCCCTGGGGCCGGCCCGGTCGCCGCCAACTAACCGATCGTGGTTACAGCGGGTAATGAGCGCGAGGGCGAGCCGGGATCGGGAAGGGCGGCGACGGCATCTGGATGCTCATGACCGCGACGGTGCACGGCACCTTCGTGGATGGCCGACGGTCATGTGCTGAACGGCCTCCATAAGCGGCTTTGCGCAGGTTTGATTCCCTAGCACGGCACCCACAACAGCGGAAGCAGGGTCGGCCGATGAGTTTCCTGCTGGTAGAAGCCCGGTCGCCGCTGCCCGGCACGCCGCTCGGCATGCGCAGCAGGCGGCTGTGATGTGGCGTCGGCGGGCGCACGATCTGCTGCAGCGCCCCGCAGATTAAGAGTGGGACACCGGCCGTCCACCGAGTACGACTCCGTCCATCTGGCCTGGTCACGTATGGTGCGCGGTCCATCCCGTGCGCTCGAATCGAGTGCGGGGCACCAGTTCAGTAGCAGGCAGCCACCGGCGCGAGCCTGGCGGCTGGTGTCGGCGGGGCCGGGCAGAATGATTTGGTGAGCAACCCCGAGCTGATCACCGCCGTCGACCTCGATCAGTGGTCCGGCACCCTCGCGGCTCAGACGACGCTGCCGATCCTGGTCCGCAGGCTCATCCTGGCCACCACGCCGGTCAGCGAGATCACGATGCGCGCACGCGAGGGCGCGCTCCTGCCCGGCTGGGACGGGATCGTCCGGTCCGACGCAATGGATCCTCATGTCCCGCTCGGGACCTCGGGGTGGGAGCTGGGCACGAGCAACGACCCGCGCGGCAAGGCCCAGTCCGACTTCCGCAC
>WNGL01000241.1_pt1 | contig 75015 bp, 71 predicted proteins | sample 5400591 | NCBI WGS metagenome assembly WNGL01 (sample SAMN13153377, study PRJNA577476) | soil metagenome | isolation source: 80 cm soil or saprolite under Garry oak tree replicate 1 | place: USA:California | collected 2016-06-15 | reverse complement strand
CCGACTTTCATGGTCACGATGCCCGACATCATGATCATGATCTGACTTCAGCGGTCGCGATGCCGCACATCACGATCATGATCTGACTTTCACGGTCGCGATGCCGCACATCAAGACCATGATTCGATTTTCACGATCACGATGCCGCACATCAAGACCATGATTCGATTTTCACGATCACGATGCCGCATATCATGATCAAGATCTGACTTTCACGGTCACGATGCCGCACATCATGATCATGATCCGACTTTCACGGTCACGATGCCGCACATCATGATCATGATCCGACTTTCATGGTCACGATGCCCCGCATCACGATCATGATCCGATTTTCATGGTCACGATGCCCCGCATCACGATCATGATCCGATTTTCGCAATCACAATGCCCCACATCATGATCATGATTCGAGTTGATTGATAACAAATATAAGAGCAACCGAGGAGGTGTCGTGGAGGACACCACTGCGTCCTACAACTTTGAACCGGTGTGGGTCAAGACGGTGTCTACCGGACGCTTACGGGCAGTGTCGCATTGCGGCAGGACTCCAGATACGCATCGGAGGTTGCATCCCAATTGGTGGTCATTTTGGCTTCACAGGCAAGTTGGCGTGACAATCTTTCGCGCAGAGCCGCATCGGCGAGAAAGCTTCCGATTGCAGATGCCAGGGCCTCGGCCGATCCAGGCTCAACGAGAATCCCAGTCGCTCCATCCCGAATCTGCTCCGGAATCGCGCCCACACGTGTGGCAACCACTGGACATGCAAAATTCGCGGCTAGCGCGATGATACCCGACTGGGAAGCGCTCACGTAGGGGACAACCACGATCTCTGCGGCCTGAAAAATATCAGCCACTTCGGTATCATCCACCCAACGGTTAACGACATTGATGTTTCTTGCGCCCTCAAGCAGCCGACGATACGGACGCAGATCTCCTTCACCAACGATATTCAGATGAAGGTCCGCCCATCGGCCCTGCAACATTCGAAAGGCGTGGATCAGAACATCCAAACCTTTATAAGCCGTAATACGGCCAAAGAAAAGAAGGGAGCAGGGAACCCGCGAAACGGGCTTAGCATGTGAAAACTTATCGTAAAACGAGAACACGGCATGCGGGATTACGTCGATTTTGTCTCTTGCGATACCTCTAGCCTGCATCTCTTCAACAAACCTGCGGCCCAGCACAACGCAACGCGCAGATCGCTGGGCGGAGATTGTCTCCCATAAACTGCTCATCAGATGGTTGAAGCCTGGATGCGCCGCCGGGTCGTGGATCGTTATCACATGTGGAATGCCTTCCAAGTAACCCTGCAGGAAAGGTGTCCAGGGATGCACCATGGGATATAACAGGACATCGGGTCGATGGCATGCGATCTGATCCGCGAGCTTGCGGAGGCGGTTGGAATTGAAGCAGGAGACTATTGCCTGGATCGACGTCTCGAAGGTGGGTACTTCGACGATTTGAAGGCCGGATTCGCGCCACAGACCGATGTGGTCGGCGTTTTGCGAAACAACCGCGAACAAGTCTGCCTTTTTGGAAAGGTGAGATGCCAGTTCGAAGCTGATAGGGCCGCCCGGGCCGTGCCTTCCTAGGTAAATGACACCAATGCGCATGCAGGGGAAATCTTTTTGGCAGTCATGATCTCAATGTGGCGAGGTTGGAAACATCTTCGTAAATGCTTGCGAGTTTAGAAATCGACTGTTGCCATGTAAACATCTTCGCGCGCTGCAGTCCTTTCAAAATTAGCTGTCTTCGGAGATTCTCGTTATTGAGAATCCCAGCCACCGACTCCGCCAATCTTCGAATGTCCGACGGTTCGTGCAGAATGGCCGCGTCGCCGACCACTTCCGGTATCGCGCCTGCTTTGGAGGTCACGACGGGAGTGCCACAGGCCATGGCCTCGAGTGGGGGCCACCCGAAGCCTTCGTATATGGATGGAAAAACGAGAACGTCGCAAGAATGGTAAGAAACCACCAGTTCAGCAGGTTCCACCTTGCCAAGATGCACAATCCGATCCGCTAGGTCGAGATCGTGGATGAGTTTCTGTTGCGATCGTGTGAAATCCTGGCCCACTTTGATGAGTCGCACCGGCTGTCCCATGCCGGTGACTAAGGCGTGCAAAACGCGTAATACGGATTCCACATTCTTGTATGGAGTATTTAATCCGACGTGCAGCAGTAAACGTGAGCCGTCGGGGGCAAACTTTCTTCTGAAAGCCATCACTCTTTCGCGATCGGCATTCTCATTAAAGACGGAATCCACGCCGAGATAGACGACCCGAACTTGTTCGGATGTACATCGTGAGTACGTGAGAATGTCTTTCTTTGTGTTTTCAGAGATGGCGATTACGCAAGCGGCTTTATGCAGGAGATTGATGGAATGATGGAATAACCTGGTGATGATTGAAGGAAACAATGACGTCGAAGTGATGTTGTTTGGATGAACGAACGTCGTGAGGTCGTGACAGGTCACGATTGTCCGTTGCGCATGAAGGTGGCGTAAGAGATATGCATGTAGATGATCCGTGACGTGGTTGACGTCTCCCTGAATCTTCCTGGCCCGGATTGGGTACCACCCATATCGAATGGCTTGCGTCGCTACTCCGCGGCCGATGCGTCCGATGGGGAGCAGGGAAGGAGAAGGTGGTTTGACTTCGAGAACGCGGATGTCCGGGTGATAAGTGCGCAAGCTCTCTACAATCCGGTCGCCATATTGAATGATACTAGGCGAGTCCAGGAGGCCTCGGATCAGACTGACTCGCATGTTGGCATATCCTTAAGAGGGGTCATCTCCGGGTAAACCATGAAACTGCTCAGGAACAAATTACTCTGCGCGGCGGCCATCGCGGTCCACGTAGTCGTCGAACAATTCATCGCGGTTTGCGACTCATTCTACCAATATAACCGCACTCCCGTGGTGTCGAAGGCGGCCTCGTTGCTAACCAGCCACATGTCTTCGGTCTGCGCCTGTGCGATAAGCATCCGGTCGAAAGGATCCCGGTGGGCGATCGGGAGCTGTCCAGCAAGCTCTGCGTGGACCAGCGATATCGGCAAGGCTCGGAAGCCCTGTCCGAGTACGTAGGCGTTCACGGTCCCTGCAGTGCCCGGCCACTCGAGCTTGCCGATCCGCACTTTGGTAGCGATCTCCCAGGCCGATGCTGCGCTCACGAATACGTCCGTTGCGTCATCGGCGATCGCCTTCCTGGCCTTTCGAGAGAGGCCCGGGTTCGACGTGGCCCACCACAGAAGCGCGTGCGTGTCGAGAAGAAGTCTCAAGAGTTTTTCCCTCCCACCCCTCTAGCTCGGTTGCGGGAAGCGGCTCGAAGAAGGCATCCGGGATCTTGACGAGACCGCGCAACGTCCCCGGCCGGCGTTTGGGCGGCTGTTCAAGAATCGGTACGAGTCGCGCGACGGGCACCTCCCCGCGCGCAATCACAATTTCCTCTCCGGCATGGGCTCGCTCGATAAGCTGGGACAGCGTCGTTTTCGCGGCGTGGATCGTGACTTTCATGGCTTTCATGTTAGCTAAATAGCTTAGCTAACACAAGAACCTCCAAGACGATGCGTAATCCCACAGCCTGCAAAAAGACTCCGGATCAGATGGACTCGCATGTTGGCACATCCTTCAAATGATCGGCCAAAAGTGATAGGTCTTCTTCATTCAACTGACGACCCGCTGCCTTACGAAACACAGCACGATATTGTTTTGCTGTGCGTTCCCAACTGAAATCCTGTAAGCGCCGGGCGCCGCGGCGGCGAAGATCTTCTCTTAACGCGGGGTTCGTGTGCATTTCGGCGAGCGCGCCGGCAATCGACTTCACTGAGGCTGGATCAAAGAGAAGAGCACCATCGGCAGCTAATTCCGGCAAGGACGTCACGCCAGAACATGTGACAGGCGCATTGTCCTGCCAAGCTTCGAGTAATGGCATGCCAGCGCCTTCGAATAGACTTGGAAAGACCACGAATTCGGCCAATCGATAAAGGGCGCGTAGCTCGACCGGCTCAACCATCCCCAGGAATTTCACCTGATTTTGCAGTCGAAGCTCCATCAATCGTTTTTTGATCGTGGACCAGAATTCGGTTTGGTAGCCGGTACACACCAATTGCAACCGAAGACCATGTTGGTCCCGAAGAAACGCTAACGCTTCCAGGAGGCCAATATGGTTCTTGTGTATCCGAATCATGGAGGGAAACAGCGCGAACGGATCAGTCAGAGAATATTTTTTTGGTACAGAACGGGCAAGAGCATCACCTGGAAAAGAATGAACCTGAGTTGGCGACGCAAAATAGATCACCTGGACTCGGGCGGGATCGGTCTGATACTGGTCAACGATGTCCCGTTTCACCCATTGTGAAATAGCCACTATCGTGTGGGCGCCTTCACAGCCCGCTCGAAACATCTTCTCCTTCCAAATTAGCTCATCGCTGGAGAAAAAGCTGGGATAGTGCAGATGCTGGAGGTCATGAACGTTATACACCGCAGGTAGGTCAGACCTAATAAACTGCGGTGTGGGGAAGTAAATCAGGTCGCATCCCAGGCGTTCGTAAAAACCGTTGGATTTTGGGACAAGCGGCCATGTCGACGATCTCCCCACGGCATTCCGCAGTAGACGTCTGGCCGCGCTCAATACCGGCCGGAAAGGGGCAGCAGCCCGCTTGGCAAATTCCAGTTTCGGACCGCGGACGATCGTCTGATTGGGTCCCGTGTAAGGCTTAAGCCAGTCCGCATTTTCCCATGGACCAATCAGAACGTACTCTTCTGGCCCGTCCAGCTTGCCGAGTGCCTGCACCAGAGCTACTAATACGGTCTCGATGCCGCCGACGCCCTTTTCAGCAAACATCTGAGAATTGATGGCTATTCTAAGCCTGCGATTTGAGGGGTTGACCATAGATCCGGTCCGTGCGATGGACGGCCTCCAAAAGCATCACCTAATTCTTATGCTTCCAGGTCATCGCTGGGTAAAGCATAACGTGTATTGGGGTGATTTGCGTGAGGACGAAGAGTATCGGCATCACGGCTCCGTTACCTCTGTGACAGTGCCGGATGATGGCGGTTGCCCGATGATCGTCTCTGGCTCCGCTACCGGCAGTTGAAGATGACGGAAGATGTCCGTGAAGCGGTGGACATACGTATGCTGGTGTAAGGTCCGTTGATAGCCCGCCTCGGCGATTGCGCGACGTTCGGACTCATGCGAAAGATAGTATCGGATCTTTTCGATGAGCTCCGGAATCGTCCCGAAGCATACAATCTCCCGGCCTTCCTCATAGTACGATTCGAGATCTTCCGCCTGGCCCGTGAGCGTGAAGCCGCCGCATCCGGGGACTTCAAAATTGCGGCCCTTGATCTGTTCCGGCAGTGGCGGGCCATCGGCCGGAGCCGGGGTGACGGGTTTGGGCGATCGCAGCCCCAACTGTTTCAACGTTCCTTTCACCGCAGGCGGAAGCATCCTGGCAACGCGTCCGGACAATCGATGCGCGATTCCGGCGGGACGCTCGATACCAGTGGAAGAGGAGTTCGACAGATTCAAGTTGATCCGGCTTGTGCTGAAAACATCGATCATCTGTTCCTGCGTCAGGCGACCCGATTCCCATCCCGATCCCCATGTCTGCACGTTGATGCCGGCTTCGCGTAGTGCATCGATCCACCTCCGCCGATCCCCGTGCGGCTGGCCAACGAAAGTGACATCGTATCGCAGAGGAAGCGGGGCGCGCTGGTACCGGAACTGATTGCAGGCCCATTGGCTATGGATCACATTGCGATACCCAATCTGTTGGTACTTGGGCAAGGCGCTGCGGGTGGTGGTGACCGACCAGCCGAAACAGGGCGCCCAGTGGCGAGTGTAGTTGTCGAAACGCCAGTGATCGTCGCACAGTTTGCCCAGGTCGAAGTAGAGGACGTCGTGGCCCATCCGGACGAGCGAATCGAAGAAGTTGTAATGCTCGAAGCTATAACCCTGGGCTGGATTGCCGTAGTCGTACTTGAGGGCGGCGTAAAGAATCAGCATGGGATGTTCGCGATCACTGCCTGCGGGCGCGCAAATGATAGCCGAAACACAGCAACTCCGCAGAGCCGCTGTCAGCCTTGCTGAGACGCGCCATCAGGCGGAGTAATCGTCCCGCGAAGAAAAAGCGCCACCGCTGCAGGACGCCGACTTGCGGTGCATAGCGGGCAGCCATCTCCGGGACACGGCGCAGTTCCTGGGCGATGTATTCAAAATAGTTGCCGTTGGGCGTGAGCTCCACTAGCTCAAGCCCGCTTCTGGGAAGGTGGTGTTCATAAAAGAAGCGGCTGAATCCGGTTGAAAAGTGGTACGGCGCGAAGTGAGTCATGCTACAGAACGGCGCGGTCAGGATCAGTATCCCGCCCGGCCGCAGGAGCCGCGCAAACTCCCGGATCGCCAACAAGGGATCGGGGATGTGTTCCAGAACCTCGGCGCAGAGGACGGCGTCGAAGGAAGCATCCGGTTCGGGGATGCGGGTGATGTCACTGACGATGTCGAGCCTCCCGTAATCCCAAGCCGACATCTGAAGCCCGGAGGAAGTCTTCGATGGATCGTACTGCGCGAAGTCTTGCGAGACGTACTTCAGGTGCGAACAAAACTTGCGGTATTGTTGCTCACCCGCTCCCGCGTCGAGTAATCGCCAACCTGGAGGAACCTGCTTAAGGGCCTGCTCCACCCACGCGACCCGGGTCGCCTCGTTTTGCGTACCGACTGGCATCATAGCCTCTTCCTGAAAGCAAAACATCCGCAGCCGTACTGTTGCTGGTCTACTATGGCAGGCGAAGCTTCCTTCACCAACCCTTGTCCAGGATCGTCTGGCAGGAGGGCAAACTCTTCAAGCCGCAGCCCATCAAACATGACAATGACTTGCTCGTAGCTATAGATGCGGTGCGCGTTAAAGCAGATGCGTGGGCGCCCTACGGGAACGACCATCAGGAGCAATCCGCCCGGAGCCAAAACCCGTTTCAGTTCGCCCGCGGCAACCACGTCTCCTTGCGGATCCAAACGATCGCCATAACGACCCAGACCAACGTGTTCGATCGTGTGCATACACGACAATGACGATATCGTCCCGTCCTTAAAGGGCAGTGCTGTCAGGTCAGCGGCCTCTGATGTCAAACCCGACAAAAGCAGGGTGGCAGGGCGGTAGTCATAGAACCGCACCGGGATGAATGCCGACACGAGTGCCGGAAAGTAGACGTAGGACGAGATATCCACGTGAACATTCGGCCGCATTCTCGCAAGCACGCGCGAGGCCCAGGCCGTGTGGTAAACATATTGGGCGTCGAATTCGGTCGTGGCGGTGCGGTCCTCAAACTGCGGGTATCGATCCTCCCACCGAACGGAGAGGTCTCGTCCGCCTGCCTCCGACAACTCCCGGAACCTGTGGAACTCGTCCTTAAACTGACGCCACCGATGCGCGTCCGAACGGGAAGCGTTGAACTGGTGTTTCAGTGTTCTTAGCATTTTCCCGATCATGTGTACTTAAGATTCAGGCGTGCGCTGGTTTCCGCGCCAGGATGATCAAACGATGCTCCACTTTCCCTTGACGTAGACGAGCGCCTGAGTGTTTGACAGGTTCTGTCTCCGGATCAGCGAACCCGTCTGGATCGTTATCGACAAACACTCCTTCCGGTAGTCGTAATCGTGACCAAATGGATCCCCGATCCAACATGACAGCAGGTACTCGCCCGGATAGAGCGGGACCGACGGGATCTCCAGCAGAAGACGCCTATCGCCGGTCTGATCGACGAGTACGAAGTTCTCGTCGTTGCCGATGAACTGAAGGACCGGTGTGCCAACCAGCGTCTTAAACTCCACGGCCACGGCTGTCCGGACTGCAGCACTGAGTCCGCCTAATTCTAACTGCACACGCAGAGGTTCACCCATGAAGAAGAGGTCGCGAATTGCTCCGTCCGAATCCGTGGTGCTCATGGACTTGATAAACGGCGTGGTCTTTCCGTGCCGCGGTTCAGAAAGGAAACAAATTCGCCCACTGGTTTGCATGCCCTCCTGCTGATAGTGGCCAATCGCGCGTCCGGGTTCGCCGATTTCGACGAGGTGGCCGTTCTTCATCAACGCGACCTGCGTGCACATGGTCGAAATCGCTCCCATGTTGTGACTGACAAACAAGACGGTCCGGCCTCCCTGTGCGACCTCACCCATCTTTCCCATGCACTTTTTCTGAAACTGCGCATCTCCGACGGCCAAGACCTCGTCCACGATCAGGATCTCCGGCTGAAGATGAGCGGCCACCGCGAACGCCAAACGCATGTACATCCCGCTGCTGTAGTGTTTTACCGGCGTGTCGATGAACCTGTCAATCTCCGCGAATGTGACGATTTCGTCGAATTTGCGGACAATTTCGGCTCGTCGCATCCCTAGAATTGCACCGTTCAGGAAGATGTTTTCGCGGCCGGTCAGTTCCGGGTGAAAGCCGGTGATGTTTTCGCGGCCGGTCAGTTCCGGGTGAAAGCCGGTGCCGACCTCCAGCAGACTGCCCACGCGGCCCCGAATGGTGATCCGGCCGGCGGTCGGTTCGGTGATACGCGACAGGACTTTTAGAAGCGTCGATTTGCCAGCGCCGTTGCGGCCGATGAGGCCCACTACTTCGCCTTGCTTGACTTCGAAGGATACGTCGCGCAGCGCCCAGAGTTCGGTCTCGTCGGCCCGGCGCGTTTTAGTCTTCCTCAGACGCCGGGACAGGCGCGAAGGTGCGCTCAGCACGTTCATCAGCGATTCCCGTACTGTCTTGTACGGTTTGCGTTCGCCGATGTGATAAAGCTTCGAGACGTTCTCAACTTGGATGGCCGTTTCGCTCATATCGGCTTCAGCTCAGATCAAATCCGCGAAGGTCTTTTCCATGCGCCGAAAATAAAACAACCCCCCGATCAGCAGGGCGACAATGATCCCGCCGGAAACCAGCATCATGCCGGCTGGCGGGGGATTTGTCCCGAGCAGGGCCCAGCGGAAACCTTCAATCACGCCGGTCATGGGGTTCAGGCCATAAAGCGTTTGCCATTTGGCCGGTACTTCGCTGCTGGAATAGCCGACGGGCGAGGCGAGCAGCCAAAGTTGCGTGAGAAACGGAATGGTGTATCGGATGTCACGGTACTCCACGTTCAAGGCGCTGAGCCACAACCCGGCGGCCAACGCGCTCATCAGCGTCAGCAGGACGAAGACCGGCAACAGTACGACACTCGACAGCGGCGCCAGGCCATAGACCAGCATCATCATGATCAACACGACGAGAGCGATCGCGAAATCCAACAGGGCGCCGAGGACGGACGACATGGGAATGATAAGCCGCGGGAAGTAAACTTTGGAGATCAGGTTCTGGCTGCTGATCAAGCTATTGCTCGCCTGAGTGAGTGATGCCGCGAAGAGCGTCCACGGCACGGCGCCGCAGAAGGTCAGCAGAGGGTAGGGCACGTTCGTGTGCTCAGCCATCTTGCCGAATTTTCCGAAGACTATGGTGAGAACGACCATCGTCATCAGCGGCTGGATGATGGCCCACGCGGTCCCGAGGACGGTTTGTTTGTAGCGGACCTTGATGTCGCGCCAGGCCAGGAAGAAGAGCAGATCGCGGTAGTGCCAGATCTCCGCCAGGTCGATCGGTCGCCACCCGGCCCGGGGCTCGATGATCGTGATACTCGCCGGCGATGGCGCATGAGCCGGCGCTTCGGAGGAGGCAGGCGCGGTTTGAGCAACGGACTCGGACACAGGCTCCAATCTTTCCGGGCAATCCCCTTGCCGCTTTGCGGCCGCGGGTGCCTCTGGATTTTTGTGACGCTCGGCGTGCCGCAGTATCGGTGCGATCAGTAACCGCAAGCGCCCAGTGAATAATTTTAGCGCAGCGACAGGATCAATCGTCTCTAAAGCTCGCATAATCCTTATGCTCCGGGGTCATCGGTGGGTAAAGCGCAGAGTGCTCAAACAATTGATATTGTTCTAACCGCTAATCGAGCGTCTTTCCTTGACAAGAATAGCTTCTCTCGGATTTTCTCCGAACTGGCGGTTGCACGAGCGCTGACTTTGTTTCATTCTTCAAGCATGAGCAGTGACTCTCCCTTGGTGTCGGTTCTCATGGCCGTATATAACGGTGAGCGGTACCTACGCCAGGCGATGGACAGCGTATTCCGGCAAACATTCACTAATTTTGAATTTATTGTTATCAACGATGGTTCGACCGATGATACTGACGCCATCATCCGCAGCTACCGAGACGGGCGTCTTCGCATAGTGAATCAAGCCAATCATGGACTCGTTTACTCGCTGAACCGCGGTATCGAGCTCGCCAGAGGTACCTACATCGCACGGATGGACGCCGATGATATCTCTGCCCCGGAACGACTCGCCACGGAAGTTAAACTGTTTGCGTCGCATCCCAAGGCCGCCGTCGTGGGTACAAGTATCATGCGCATCGATGAAGCAGGCAGGCAGTTGGGTGCCGAGTATTATCTCGCCAAGAATACGGAGCTTTGCCAGGATTTGGCGATAAGATGCCCGTTTGCGCATGGGTCCGTCATGATGCGCAAGGACTTGGTGCGGCAGGTCGGAGGATACCGGCAGGAGTTCTGGCCGGCAGAAGACTACGACCTATGGCGCCGAATGGCAGCTATCGGAGAATTCGCCAATAGTCTGGAGCCCCTGTACCTGTATCGGGGGAACGCCCAGGGTATCTCCGCGACCCAGGATTCGCGACAGCTCGATCTCGCCATGCGCATCTCAGGCGAACTTCTCGATGGCTACCCAAAAGACATTCCACTCAGACGCTGTTTGGCGTTCTACGAACGCGCACCGGAGGAGGCGAGAGCCGCCGCGATTGAACGCATCATTGAAGATTATTTCCGGATATCGGTGGCGTACGCCCGACGCGGCAAGATTTTGTTAGCGGTTTATCGCTACGTGAAATTGGCCTTGAGTGGGCGGGTAGGGCTTGAATTTGCGACAAAGACACTGGCGAACAAGCTCGGTATCCGCACTGCGCCTATTGGCGGAAGCTTGCGGGCATGAAGCAGCCTAACCGTGTTCTCATCTTCAGCACTGCGCAGGTGCTTGGAGGCGGCGAGGTATACGTTGAGAGAATTGTCGGCGGTCTCTACAAAAAGTTTCGCATCTCCGTTCTAGCGCATCGTCAGGTTTTGCGGCGCATTAATGCGCCAGTCAAGAAATTTGCATTGGGTGGATTCCCTCACACAATTGAACGGTACGTACCGGGCGGTTACCGCCTTAAACAGATCTATTACTACCTGCGCCACGGGAGCGGATCATTATTCAAGCGCAGTTATACGGATTTAGTACATTTCCAGATCTACGACGAGCGGCTCTTGAGTCTCCTCACGCCACGCCTCATGCGCAAAGGCATACCGCGACTGATTACGATGCACAACGAATTCACTCCTCAGCAAGTAAAGGCCAACAGGTATCGGCCACATGTTGTTTTTCGCCAGTTCTCGGCAATTATTTGTACTTGCAACGTCACGAAGCTCAATCTGGTTAGCCTTGGAGTTCCCGCAGAGAAGTGTCATGTCATACACAATGGCGTCGACATTCAAAGATTCACGCCCAACGGGATGCCCGGCAAGTTTATCACTTGGGTTGGACGAGTCGACGAGTGGGATAAAAACCCGATGTTATTTGTCCGCATCGCTGAGCTTGCGCACCAGCGCAATCTACCCTACCAATTTCGCATGGTTGGCGAGGGCCCACTCCTACCCACCATTCGGGAGTATCTGGGCACGCGTGGAATGCATAACCTGCAGCTATATGGTTGGGCACAAGATACGCGTGAGATCTATCGAGAGGCGCGCATATTGTGCATCACATCGACCTCAGAGGGCCTACCCCTCGTAGCCTCTGAGGCGATGGCGAGCGGCGTGCCCGTCGTGGCCTCGAACGTTGGCGGCGTACCGGAACTGATAACGGACGATTCTGTTGGTTTACTGGTCAGGAGTTCGAACGAAGCTGATTTCCTCAAAGCAATCACTTTACTGTGCGAAGACTCTGGGCGCTATACGGCGATTAGTCGCAGCGCTCGCGCCTGGATCGAGCAAGCCTTCTCACTTGATGACATGCTGGACCAGGTCGCCAAGCTGTATGCCGATCTGCTAGAGGGCCATGAAACATGAAGGGCGGGAGTGATTTGTGTTGGTCGCAGAAATATTCCTCTAACCCGCATTTCTACCCGGAATCTTGGGCAACTATGCCGAGGGCGCGTCCCTCTCCCTCTGGGAGAGGGTGGCCGAAGGCCGGGTGAGGGTCCCTCACCCGCCGCTTCGCGGCACCCTCTCCCAGAGGGAGAGGGACTTGGCTGTGGATCGTCACAATCCGGTGAGAAATCCGGGCTAAAGTCCGCCCTCACCCGCCCGCATCCTTGCAATCCAGTAGCTGCTCGTGAGCTTTTCATGGACTCCGCTATTTTCCTGAAATTGCAAGAGCCATTTTTTTAGATTGCTCGATGAGATCTCATTCCAGTCATTTAGTGTGACAACTGGCAGACCGGCGTATAGGGAGTCGAGAGAAGAGGAGGGCACCAATACAATGTGGCTGAGCGCCAGAGCCTCCCACGTCCTGTGGCAATCCAGGCCCATGCCGTGGGGGCTCAAAACGAACGCGTAGTTACCCCTGGTCCGCCACATTTCGGTCCTCGGAAGAGGGTCGTTTTGGAAGAATACATTTTCATTCCCTCGTAATTTCCTGGCGACAGTCCGTCGCAGCTCCCGGGAACGTGCACCGACGAGAGGGTGAAACCGGCGGTAGTGCCGTAGACCGAACCCTTGCTTCCACGGAAAATCAACATAAACGCCCAGCACGCGATCTCTACGCGGAGGAAGCTCGGCGGAAATTGATTGGAGTAGCTGTTCTTGCTGCTGGGGCGAGCAGACGCTCTCGCCCCAGATGGGTTTTTCGCTCAGCATATGAAAGTCAATTCCAATCGGTATCGGGGAGATCTTTTGAGACACGATTGACCCGTCATAATTCTGGGTGTACCAATGACTGATCTTAGGGGACTCCAGAAGCACACGGCCTTGCGCACGCAGTTCAGACGGCGCACAACTATCAGAATCGCCTGTAACCAGGACAAATTTGGAATTCACGAGAGGAAGCACCTGCTTGATGAAGGATTTCAACCAGGAAATTCTGACCCAAACCAGTTCGTGATCGCGGATGTCGCCGTAAGACTGAGGATTGGAAATCAGGTTGTCCGGTAATGTTGGTGATGACAGCGCTCCCGCAAGGAGAGGTACGGACGAATAAGTCCGACCATCGGGGAATTCGTCTGGAATTCTGCGATCACAGAGCGCGGCAATGCCCTTGTTCCAGAGCAATCGAACGTCTGAGCCTCGACGGCCAGCAGGGCTTGTACTTTCGTCAGGCAATCGCATCCGCCCAAGTTCTAGTTCGTGAATTCAGTTTTGTACCAATTAATCGTTTGTCGCAATCCCTCTTCAAAATGGATGCAGGCACGGAATCCGAACAGGCGTTCGGCCTTGCTGACGTCGAGAGAACGGCGCGGCTGGCCATCGGGCTGGTTGGTATCCCAGACAATTTGTCCGTGAAAACCGGTAAGGTTGGCGATCAACGCGGCTAGATCTTTGATGCTGATTTCCATTCCGGAGCCGAGATTGACGGGCTCCGGCCCATCGTAACGCTCGGCCGCGAACAGAATGCCGTCCGCCGCATCGTCAACGTGGAGGAACTCCCGCGTTGGGCTTCCTGTGCCCCACAAGATGATTTCCTTTGAACCGGTCCTCTTGGCCTCCACACATTTTCTAATGATTGCCGGAATGGCATGGGACGTTTCGGGATCGAAGTTATCGCCGGGACCATATAGGTTGACCGGCAGCAAAAATATCGCATTGAAGCCGTATTGCTGGCGATAGGCCTGAGCCTGGACGAGCAACATCTTCTTTGCGAGACCGTAGGGAGCGTTGGTTTCTTCCGGATAGCCATCCCAGAGGCGTTCTTCCTTGAACGGAACAGGCGTGTGTTTGGGATAAGCGCAGATTGTGCCAATAGCAACAAACTTCGAAATTCCGTGACGCCGGCCGTACTCCATCATCTGGGTACCCATCATCAGGTTATTGTAGAAAAATTTGCCTGGGTTGGCGCGATTGGCTCCGATGCCGCCGACTTCGCCCGCAAGATGGATGACCACGTCGGGCTGTGCATCTCTGTAGAGGCGGACAACATTTTCGGTTTCGACGAGATCGTATTTCTCTCGACGCGGCACGAAGATTTGGGCTGGAGATTTCCGCCCGAGTTTCTCCACGACGCGCGATCCGAGAAAACCCGAACCACCGGTGACGAGGACTCGTTTACCGGCCCAGAAGCTCATGGTTTCGTGCGACCGCAGGATCGCTCGCCCGTGTAGACTCGGCCTGCAGGTCCGCATCGACCATCATACGTACAAGATCCCTGAATTTGACTCTGGGACGCCAACCGAGTTTTTGCCGGGCCTTCGAAGCGTCGCCCAGAAGAACGTCAACCTCCGTGGGTCTGTAGTAGCGCGGATCGATTTCAACATACTTCTGCCAGTCGAGATCCACGTAGCCAAATGCTTCGCCGAGAAAGTCTCGCACAGAATTTGTCTCGCCGGTCGCGATGACGTAATCGTCCGGCTCGTCTTGTTGCAGCATGAGCCACACGGCTTCCATGTAATCTCTGGCGTAGCCCCAGTCTCTCTTCGCGTCCAAATTTCCGAGAAATAGTCTCTCTTGTTGGCCTAGCTTGATTCTCGCCACAGCCTTCGTGATCTTGCGGCTGACAAAAGTTTCCCCACGCCGCGGAGACTCGTGATTGAAAAGGATTCCGTTGCAGGCGAACAGACCGTATCCTTCACGATAATTTACCGTCATCCAGTGCGCGTAGACCTTGGCCGCCGCATAGGGGCTGCGTGGCTGGAACGGCGTACGCTCGCTCTGTGGACTTGGCGAGTTGCCATACATTTCGCTGCTCGACGCCTGGTAGAATCTCGTTTGAACTCCGGTTTCGCGAATGGCCTCGAGCAGCCGCACTGTTCCCAGCCCGGTGATTTCGGCCGTATACTCCGGCACGTCGAAACTGACGCGAACGTGGCTCTGAGCGCCAAGGTTGTAGATTTCGTCCGGTTCCACAGTCCGGATGATCTTGTTCAGCGAGCTTGCATCGTTCAAGTCGCCATAGATCAGCCGCATCCTGGGGCTCGGATCATGCGGGTCTTGATAAATGTGGTCGATCCGTCCCGTATTGAAGGAGCTCGAACGGCGTATGACTCCGTACACGATGTAGCCCTTCGAGAGCAGAAACTCCGTCAAATACGAACCATCCTGTCCGGTGATGCCGGTAATCAGTGCTTTCTTCATTTGAGTCAGCCAGGTAACAGTGAAGCACAAAGGACATGGGCCTGTCGACTTGAGGTGATCCTAGGAGTGGTGCATTGGGTGTTGCTGGATCGCGAATGTCAAATGTTGGGATGTCCCATGAACGATGTCATATGTAGCTGTCAAATGACTCAACTACCAAATGACCACATAGTTCAATTGGGTTATTGGATCGTTGGGTAATTACGTCGTTTGACAAGTGCATATGACATCGTTCATCGGACATCCCAACATTTGACATTGAAGAGCAAAGCAACAATTTCATGCACCACTATCTGATCCTACTGTGGCGCGAGCCCAAAGACACCTATTTGTTCGAGAGCCAGGACCCTTCGGGGCGTGCGAGCAGGATTCCTTCGTAGGCTTCTTTCGGATGAAACTCTCGATACCTGTTGACAATCTGAACGGCCTGGGCCGTGTATCGCTCGCTTTCGCTCTTGTTTCCCAGTTGGCCGTACCATACGCCGAACTGGAGGTATCCCGGCACATAGTTCGGTTCGTATTCGATTGCCTTCTGGAGTTCCTGGAAGGCCCGCTCGGGTTGACCCAGCTGATAGAGGGCCTCCGCCAGATTCTTGCGGACGAACGGAATGAATGGATCGATCGCCAGCAACCGGGTGTTGTTTTCGATGATCTGCTTGTGTATTTCCCGGTCTTGTTCCCGGTTCCCGGTTAAGGAGCGGATCAAAACGGTTTCCATGTGGATACGCGGATCGAACGAGTGCGGCCCTGCAGCGATGGCTCGAGCAAAATAACGGCTGGCAAGTGAAAGCGTCCTTTGATCTTTGGTATCCGTGAACTGTTGCAGGTACGCCATTCCCAGATTGTCCAGAAACAGGGGATGATCCGGCACGATCGCGATAGCCTTAAGGTGGTATCGCGCAGCCTCGTTGAAATCCGAACGTTCGAAAGCTTGATGGCCATTGTCGTTGTAATAAAGGCCCAGCCCGGGAATGACGGTGGAGTACACATAGAGCACGGCCAAGGCCACGCCGGCTAACGCCACCCGCGGCATGGTCCACAGCGCTGCTCGATTCCGTTGCCAAAGCGGGAGACAATCCGCAAGCGAAAGCACGATCAGTCCCGAACAGGTCACGGGAATGGTCCAGCAGTTGTCCACCAGGGCGTGCGTCCCGACGCCGACCGCTGTGAGGATCGCTGCCTCATGAAAACATCGATATTCGGGCAAGACCGTCTCCGCGCGCTTCCAAGCCAGAAAGGCTAAATATCCGAGAAGTAAGAACAGCAGTACTGTCGCCGGTATGCCCGTCTCGGCCGCATATTGCAGATATTCAGAGTGCGCGATCTGTGCTCTTTTCAAATATCGGGCGACCAACCCTTCGACCGGAAACGCGAAGCGCTTCGATACGTTGAAGTATTCGCCGAAGCCCACACCGAGAAGCGGTTTTTCGGCGATGATATGAACCGAATTAATCCAGATCTGAGTGCGAGCATAGTTGTACGGATCTAACTCTCCCCGATCCACAAACTTCCGAACCAGGTACGGACTGGTGACAACGATCGCTATCAGTCCCGCGAGTCCGACAAACATCCACACTTGCCTGGGAATGCGGCTACCCGAGCGGACTGCGGCAACGACTAGAATCAGCCCAGCCGCCAGTGCTCCGCCACGCGATGCGGTTTGAATGATGCCGAACAAGAGTAACGACCCCGATACCGCAGCGGCGATTCTCCAGACGAACCTCGTCCCGAATATAACAACCGCTAGACTTGCCGCCATGCCGATGAGCATGAACGTGGCGAAATAATTTGGATTAAAGGTGGAAAAGCCGGCCACCGGCCGCCGGTTCATCACAAGGTCCGGCACCAGGTGGATGAGGTTGCAAAAAACGACCGCACCCAGCAGCGCTCCTCTCCATCGAGCCGATTGATAGCGGCTGTACAGGGCGAGAGCAAGAAAGGCCGAAATGAAAAACGTATGCCGGTACCAGAGATACATGCCGGCAAAATGCGACCCCTCGATTCTCCATACCGAGATCAGAGCCAGAACGATATTTACGCCAATCAAACCCACGAAGACTGGTGAAATACGGAGATCCTGCCGTAGAGAACCTATCGTGCACAGGATTATGGTCGCCAGCAGCAGTGTTCGATACGCAAAGAACACGGATGCTGCGCCTCCGCTTCCGCCCAGCGGGGTGACAAGAATGAGAGTAACAACGCATATCGTGATGGCCAGTTGCAGCCGCGTTTCGATTCCTAATACCTTCAGCATCGCTTCACTCTAACATCGAGGCCAAATTCGGTCCCGACTGCCCTTCTTCAGCAGTCGAAATGACAGAATTTGTTATTTTTCACGCTTCCCGCGCCGCCAAATCACGGATTCTCATGACAGAGCAATATGGCTACCCGCTTGCACGATACAGAACGGCTGTTAGGCCAAACTGGAATGGTTCAAATCTGGACGCTGAATAGCGGATTGACAGCATGGTGGCCCTTACTTAACATCACTGGCCGACGACAGGGTTTGGCGTAGCAAAAATAATCGAAGACGTACCAACTTGGAGGGAAAACGTTAATGAAGAATAATCGAGGATTTTCACTTTTGGAATTGTTGATCGTGGTGGCAATCATTCTGATCATCGCGACGATCGCGATTCCTAGCTTGCTTCGGTCCCGTCAGGCTGCCAATGAATCTTCTGCGGTCGCGAACCTGAGGACAATCAATACTGCTGAAGTCACCTATCTCTCGTCAGCGGGTGGCAACTTCGGCACAATCAACGACCTGGTTACTGCCGGACTGATCGATTCGCGCTTTACTGCTGGTAATCCTCCTGTGTCCGGATACACCTTTTCGGTCGCGGCGGCCCTTTCTGACTACACCGGAACCGCCACGCCGTCTTCAACCAACGCCGGCCGGTACGGATACTGGAGCACGCCGGATGCTGTCGTGCGTTACGCTTCGGCTACCAGTTCGACCTGCAACCCGTGCTACCCGACTGGTTTCTCCGGGGCGCCGGTTCAATAAGAGTGTTCTTGCTCTGAATGCTTTGTCCTCTAGTCGAAACGCGGCCTGTTAACACAAGAACGGGCCGCGTTTTTGTCTTTTCTCAACGACATGACCCTGCGCGTGAGCACTTTGCCGGAATTTGTCAGAATGCGGGATCTGGTGGTACTGGAAGTTGTTGATTATTTTGGAATTGTAAGGATGGTTCGGAAGGTGCACTAAGGAGGGCGGCCGAAAGATGTTACAACGATGCGGCCACAGGGATGGAACCTTATGAAGAAAAGTCAAGGATTCTCGCTTTTGGAATTATTGATCGTGGTAGCGATCATTCTGATTATCGCGACCATCGCCCTTCCCAGCCTGTTGCGCTCTCGTCAGGCTGCAAACGAGTCAGCTGCAGTTTCGAACCTGCGAAACCTAAACACAGCTCAAGTTTCGTACTCATCCACGCATACCGGCTCCTATGGTTCAGTTCAGGACCTGGTGACTGCAGGGTTAATCGACAGTCGATATTCGAGCACTCTGTCCGGATATAACCTCGTGATCACGATCTCCGGTAACGCGTTGGACTATACGGCGACAGCGATAGCTCGCGGACAGAACGATGGCCGATACGATTATTACAGCGCCCCCGATTACGTTATCCGCTACAGTACAGACACCAGTCGTGCCCCAACAGGACTTACCGGCGAACCCGTCCGGTAACAAGTCCGCTCTGTGGGCACTGGCGCTCTGTCTGTTGCTGGTGGGTGTGTGCTATGGGAACTCGTTAGGGAATGCATTCATTCTCGATGATGTTCTCATAGTCGCCGCCAACGAACAGATCCGCAGCATTCAACCGCTGCACTTTCTTCTTCAGCCCTACTGGGGAGAACAGCTCAACGGCGGAATCTACCGGCCATTGACGATATTTTCCTACTCCCTGGAGTACTCGATTTGGCAAGGCTGGCCTGCCGGTTTTCGACTCGTCAATCTGTTGCTGCATGTTCTGAACGGTTGGTTGGTATTCTTGCTCGCGCGCAGTCTCTTGAGGTCCAAGCTCGCCGGCTTTGCGGCAGCCGGTCTCTATGTGGTCCATCCGGTAAATACGGAAGCCGTCGTGAGCATCGTTGGAAGAAGCGAATTGCTCGCGGCGACCGGGTTTTTTGCAGGCTGGCTTGCTTTTCGCAAGGGCCGAACCTGGTGCGCGGCGGCTGCTTATTTCATGAGCCTGCTCGCGAAGGAAAGCGCCATCACGCTTCCGGCGATCATCGCGCTTGAGATGCTTTTCGCCGAAGGCGGTGTTCGCAGAGTCCGCGATTCCTGGAACCGGTTTGCGGTGTTAGGTGCGACGGCGGTTGCGTATCTTGGGCTTCGCTTCTACGTGTTGGGCGGGCTGGGGATTCCCAGGGTCAACCAATACCTCCACGGCAGCCTCACGTTTTGGGACCGATGGATCACTTCCGGGAGGGTATTTCTCCGGTACTTTCAACTGCTCCTGTGGCCGGTTCAGATCACCGGCGATTATGACTTCAATTCGGTGCCGGTCGCTACGCTACGAGACTGGGACGCGTGGCTTGGATTGACGATTGTTGCCGCCTGCATATTCGTCGCCGTACGCACCGCCAGGAACCGGCCCATGCTCAGCCTCGGTATTCTTTTCTTCTTTGTAGCGCTGCTGCCTGTTTCCAACTGGATATTGCCTATCTCTCTTCTGATGGCCGAGCGGTTCCTTTATCTTCCCCTGTTTGGTTTTGCTCTGCTTGGAGGGGGTTTTTGGGCAGGGATTGACGATCGGAGAATCCGCCGATGGACCGCAGCAGGTGTCCTAAGCGTCGCGGCCATTCTCTGTATCGGCCACAACTACATCTGGCAGGACAAACTCACATTTCACAGGAATTTGGTTCGGGTGTCGCCGGAAAACGCCAGAGGAAGACTGGGATATGGATTTGCGCTTTTGAACGTGGGGAAGACGGAGGATGCCAGGGTCCAGTTTCAAGAGGGCCTGCGCATCCTGCCCAACAGCGCGCCACTTCTGGCTGGCCTGGCCGCCGCTATTATGCGGATAGATCATAACTGCGATCGTGTTCGTCCGATGCTGGGCCTGGCTCTCGTCGAGGATGCCAGTCAATGGCAGAGCTTGTGGGTTCTCGGAGATTGCTTCGCGGAAGAAGGGCAGACAAGCCTCGCCGAGGCAGCCTACAGACGAGCGGTTCGAATCACCGATTTCCCGGATCCCTTGCTGCTTTATTCCTGGGGGCGTTCTTTGGAGGATTTGGGAGATCGTTCCACCGCGATTACCGCCTATGAGCGCGCCGCCAAAATCGATCCAATGGACGAGGTCATCAAGATGAGGCTCAAGGTGTTGAGGAATTAGACGCCGCGCAAAGTTGTCATGAAATTATCGGTCATCGTCCCTGCTTATAACGAAAAAGCAACTATCAAGGAGATTCTGACCAGAATCGAAAAGGCTCCGTACGACAAGGAAATCATCGTTGTTGACGACGCCTCGACCGACGGCACCAGACAAGTCCTCGAGCAGATGGACGCCGAGCGCCTCTTCCCGTCGGCGCGCTTCATTTACCATTCGGTGAATCAAGGGAAGGGCGCCGCACTGCGAACGGGAATTCGTGAAGCGGCGGGCGACATTGTCCTGATACAAGATGCCGACCTCGAGTATGACCCTTGCGAATACGGTGTCCTGATTCAGCCGATCGTGGCCGGCCTTGCGGATGCCGTGTACGGGTCGCGCTTTCTGTCGGGCCCGCATCGCGTGCTGTTCTTCCGGCATTTCGTTGGGAACAGGATTCTGACGCTCATGTCCAATTTGTTTACGGATCTGAATCTGACGGACATGGAGACCGGATTCAAAGCGTTCCGTCGCGAGCTGTTTTCCACGATAAGCATCGAAGAAAATCGATTCGGGTTTGAGCCGGAAATTACCGCGAAAATCGCCAGACTTCGCTGCCGGCTCTACGAAGTCCCGATTTCTTATTTCGGACGAGACTACAGCCAGGGAAAGAAAATCACCTGGAAAGATGGTATCGCCGCGCTTTACTTCATTTTGAAGTACAACCTGCGGCGGCGGTCCTAACGTCAATCTGAACGCGGTCTAAATCCCGCGACTACAAATGAGATGACAAAAGTATTAATCATCGGTGCAGGGCCTTCGGGGCTCGCGGCAGCCTATGAACTGGCTGGCCAGGGCGCGTCCGTTACCGTCCTGGAAAAGCTGGACCAGGTCGGCGGGTTGGCTCGGACGATCAAACACGAAGGGTGTCTTTTCGATATCGGGCCACATCGATTCTTTACGAAGAACGATGAGGTGCGACAGTTCTACATCGATGTACTTGATACGGACATCGTCACCGTACAAAGGCTGACGCGAATTCTCTATAACAATCGGCTGTTCAATTATCCGCTTACTCCGTTGAACGTGATTGGCGGTTTGGGAGTTGCCGAATGTGTTCACGTCCTGAGCGATTATGCACTCGCCCAAGTTCAGCAGGTCATCAATTATCGAGAAGCTCAAACGTTTGAAGAGTGGGTAACGCAGCGGTTTGGTGGCCGGCTGTTTGAGACGTTCTTCAAGACCTATACCGAAAAAGTGTGGGGTTTGCCGTGCTCCCGCCTGAGCGCCGACTGGGCCGCTCAGCGCATCAAGAGCCTGAGCCTGCCGCAGGCGATCCGAAATGCCTTGTTCAAGACTAACGGCCGCACGACGGTCAAAAGCCTGATCGATGAGTTCCTGTTTCCGCGGCTCGGCTCCGGACAGCTTTACGAAAAGATGGCCGCGTACGTTCAGCGGTTCGGCGGCGGTATCCGGAAGGGCTGCAAGGTTAAGCGAATTATGCGGGAAAGAGACCGAGTGCGGTCGGTCATCGTTGAAGACTCAAACGGTTCGTTCGACGTGATCGAAACCGATTTCCTTTTATCGAGCGCGCCACTTACAGAGACCGTCGAGATGATGGTGCCAGCAGCACCTCATGACGTTCGAGCGGCATGCCGCGCGCTCCGTTTTCGGGACCACATTGGAGTTCATCTGAAGTTGGAAGGCAGACCTTTCCCTGACAACTGGATTTACATTCATTCGAAAGACGTGAAGATGGCCCGCGTTTCCAACTACCGTAACTTTTCCGCGGCGATGTCCGGCGATAACCCGAATATCAGTCCTGTTACCGCTGAATACTTCGCGTGCCACAACGACGCTCTCTGGACATCCTCCGACGACGCCCTGATTTTCCTGGCAACCGCTGAGCTCCAACAGATGGGATTGATTCACTCGGAAAATGAGGTTCTGTCCGGGTTCGTTGTCCGAAGCGAAAACGCCTATCCCATGATGGAACTCGGTTACGAACAACACATTTCGTTGATCAAGGCATGGGTGGACGGTTTTGAGAATCTCTTGCCCATCGGCCGTTCCGGAATGTTCAAGTACAACAATCAGGATCACGCTATAGCCACAGGGTTGCTGGCCGCAAGAACCGCTTTAGGCCTTGCCAAATTTGACCCATGGCTGGTGAACATCGACGCCGAATACCTCGAGGAAACCCAGGCGCATGGAACTTAACCGCAGATTGATTGTTCGCACTGCAGCGTTTTGTCTACTGATCGTTGGGGTTTGCTACGCGAATTCGATCCACAATGATTTCATCCTCGATGACTTCCTGATCGTCGCTTCCAACCCGGACATCCGAAACATCACGCCGGTCCATTTTCTACTGTCGCCGTTTTGGGGAGAAAAGGGCCCGGCCGGAATCTATCGCCCGCTGGTCATCTTGTCGTTCTCCATCGAGTATTCGATCTGGCACAGATGGGCGCCAGGTTTTCGGTTGGGCAACTTGTTGCTGCATGCGATCAACGGCTTTCTCGTATTTCTGCTGGCGCGCACCCTGATCGGATCCATTCCGGCGGCCTGGGCTGCCACAGCGGTGTACCTGGCCCATCCTGTCCATACCGAAGCCGTTGCGGGTATAGCCGGCCGAAGCGAATTGCTCGCAGCCATGTTCTTCTTTTTGGCCTGGCTGTTGTTTCGTCAGAGGAGAACGGCGCTGTGCGCCGTCGCATTTCTGCTGAGCTTGCTCAGCAAGGAGAATGCGATTGCGTTTCCTGCTGTCATCGTTCTGGACACGTGGATTTCGGAAGGAAGCTTCAAGAAGGTTCTGCTGGAGTGGAGACGCTTTGCCCTGGTCGCGAGCAGCGCCGCCGTATACCTTGCTTTGCGGTTGTTGGCGTTGGGCTTCATCGCGATGCCGCAGTCCGCGCAATATTTGGGTGGCCGCTGGACACTCTTGCAGCGTGAGTTCACATCCGGACGCGCGTTCCTTAAGTATTTCCAACTGCTAGTAGCCCCACTCGACGTCACCGGGGACTACGACTTCAATTCGATCCCGCTCGCGAACGCGGGCAATTGGGATGCGTGGCTGGGATTGTTGATGATTGCAGCGACGATCCTCTTTGCTTTCCGCGTCAGCAAAAAACAGCCTGTAATCGGCTTCGCTATTTTGTTCTTCTACATCACGATGCTGCCGATGTCGAACTGGCTCATTCCGACCGGATTGATAATGGCCGAGCGATATCTTTATGTGCCTTCGCTCGGGTTCGCGCTCATCGTGGGAATGATCTGGGCGAATATCCGTGGGAACGAAATCCGAAGGATACTCGGGGCCGGTGTGATGGCCGTCGCAGCTCTGCTTTGTATCAGTCACAATTACGTCTGGCAGGACAACCTCACGTTCTACTCGAACATGGTGCGCGTTTTGCCGGAAAACATCCGCGGCCGCCAAGGCTATGGTGTGGCTCTTGTCGATCTCCACCGTACGGCGGAGGCGCGAGAACAGTTTGAGGCCGGACTTCGCGTTGCGCGGAACTCTCCACTGCTCGTGGGCCTGGCGGGAGTGCGAATCCAGATGGAGCACAACTGCGATAGCGCGCGGCCACTTTTGAATGAAGCGCTCAGTATTCAGCGGAGTGACATCTTCGCCCGCTGGACGTTGGCCGAGTGCCTTGAAAGGGAAGGCGAAATGACCATGGCTGAACAGACCTATCGTCAAGCTGTGGCCGACGCGCAATTTCCCGACCCCAGACTGTTGTTTGATTGGGGGCGGTCGCTCGAGGGAACAAGGCACCCATCGGAGGCCCTGGAAGCCTACCGGCGGGCTGCCCTCATTGATCCGAATGATTTTGCGATCAAACAAAAATTGGCGCGTTTGTCCGGGCCGCGGTAGGAGGACGAGGAGTCTGACGCCTCTCCCTCCTGAATGGGTCCCATTGATCTCGGGACTTCATCTGACTTAATCTCAGATTTATGCCTTACGGTCTCGTGCTTTTCTTGTTCTTACTACAGCCTCAGCAGGCCGGCCCGAATCTGAATGATTTAGTGGATGGAGTCGAGCGGTCATTTGCCCGGATGAAGGATTTCTCGGCGGATTTTGTTCAGATTGGAGATTCTTTGAACCGAAAGCAACAGGAGTCGGGTCATTTGTATCTGATGCGTCCCCGGATGATGCGGTGGGAATACAAGAACCCTGAAGAGAAATTGTTCGTTTCAGACGGCAAAACCGTCTACTTCTATGTGCCGGCCGACCGCCAGGTCAATAAGGAGGCGGTCCGGGAAACGCTGGATGACCGGATTCCACTCATGTTTCTGCTTGGAAGGTCCGATCTTCGGAAGGAATTCACGCGTTTTGACCTGCTCAACACCAAGCCCTTCCTGCAAGGGACCAAGGTGGTGCGCATGTATCCGCGAAGAAAGACGGACCTGACCGAAGTGGTGATGGAAGTGGACCCCGCGAATTATCAGATACGCAGGCTTCTGCTCTCCCACTCCGATGGATCGCATTCGGAATTTGTCTTCAGTAATATCCAAACCGATGTCGGCCTCCGGTCTTCTTTGTTTAATTTCAAAGTGCCGCCCGGAGTTGAGGTAATAGACGGGATAGGTCACTAGGCCAACCTTCTCCCTTGATATGGAATTTACGTGCAAATATGCCAAGCCTTCCGGCGAAGTGGTTAAAGTGGTGCTCGTCGGGCAGAACACGGATGAAGTGCGGCACAGGCTCCAAGAACAGGGCTTTTTGCCGATCTCGATCCGGACCCGCGGCTGGTCTATCTCGTTCCGGCCCCGCCGGCGGGAGACGATCAAGCCCGACGATTTCATCCATTTCAACCAGCAGTTCGTCGCTCTGATCAGGGCCGGTCTGCCGATCCTTCGTGGGCTCGATCTGCTGAAGGAACGCATCCGTAACCCCCTGCTCCGCCAGCACATCGAAGAGGTACGGGACCGTGTGCACTCGGGGGCGTTGCTGTCGGAGGCGTTGCGGGCTCAGGGCGTTTTCCCGGCGGTTTACACCGCCTCGGTTTTCGCGGGCGAACGCAGCGGCAACCTTGTCGAGGTCATCACGCGTTATATCCAGTACGAAAAGACGATCCTCACGGTCCGGAAGCGCTTTCTAAATTCCTTAATCTATCCGGCCTTCCTGGTTGTCCTTTCAATAGTGATGGTTGTCGTGATTTTGACCTACGTCATACCACGCTTTGCTGAACTGTATGCCGGGCTGAATACGGCGTTGCCGCTCTCGACGCAGATCCTGATTGGTGTTTCAAACGCGATTCAGAGTCAGCTCATCTTGATCGTGCCGTTGACGGTGGGCGGCATTGTGGCGCTGAAGGTATGGGCTGGATCCAAGAGCGGACGGCATTGGGTTGACGAACTGAAGCTGAAGGCGCCGATTCTCGGAAATTTGTGGACCATGTTTTCCATGGCGCAGCTGTCGCGAACACTGGCCACGCTACTTCAAGGTGGAATCCCACTTGTTGCGGCACTGGAGGTCGCGCGCGATGCTTCCGGCAATCGGGTGATCGGTGATTCGATCCGGAGCGCGATAGGCCAGGTTCGAGAAGGGAAGTCGCTTTCGGACAGCCTGGAGCGGACGGGGCATTTTCCGGATCTCGCTCTCGAAATGATTCGCGTGGGCGAACAGACGGGATCGTTGCCCGACATGCTGAATCACGTGGCGGACTTCTACGATGAGGATGTGAGTATTCGATCTACTGCGCTATTGAGCTGGGTCGAACCGGTCATTCTCATCTTCGTTGCGGTATTTGTCGCCAGTATTTTGATTTCGCTGTACATGCCCATATTCAGCATTCGAGGTTCGATGCAGCCAACATGAAAGAAGTAAGCGAAGCCAAACAAAATGACCGCGTAACCGCGAGGCGACTCGCTGACCGGTATCATTACGAGTTCGTCGATCTAAAGGGTATTCATCTAGACCTGGAGCTGTTCCATTCGACGCAGGTCGACCTGATGTTCCGGTACAACTTTGTACCCCTGCGGATGGAGGGGAATGCGCTTGTCGTGGCCATGGCGGATCCGAGCGATCTTATCGTCATTGACGAAGTCTCTGCCTTGCTCGGCCGCCCGCTGATCATCAACGTCGCCCCGCTTTCTGAAATTCAAGATCTGCTGAAGAAATCGGAATCGTCGCAGCGCATGCTCGAAGAAGCGACCGAGGGGTTCAAGCTGGATCTGATCCGCGAGGACGAATCCGGTGAAGAGACGATCACGATCGAGAAGATCACCCAGGGCGAATCGAGCCCGATCATCCGCCTCGTGGATACGATCATTTTCACTGCACTTGAGCGGCGAGCCAGCGATATTCATATTGAGACCCGTGATACCGAGGTCGGCGTGAAATACCGCATTGACGGGTCACTGAACGAAGCGATGGCGCCGATTGCGAAGGAACACCACTCGACGGTCATCTCAAGAATCAAAGTCATGTCCGAGTTGGACATCGCCGAGCGCCGGGTTCCGCAGGACGGCCGGTTCAAAACCAGATACAAAGGGCGATCGATCGACTTTCGTGTTTCGATCATGCCATCGATACACGGTGAGGACGCCGTTATCCGTATCCTCGACAAGGAATCCATCAGCGACAAATTTCGAACGTTGAGCCTGGAAGTGGTCGGTTTCTCGGAGGGGGACATCAAAAAGTTTCGACGCTATATCAACGAACCATACGGCATGGTTCTGGTCACCGGACCAACCGGCAGCGGCAAGACGACGACGCTTTACGCGGCCTTGATGGAAATCAAAAACGAGGAGGACAAGATCCTTACGATCGAAGATCCCGTCGAATATCAGATCCGGGGCATCACGCAGATTCCGGTGAATGAAAAGAAAGGGCTCACGTTCGCGCGCGGCCTTCGCTCCATTCTGCGCCACGATCCCGACAAGATCATGGTCGGCGAAATTCGCGACGTCGAAACGGCTCAAATCGCTATCCAGTCCGCACTCACCGGACATCTGGTTTTCACCACGGTCCACGCCAACAACGTCGTTGACGTTCTTGGCCGATTTCTGAACATGGGAGTGGACCCGTACAATTTTGTGTCGGCGCTCAATTGCATCCTGGCCCAACGTCTTGTTCGCATGATCTGCTCCAATTGCAAAAAGCAGGTGCAACATTCGGAACAGCTCTTGACCGAATCAGGTCTGAATCCCGAAAAGTATCGAGATTTCATTTTCTATGAAGGCGAAGGGTGCCTCGACTGCAACGGCACGGGATTCCGTGGCCGGACCGCCATTCAGGAATTACTGGACCTCTCCGACCGCATCCGGGAAATGATCATTGATCGGAAACCCACGTCCGAAATCAAGCGTGCCGCGCATTCTGGGGGTATGACGTTCCTCCGTGAGCACGCGCTGGACAAGGTGTTCGCAGGCATTACGACATTGAAGGAAATCAACAAGGTTACATTCATTGAGTAAAAGTCTCGTCGAAAAAATCACGGAGGTCTTTCAAGCGCGAGTGCCATTATGGGCCTGCGAGCTTACGTCAAAGCACATCATTGTAGCCGGCGTGAACAAGAATCGCAGTCAGGTCGCAGCCAAACTGGCCATGGATCTCGGGTCTGGCACTTTTGCGGGTTCGCTGACCGGTACGAATATCCACAATCTGGAGACATTGCGATCCAATCTGAAAGACCTGTTAAGCCAGGTGGGTTTCAAAGGATCGGAGATTGTCGTCATCGTGCCGGATGACGCGGCACGGATTGCGTTTCTGACCGCGGAGCGACTATCCAAGGACCCGGAGGTCGTGCAGACATTCATCCGATGGAAGCTCAAGAAGACCGTCCCTTTTGATGTGGACCAAGCGCAGGTGGCGTTTCGGATTCTCGGGCCACACGATGGCGCCACAAGTGTAGACATACTCGTAGCAGTCTCACCCCGCTCTGTTGTTGAGGAGTACGAGAGCCTCTTTGATTCTCTGGGGATCCATGCGGGACTGGTGTTGCCTTCGACGCTCGCGGCATTGAATCTGTTCGATGTGCCCCCTAAAGACACTCTGTTTCTGAAAATCGCACCGGATTGCATGACCACGACTGTCTTTCAGAACCGGCGTATGCAGTTCTACCGCCGCGTTAGCGGCATGCCGCTCTATGATGCTGTGTATCCGACCGTGATGTATTACCAGGACAAACTTGGAGGAAAGGCGCTGGAACAATTAACTGTCTGTGGGTATGACTCAGACATACGATCATCAGTTGATGAGCTTCAAGAAAAACTGGGTTTGCGTGCTCTGCGTCTGGGGCCCAAAAGCATCGACGACATGTTCAAGCCTGTCCTGGGCGGGATCCATTTGTCACACCCTGAAGGGGTGGTGTGAAGTATGGCAGAGTTTGATCTAAACCTCTCAACCCGGCCATTTCCGGCATATCGCCTGGTCAACCTGGCACTGGCGAGCGTTTTGATCGCCCTGATAGTCATATCGGCATGGCAGGCGTACGGGTTCGTCCAGTTTTCGTCGATGACGCGCGCCATCCGCAAAACGGACGAAGAAGCGCGAGTCGAAGCCGAAGCGTTGGGACGTCACCTTGCGGAATTGGAATCCCGGCTGGATCGGCCTGAAGCGGCCGCCAAGTTGACCGAGATCGGATTTTTTAATCGGTTAATCGCGCGGAAAGAGCTTTCGTGGACGCGGCTGTTTGCGAATCTTGAAGAACTGGTTCCCAATACGGTTCACCTCGTCAGCCTGACACCGGACGTCGGCACGAATGGAGCCATCGCTCTGAACATCATCGTACGCGGCCGGAGCATCGCGGACGTCAGCCAATTCATCGAAGCTCTTGAGCGGTCGTCGCCCGTGTTCGAGAAGGTGGCCGTGTCCATCGAACAAAAAAGTGACTTGGGTGGAACGACCGACGTCGAGCTGTCATTGACAGCCAATTACTATCCGCAGAAGGAAACCAGATGATGTCCCTGTACCGGCGCCAGCGTCAACAGTATGTGTTTGCGGCTCTGCTCGGCGTGATCGCAGTCGTCAACCTGCTTTTCTTCTTCATTTTGTATCAGCCGGCGCGTTCGGAGTATTACGGGTTGCAGGAATCGATTGAGAAACTTCATGCGCAAGTGCAATCGCGAAAACAGTCGGTGGACCGACTCGAGAAACTCAATGCCCAGCTGGAAACTTCAGGACAGGATCGCCGCAAGCTCTTCACGACGCATTTCATAAGCCGGGCTACCGGTTACTCGCAAATCCTGCCTAAACTCGAGATGATTGCCCAGCACGCCGGTGTCAAAACAACGCGCAAAGATTACGCCATCGACGAAGCTCCGCAATATAGCCTGTATTCGGTTAAAATAAGAATGCCGGTGACCAGCGGGTACTCGAATATTGTTGGCTTCATCAGGAGCCTGGAAAACTCGGACACGTTTTTCATCATCAACTCTATTGACGTGCGAGGCACCAGTTCGGCAACACCTGCGGCACCGGAAATCTCGCTGGCTTTGAGTCTGGAGACGTTTTTTTATCAATGACCAAGCAGTATCGGCAAAAGCTGAACATTTTTATCATTTTGCTCGTGGTTCTGGGGCTAACCTTGGTGCTCGGCTACCGCATGAGTAGTCCTCCCAGCGTTTTCACCGTGCAGCCGCCCGAGCCGAAGCCAGCGGCGAATGTGCCAACGGCGAGCGACGCGAGGATCCGCTTGGATTTGGTGGATAAGCCCGAAGAATCCGAAGCCGGCCGGACGAACGTGTTTCAATATCGGCAAGGCCGTCCCGCTCCGGATCCCGAAGGCTCCAAACCGGCGCCAGTGACGCCGCCGGGTCTAGTGACACCGCCTGTGCCTACAGTCGCGCCTACTCCGCGTCCGCCAACGGCGCCTCCCCCGCCGCCGCCTATTCCACTCAAATATCAGGGCTTTGCCGTTCTGAATTTCGGGAATTCAGGCACGCCCGCACTGACAGCCTTCCTATCGGATGATTCTTCACATCATTACAACGTCTCTGTTGGTGAGGTCTTGTTGGGACGATATCTCATTGTTGGAATCACCGACAAGAACGTCGAGGTCGAAGACTTGCAAAACAACCGGCGGCAGGTATTTCCGCTCCTGAAATAGCCATGAAGCACAAACGAGACGACGGGTTTTCCCTGGCAGCGCTGATCTTTTTCCTGACCGCGGCCTCGATTTTGATGGCTGCAGCAGTGCCGGCTTATCAAACACAGGCGCAGCGCGACCGCGAAGAAGAGTTGATCTTTCGCGGCGGGGAGTACACGCGCGCCATTCAAAAATATCAGCGGAAATTTGGAATTTATCCTCCCTCCATCGATGCATTGGTCGAAACGAACGGGCTTCGATTCGTTCGCCGGCCGTACAAAGATCCCATTACCGGGAAGGATTTTCGTCTGATCAGCATCAATCCCGACGGAAGCATCAACGGCTCGATTGCAACCGGCCAGGGCAAAAATGTGCCGCTTTTCGGTGATGTCCAGCAGTTCGGCGCAGGTGCGGGACAGCAGCAACAATCCCAATTATTCCAGCAACAACAGCAGCCGCAGGCCGGCTCCGAGACCACAGGCCAGGCCACGCCGCAATTGCGTTCCTCACAGCAGCAGCAGCAGCAGCAACAACAACAGCAACAGCAACAACAGTCCGGGTTCTCTCAACAGCAAGGCGTCAACCGCACTGGCGGTGTAACATCGCCAACCCAGCTCTCGCCGCAACCGCAGCAAGGACTCCAAGGGCAACAACAGCAATCCAACCCTTCCGGAAGAACTATAACCGGCGCCGGCGGCCTCATCGGTGTAGCGTCCGACAGTCCGCAATCTTCTCTTAAGGTTTACAACAAACGAGAGAAGTACAACGAGTGGGAATTCATCGCAATTCTTGGCCAACCCGGCCAACCTGGTCAACCCGGCCAGCCTGGCCAACCTGGTCAACCCGGCCAGCCTGGTCAACCGCCCGTCAACAAACGGCCATGAGGTTCTCGACAATCGAATTTCATCCGGGCCCGCGCCTGGCGAGCATTGTCTTGAATCGTCCGCCCCTGAACGTTATTAATTTGGAAATGATGGACGAGTTGAGTACCGCGTGGCGGGAGATCGAAGACATCAGAGCACAAGTCGTTGTGATCTCGGGTGCAGGGGATCAGGCGTTCTCGGCTGGCGTGGACGTTGCGGATCATGTTCCTGGCAAGGTCGATCAGATGATTGCAAAATTTCATCACGTCCTTCTGCAAATCCGCAAATCCGATTGCATCAGCGTTGCGGCGATCCACGGATACACGCTCGGTGGCGGCGCCGAACTCGCGATCATGTGTGACCTGATCATTGCAGCGGACGACACACGGATCGGCCAGCCCGAAATTTCGCTCGGCTGCTATCCACCCGTAGCCACCGCGTGCCTGCCCCGTGCGATAGGATTTCACAAAGCATCAGAGATGGTACTGATTGGCGAAGCAGTCAGCGCCGCTGCGGCGGAAAGACTCGGTCTGGTCAACGCGGTGGTTTCCCGAGCGGATCTGGATGAAACCGTCGATGCATACGTCGATCGGCTTCTAACGAAAAGTTCTGCAGTCCTGCCGCTCGCAAAGCGCGCGCTCCGCGAAGGAGCAGAACATCACTTCGAAAGAGCTTTGGAGAGAACTGAAGAGCTCTATTTGCGGGAACTCACGAAGACAGAGGACATGAACGAAGGTATACGCGCTTTTCTCGAGAAGCGTCCGCCGTCTTGGAAGAATGCCTGAAACCGCGGTCTGGTACGAATGTTGAACAAGAACGTATTCCCCTCCTTGCAAAGGAGGGGTGGACGCGCCATCAAAAAGATGATGCCGAAGGCCACCAAAGTTGGCGCGGACGGGGTGGTCAGTCCTCGAAACATCTCATCTCAAATGACCACCCCGTCTGCGCCTTTAAGGTGGCTTCGCAGCATTTTCTGGATGGCGCAGCCTCCCTTCCTGTTCCAGGAGGGGAATCCGTTAGTCTTCCAGCGCGTCGAGAACCTCGTCATAATGCTCTTCGACCTTCACCTTTGGGAAGATATGTGAGATTTTCCCCTGTTTGTCGATTATGAAAGTGGTTCTTTCAATGCCCATGTATGTTTTGCCGTACATCGATTTTTCCTTCCAAACTCCATAAGCCTCGACCACTCTCTTGTCGGTATCCGCCAGTAAGGGAAAGTTCAGCTCGTGTTTGTTCTTGAACTTCTTGTGCGATTCCATTGAATCCACGCTGACGCCGAGGACCAACGCTCCACGATCTCTGATTTCGTCGAGACCATCGCGGAATGCGCACGCCTCTTTCGTGCAGCCGGGCGTGTCGTCCTTTGGGTAGAAATACAGGACGACCTTCTTACCCTTTAAATCCGAGAGCTTCACCTTCTGCCCGGCATCGTCCAATAGCGTGAAGTCCGGTGCTTTCTGTCCGGCTTTCGGCTCGTCATCCGGCGGTTCATTAGCTGCTTTCGACATATCATTCTCCTATAATGCAGATCTATGCAGGATCTTACGCGCGTTCGGGTTTTGAAACTCGATGAGAAACACCTTCAGCATATCGAAGATGACGTTGTCGTGGAAGAGCCCCTTGAGGTCCGCGTTAATGGCGAGAGCTTTTCGGTGACCATGCGGACACCCGGTGACGATTTTGATCTTGCCATCGGACTCTTGTGGACGGAGGGGATCATTCATTCTGCCGGCGAAATCGGAACCATGGCATACTGTCCCAACGAAGAGCAGCCCGAACTGATGAACATTGTGAATGTCGGACTTGTGGATGCGAATCGTAAGCTAGAATCGTCGCGCAGGCTGTGGTCCAACTCGAGCTGTGGTCTTTGCGGGAAGGCCACGCTTGACGCCATCCATCAGGAATGCCGGAGAATCGACAGCCGCATTACGATCAGTTACGACGTCGTCTGCACGCTGCCTTCTCGACTGCGGCAGGCGCAGTTGAATTTCGAGCGCACCGGAGGTATTCACGCTGCCGCCCTTTTCGACGCCGGTGGAAACCTGCTCTTGCTGCGCGAAGATCTTGGCCGCCACAATGCCGTCGATAAAGTTTTAGGCGCTGCGCTGCGGGACGGCACGATATTGCTTTCAGAAACGGTCATGATGGTCAGCGGCCGGCTGGGGTTCGAGATCGCTCAGAAGGCGCTTGCCGCTGGCGTTCCCATTGTCGTTTCCATTTCGGCTCCATCGAGCCTTGCGATCGAACTCGGCGATGATTTTGGAATGACCGTTGTCGGATTCCTCCGAGGCCGGTCGATGAACGTTTACACGCACTCGGAACGAGTTTCAGTATAGGGGCTAAGACTGTGGGGTCAGGACAATTTTCCCAAACACCGCCCTCGCCTCGATCAGCTCGTGACCCTTCCGCGCCTCTTCCAACGGCAACACACGATCGATGACCGGCTTCAATTGACCGCGAAACACACATTTCATGACATCGAGAAATTCGCGATGACTTCCCATGGTCGAACCGATGACCTGAACCTGGCGGAAGAAAATCTGGCGCAAGTCCGTTTGCGGTGCGAAACCGGTGGTCGCGCCGCATGTGAGCACACGCCCACCGCGCCGTGCGGAGCGCAAGCTACGAACCCAGGTATCCGCGCCGATATAGTCGACAACAACATCAACGCCGCGTCTATTTGTGAGGTCTCGGATCTTCTTGTCGAATTCCTCGGTCTTGTAGTTGATCAGGAAATCCGCGCCAAGCTGCTTTGCGCGCTGGAGTTTTTCTTCAGTGCTGGCGGTTGCGAAGACGCGGCATCCGACCATCTTTGCGATCTGGATGGCCGCCGTGCCCACGCCCGCGCCCGCGCCGAGAATCAGTACGTCTTCGCCCGGACGTATGTTCCCTTTGTTGACCATCATGCTCCAAGCCGTCATAAACACGAGTGGCGCGGCTGCGGCGTCTTCGAAGGAGATAGAATCGGGGATCGGCAGAACGATATGGGAAGGTACTTTCAGCAGTTGAGCGTATGCGCCGTCTGTGTTCTCGCCAACCATGGCGTAAGTTAGACACTGGCTGCCGAATCCCGCCGCGCAGAATTCACAGTGACCACAACTGATGCCCGGATTGATGGTGACACGCTGGCCGATTCTGAGGCCCGAAACTTCCAGTCCAATCTCGCGAATGACACCAGCGGCGTCACTACCAATGATCTTTGGCATCGGCACTTTGATTCCGGGCATTCCTCGGCGGAGAAAAATGTCGATGTGATTAATCGACGCCGCCTTAACCTCGATCACCACGTCACCCCGAGCGGGGGCCGGTTCCGGCACGTCTTCGGATCGAAGAACTTCGGGGCCGCCATGTCTATCAAAAACGACTGCTTTCATGCGAGGCAGTTAGTCTATCCTACGTTTCATGAACATTAAAACTGTTGCCGTGATTGGCGCAGGCATCATGGGACGTGGTATTGCGCACGTTTCCGCTCTTGCCGGATTCGATACTGTGTTGAATGACATTTCCGACGATCTGCTGCAGGACGCACTGACGCGAATCCGCCGGGATCTGCAGAAGGGCGTTGACCAAGGGAAAATCACAAATGCCAGCATGCACTCTGCGCTCGAACGCCTGGCGTTGGGTACAAGTCTCGAACACTCCGGCGCGAGCGCGGATCTTGTCATCGAGGCCGTGCCGGAAAGGATCGATCTCAAACTCGATGTCTTTGCGCGGCTCGATCGAGCGTGCCCGCCTCACGCGATCCTGGCTTCAAATACATCGGCGTTGAGCATTACGGAAATTTCGTCTGCCACCAAGCGGCCTCACCGGTTCATCGGTATGCATTTTTTCAACCCGGTACACAAAATGAAGCTGGTCGAAATCATTCGCGGTCTCCAGACCGACGACGAGACATTCAGGGTTGTCGAGGCCGTTGCCCACAAGATGGGCAAAGAGACCGTTGGAGTCCATGAATCTCCCGGTTTCGTCACCTCGCGGATTAATGCCCTGATCGGTAATGAAGCGTTTTACATGTTGCAGGAAGGCATCGCTAGCGCCCGCGATATTGACAAGGCGCTGAAGTTGGGGCTGAACCATCCGATGGGACCATTTGAGATGATCGATCTGGTAGGCCTCGATACCCGGCTAAGCATTCTCAATTTTCTTTACCAGACTTTGGGGGAGAAATACCGCCCCTGTCCGCTTCTGGTGAAGTATGTGAAGGCCGGCCGCCTTGGCAAGAAGGTGGGGAAGGGCGTCTACGAGTACTCGGAATAGGAATCCGCCGTACTACGCTTGTGTCGAGCCGCCACAGATGCTGATGGCTTGAGCGGTGATGTTCTTTCCGGCATCCGACGCAAGGAATACCACCAGGTTCGCAACTTCCTCAGGTTTAACCATCTCCCCAAGTGGAACCCGCGACAGCGCCTGGCGTTTGAACTCCTCCACGGAGATACCCTGCGCTGCAGCGATGTCCTCCATCCCGGAACGCGCCATAGCCGTATCCACCCATCCGGGGCAAAGCGCATTCACCGTAATCTTTCGTGGCGCAAGCTCGAGCGCGAGGGCACGGGAGAAACCGATCAGTCCCGTTTTGGCCGCGCAGTAAGCTGTATAACCCGGCACACCAAATTTTCCGAGGACGGACGACATCATGATGATCCGCCCGCCGTTTGGGATGTGAGGGACAGTTGCGCGAATGACGTAGTAGGTACCGACAAGATTTGTTTGGATGATGTCCAGCCATGGGAGCGTGATTGAGGCATCGACCGGTGTCACTCCCGATATACCGGCATTGTTTACCACGATGTCGGCTTTTCCGAACCGATCGAGGATCCGCCGGACACCCGTCTCCACATTCTTCGGATCGCGAATATCCATCGCAACCGCTATGGATCGTTCCCTTCCAAGATCTTCGATCGACGATCTTGCGCAGAGAGCAACGTTCGCGCCTTCCTGATGAAGTCTTCGGGCAATAGCTAATCCGATCCCGCGGCTCGCGCCGGTTATAATGGCAACCTTGTTCATGAACATACACGGCAAGGTAGCACTAATCACCGGTTCTGCAAAGCGCATTGGGCGCGCGATAGCCGTCGAGTTGGGCAGAAGGGGCGCGCGGGTTGGAATTCACTATCGGTCCAGTGAGCGTGAGGCACGGGAGACGCTCAAGATGCTTCAGGAAGCTGGAGCCGACGGTGCTCTTTTCCAAACCGAACTCACCAACACTCTGGCTGTGGAGCAGATGTTTCGCGATATCGCCGCCAGATTCGGGAGTCTCGATATCCTCGTAAACAACGCTGCTGTATTCTCTCCGTCGACGGCGGAACAAACATCGCCGGACCAGTGGGATCAGCAAATGAATTCCAACGCAAAGGCGGCATTCTTCACGGCTCAACAGGCAGCTACTCTGATGGTCAACCGCGGTCAAGGTAAAATCATCAACCTCGCGGATGTTGCCGGTGAAGTCATCTGGCCTGCCTATTTTGCCTACAGCGTTTCGAAAGCGGCACTAATTGCCGTGAACCGTGGACTGGCCAAAGCTTATGCGCCACACATTCAAGTTAACGCGATTGCGCCTGGTCCCGTACTGTTTCCCGAACACTACACGGAGGACCAGAAGCAATCCGCAATTGAGAGAACGCTTCTGAAGCATCAGGGGAGTGTTCAGGATATCGTCAGCGCCGTTATTTTCCTTATTGAGAACGATTACATCACGGGCGAGTTGATTCACGTCGATGGCGGACGGCACTTGCTGTGAACGCCAGCTAAAGCCCGCGTTCTCACAGCGCAGCGATGATCGCGCCGGTGAATTCACCGGTGGAAGCAGTGCCTCCAAGATCGCGAGTAACTTTCTCGCGTTTTTCAAGCACGCGGTTCAAGGCGGATTCGATGCGGTCTCCCGCAGCACGTTCGCCGATATGGCGGAGCATCATGATGGCTGAGAGAAGAAGCGCCGTGGGATTGGCAAGGTTTTTCCCCGCGATGTCGGGTGCGGTCCCGTGGACAGCTTCAAACAGAGCCGCTTTCTCACCCAGGTTGCCGCTGGGCACGACACCCAAACCACCGACTAGGCCTGCGGCAAGATCCGACAAGATATCTCCGTACAGGTTTTCCATCAGCAGTACGTCAAACTGATAAGGATTCATGACAAGCTGCATGCAGGTATTGTCGACGATCTTTTCGTCGTGCTCGATTTCGGGATAGTTCACTGCGACACGCTGGAAGCATTGCAGAAATAGGCCATCCGACTTTTTCATGATGTTCGCTTTATGCACGGCAGTAACTTTCTTTCTTCCAAACTTTCGCGCGTACTCGAAAGCGAATACCGCAATTCGCGTACTTGCTTTCTCTGTAATGATCTTCAGCGATTCCACAACCCCCGGAACGACTTCGTGCTCGAGCCCCGAGTACAAGCCCTCGGTGTTTTCACGCACGATGATCAAGTCCACTTCGCCAAATCGCGATGGTACGCCTGGCAGATTGCGCACCGGCCGGAGGTTCGCATACAGATCGAGCATTTTCCGCAGCCGGACGTTGACGCTCTCAAACCCGCTCCCAATCGGCGTTTCGACGGGCCCTTTCAACGCGACGCGGTTTCGGCGAACCGACTCGATGACCTCGTCCGGTAGCGATGATCCCGACAAGTCCTGCGCGTGTCCGCCGACAACAAACCTCTCCCACTCGATCCGGACGCCAGCAGCTTCGACGATGCGAACCACCGCCGCACAGACTTCGGGACCGATGCCGTCGCCCGGAATCAATGTGACGTGATGTGTCATGGCTGCGGAATTTATAACATCTTTGTGCCCCTCACGACATAAATGTGCGCCGCAGCAGAGATTTTTCCGTTATTTGTCAAGCTTTCTTCAAAGCGAGGCGAGATTCTCTGAATGCCGCGTCAGCCGTGCGTTTCCGCTGAAACGCGTGCTTGACACGGCCTATAGCGTGAGATATAAAGCGCAGCGTTGTTCAAGACCGATAACTCTCAATTACCGAGGAGGAGCACATGAACAAGGGCGAGTTAATAGACAAGATCGCAAAAGATGCAAAGATTTCGAAGGTCCAGGCTAGCAATTCCCTCAACTCCGCGATTGACGGTGTTGTGTCGACGTTGAGGAAAGGGAACAAAGTGACGCTGGTTGGCTTCGGCACCTTTTCGGTCAGCTCGCGCAAGGCCAGAACCGGTCGCAACCCCCAAACCGGAGCGCCTCTAAAAATTCCTGCCAAAAAAGTTACGAAGTTCGTTCCCGGCGCGGAGCTGAAAAAGGCCGTCAACCGCGGTCGCTAGCCGGCCCTGGATTTGCCGATACGGAACGCACCCATATTGCAAAACATTGCAATACGTAAGAAAGGGCAGCTTCGGCTGCCCTAGTTTTTTCGCCCAAATATTCCCCGATTGCCGCACCTGCGGCATTTGTGTCACCCCGGCAGACTCATAAAAATGCTGTCTTTTCATACGTCTTCTTGTGGCACGCAGAATGCAAGCCCAAAGGCGGGAGCCAAACATATTTCCGCCCAGTGCGAAGTTGACTAGAATATATCAGTCATGCCTTGCCGTCGTAAGTCTAAGGTCACCGATAGTTCCAACAAGGGGATAGTTCCAACAAGGGGGAGGTTCATGCGTAATCCAAATCGAGGATTTTCAGTGCTAGGTTTGATCGTTCTGGCTGGAATCATGGTCCTGCCAGGATGTGCGAGCAGAAAGTATGTGCGACAACAAGTGGGCACGCTCCAGCCGCCCATTCAGGAAGCCCAAAACGCGATAAAAGAGAATGCCGAGCGAATTGATGCAGTCGACAGGCGCGCACAACAGGGAATTACGGCCGCCCAGACGGCCGCCCAGGCGGCTGACCAAAAAGCGACACAAGCTGGGCAGTCTGCTCAAACTGCCCAGACGGCCGCCCAGACTGCCGATCGCAAGGCGGATACAGCCAACCAGGGTGTGCAGCAGGCGGCCAACAGGATCAACACCGTCGAGACCCGCCTGAATTCACTCAACGATAACTATACGGCGAGTGAGACGCAGACGGTCGTATTCAAGCTGAACTCAGCGGCTTTGTCGGATGACGCGAAAAGCACGCTCGACAAAATTGCAAGCGATGTCTCCAGCCAGCGAACCGGATACATGATCGAACTCCAGGGTTTTACGGACAGCACCGGCTCCGAGAGCTATAACATCAATCTGAGCCAGCGACGTGCCGAGAACGTTCTACGATATCTTGTTAGCAAGAACGTTCCTCTCTTTCGAGTCTCGATTGTCGGATTGGGCGAAGCCAACCCGGTTGCCGATAACAAGACGAGAGCCGGCCGTGACCAGAACCGCCGAGTTGAGGTCCGAATACTGAAAGCCACTTCGGCACGTTCAACGAATAACTAAGGGATTTGGTCGCGAACCAACCTCTTTGTGAGCCGGGAGTCCGGTTGAACGCTGGACTCCCGCTCACTGCGCTTTGTACCCAGTTCGTGATTGTGTGAGGCGCAGTTTATCGTTATGTGCCCGGACCTCTATTTGGCGAAACGAGTCTGTGGCGGTCGAGTTCGAGGATATATATCCCAGACTGTAAGACACCCCAAGTTCCCGCCCGATCTGCTCGTACAGCGGAATGATTTCATCGATGCGAGCGGGAAAGAGAATTCGTCCGCCTGAAGCCTCCACAAGTTGCTCCATTCGGATTCTTACCTCGTTCAGGTACCGTTGGGGTACTGACGAATTTCGAAAGATAAGCTGGAGGTTGCGGAACTCGTCACCTCCTATCCTGTTGGGTTCAAGATTCCTGTCCGTATTGATACCGACAAAATAGAGTGGAATTCGCTGTTCCTGGACCGTCTTGAGCACCTTCTGAAAACCACGGTCCTCCAGCGGTACGAGCAAGCGATTTCTCGCCACCAACTCGCGATAGAGGGACGTGTCGCGGCCGTCCGTCAAAACGACTATGGTGCGCCGTCCCGTCACCTTTCTGAATTCGCGGCGCAAAACCCTGTCGAGTGCGTCGTACAGGTTTGTTGCACCGATCGCTTTCGGGTGTATCAGTTCGGGTAATGCCAGGAAAGCTTTTGCGCGATCGCTCGTCCACTCCAACTGGATCTGAAACTCGTAATCGAATGTGCCAATTGCAATACGATCCTGTGGACGCAGACTCGCAATGAAGCTGGCTACGGCCCTTTGCATAAATGCCCATTTGTGCTGGGTGCTGCCGCTCCGATCGAATAGCAGAAAAACGTTATATGGTGTCGCCACCGGGCTGAAGTAACGGATCTCCTGGCGGACGCCGTCTTCATACACCTCGAAATCGTCTTTCAATAAATCGGTTACCGTCCTTCCGGCGGTGTCCTGCACAGAGACGTCCACTGAAACGTAAGGAACATCAACCTTAAGGATATAAACGGGTTCCTGGGCTAAAACCCACGTCCAGCTTACAAAGGCCGCCAATACAAGTCTAAGAACCGTACGTGACATCGGTGTTATCCTAGCACTAGAACTGCAGAGGAGTAACAGTGAGGAACATTCTAAGAGCGCTGGCAATACTTGGGACTGTAGCACTGCTTTTCGCGCCGTTTGCGGTCGGAACTCCCGAAATGGCTAAAAAGGAAAGCAAGCAGTGCGTCTATTGCCACACAGCTATCGGAAAGCCGGACCTCAATGATGCCGGCCGATATTACAAAGACCACAAAAGCCTCGAAGGCTACAAGGAAAAGAAGCCCTAAGTTTCCCCTTCCCATCGTATTCAGACCGGTTCTCCAGACGTATAATTTTTACCATGAAAATCGCCGTGACCGGCTCGACCGGACTGGTGGGCTCCGCTCTGATTCCATTCTTGACTGAGGGTGGACATCAGATTTTCCAACTGAGGCGTCCGACTCACTGGAATCCTGCGAACGGAACAATCGATCGATCAACCTTGGAAGGTATGGACGCGGTTGTTCACCTGGCGGGCGAAAATATCGCCGAAGGACGATGGACTGCCGCAAAGAAGGCAGCTATCCGGGACAGCCGGGTGAATGGCACGAGACTCCTTGCGGAATCGCTAATCAAGTTGAATCGGCCGCCCCAGGTTCTAGTGAGCGCTTCTGCTATCGGTTTTTACGGTGATCGAGGAAGCGAAGTGCTGCGCGAAGAGAGCCCTCCTGGAACGGGTTTTCTCTCGGACGCGTGTTGTCAGTGGGAAGCCGCGACAGATCCCGCGACGCGCGGCGGAATTCGTGTGGTTCACCTTCGCTCGGGAATCGTACTCAGCAGCAAAGGCGGGGCATTGGGCAAAATGCTTTTGCCATTCAAATTAGGCGTGGGCGGAAAGATCGGTTCGGGTAATCAGTACTGGAGCTGGATTTCGCTGGATGACCTTTGCGCTGCCATTCTGCATTCCACCCAGGCAACTGGTCTTCACGGTCCGGTGAACGCAGTCTCGCCGACGCCGGTAACGAACATCGAATTTACCAAAACGCTCGGACGCGTACTTTCGCGCCCAACCGTTTTTCCCATGCCCGCCGCCGCCGCCCGCCTCGCCCTTGGCGAAATGGCGAACGAACTTCTGCTCGCGAGCGCCCGCGTCGAGCCAGCCAAACTGTTGGCCTCGCGTTTTGTGTTCCGGCACAGGGAATTAGAACCGGCATTGAGATATTTGCTGGAGAGGTAAATGCCTTTGTGTTCTTCGTGTCTGGAGCGCTTTTCAGCCGCGCGAAAGGGCACAACGAATTCCGAAATCTCGTTCACCGGCTTCGGCTGAGACGAATCTCTCGCTCTCGACCAAGCAGGTGTTTTTCAAACAAGGCGCCCATGGCTTCCAGCGACTGGCGCAGGTTGTTGGGGCGCCAGGATTGCCAACCGTTCGATTCGTTCTCGAATACCCGGTAATCGAACCACTTCCCTTTGACCTCGGCTTGAACGGCGAACTGTTGCAATTGTTGGAACGGCGCCGACGTGTCGTCACCCTCGTAAAGGAAGATGATCGGAGTGCGGAGCTTATCGACGAAGTTGATAAGGGATCGCTCGTAGAAAGCAAGAGGATTGCCCATGGGCGTCGATCCGATCAGGTATCGAGACCATAGGGCCATTTCGGGATATGAAGCCGCTGTCGCGGCGTCGACAATCCCGTAGAGGCAAACGGCGGCTTTGAATCGAGCTTCGTCCTTGACAAGCGCTGCTGTTGCAAGAAAGCCGCCGGTGCCTGCACCGAGCACGCCTACCCGTTGCGTGTCGATGAGGCCTTGCGATGAGAGATTGTCAAGACCGATAAACGCATCGCGGATATCATGGTCGCCGCCGTGCTCGAAAACGAGTTGCCGGTAGTCCTTACCTCGGCCGCTGGACCCGCGGACATTGGGCGCGAACACGAGATAACCGTCGCTAACCAAAAGCTGGATAAACGGGTCCCAGGCTTTGGCATTTTGGCCGTCCACCGTGTCGCGGAACAGGAGCAAAGCGGGATGACCCGGCTTTGGTTTCCCACTCCGCGGCTTGTAAACGAGCGCTTGCACTTCCGTACCATCGAAGCTGCGGTACGCCATCGTATCGGGCCACACAAACCGGGCCTCACGGCGAAGTTCGTTGGGCATGGAATTCGTGATCTGTGTCGTGCGTGTTGTGTCGATGCTTGCGACCCACAGGTCCGACGTCCTGCCCGGATCAGAATGCGTGAAGGCGATCTTTTTGCCGTCCGGTGACCATTGGTAGGTGCCATGAGGCGTGGCATCATCGGTCTCGAATCCGCCGTTGACGCCGTCCGGGTCGGAAATACGAAGCGCGCGACCTCCCTGCACGGGCGTTACCCAGAGAGTGAACTGCGAATCTTCGTTCCGGATAAAAGCGATGCTGTTGCCGTCCGGCGACCACTTTGGCGCGAATTCGTCGACCGGCTCCGGAGCCAGGCTGCGATTGGCGCCGGTCTGTGTGTCGAGGACATAGATGTTGCTGTAGCCCGAACTGTCGGAGGCAAAGGTGATCTGACGCGAGTCCGGCGACCAGGATGGCGTGACTTCGCGGAACCGCGGTGTTCCCGGCGTTAGCAGCCTCGGTGCGCCGCCACCGGCCGGCACGATGAATATGTCTTCGTTGTCTCTCCGGTCGTCGTTCGGAAGCAGAGGGTCGGAGACAAACGCAATGGATTTGCCATCAGGTGACCACTGCAGACTCGATCCCGCGATCTCAGCCAACGGCCGCACCTCGCGGCTTTCAATGTCGGCCACCATAATACGGGCTCGTCCCGCGGTCCTTTCGGTGAAAGCAAGCTGGCGGCTATCCGGCGACCATGACGGATCGCGATCGTCGCCGATGGTTTCTGTCAGATTGATCCGTGTTTGGCCATCCGCACTAACCATTTGGATATCGCCGGAACCACCGGGCTGCAGGGCCACATAAGCGATCCACTCTCCATCATTGGACCAACGCGGCTGCCTCTTCGTCGCTGTCGTCGACGTGATCCGTTCCGAGCTTCCCCCACTTGATGGCACAACCCATAACTCCGAATTTCCACTCTGGCTGGAAACGTACGCGATGGATTTTCCATCGGGCGACCAGGTGAACTCATAAATTCCACCGGTCGAGGCCATCTGGTCCGGCAGCAGCGGCAGGCGGCCACCTTGCTGCGTGACCAACAGCCCTACTCCAATCGAGAGGATGAAGACGGCTGCCACCACCAATAGCCGCGAAAGGTACGCACGCATTGGGGCATTGTACCAGCGTTGACAGAGCTTTATGCCCCTTGTAACGTGTTGCTTTCGCCAATGACTTTTGCGCTCGTCGTGGCTAATCTAATCTCGACTGGAGGGATCATGTTGAAATGGATAGTGTGTATTTTCTTGCTCGGATTAGCCGAGGAAGACGCGCCCAACCAACTCGTTCGCGAAATCTACAAAGAGCTGATCGAAATCAACACGACGGATTCCAACGGAGACACGACGAAGGCCGCCCAGGCGGTGGCTGCGCGGCTCAAAGCAGCCGGTTTTCCCGAAGCCGACATGCAGGTTCTTGGGCCACATCCGAGAAAGGGAAACCTGATCGCGCGATATCGCGGGACCGGTAAGCGGAAGCCGCTGTTGCTTCTGGCCCATTTGGATGTGGTCGAGGCGCTAAGAGAAGACTGGTCTCTGGATCCTTTCAAGCTTACCGAAAAAGACGGATTCTTCTACGGACGAGGAACAGGCGACGATAAAGCAATGGCCGCCATCTGGGTTGCAACTTTCATTCGCTTGAAGCAAGAGCGTTATCAGCCCGATCGGGATTTGATTATGGCGCTCACCGCCGACGAGGAAGGCGGAGACTACAACGGTGTAAAGTGGCTCGTGAAGAATCATCGCGAGCTGATCGACGCCGAAGCGGCAATCAACGAGGGTGGTGGCGGTCAAATTAAAAATGGAAAGCACATGCTGAATGCTGTTCAAGCCAGCGAAAAGGTCTACCAGAGTTATCGACTGGAAGTGACAAATGCGGGCGGGCACAGCTCGCGCCCGACCAGGGATAACGCGATCTATCATCTGTCGGAGGGTTTGGCGCGGCTGGCGAAGTTTGACTTTCCTGTAAACCTGAATGAGGTAACCACGGCCTATTACCAGAAGATGGCCGCCTTGCAGGCCGGGCAGATGTCCGCTGACATGAAGGCCGTCGCGAAAAAGCAGCCCGACCGCGCTGCAGTCGCTCGTCTCTCCGCTTCGCCTTACGACAATGCCCTGATGCGAACGACGTGCGTCGCGACCCGGCTAGAGGGTGGCCATGCGGACAACGCTCTACCGCAAACGGCTCGGGCCGTGGTGAACTGCCGGGTCCTTCCAGGCGAGTCGGTCAACGAGGTGCAGGCGACGCTCATCCGGATTCTGAACGACAGCAAGATTGCCGTCATTCCGATGGACGACGCAAAGCCTAGCGATCCGTCTCCTCTCGCGCCGGGGATTATGGGGCCTATCGAGAAGATCACGTCGGAGATGTGGCCTGGCGTTCCAGCGGTGCCCGTCATGTCCACCGGCGCAACCGATGGTTTGTATCTGCGAAACGCCGGTATTCCGACCTACGGTGTCTCCGGCTTATTCAGCGACATCGATGATAACCGCGCTCACGGCAAAGACGAACGTTTAGGCGTGAGAGAGTTTTACGAGGGCCGTGAGTTTCTATATCGGCTGGTGAAAGCGCTTTCGTCGTGATTCGTATCAGGGACGGGCTGGCCATTCCTGAAAGCGAGATCACATTGACCGCATCCAGAAGCGGCGGGCCTGGCGGACAGAATGTGAACAAAGTCAGTAGCCGGGTCACGTTGTCCTTCGATGTTCCAGCCTCGACGGCGCTTTCGGAGGAGCAGAAACGGAAGATCACCGGCAGGCTGGCCACACGAATCAACAAAGATGGTGTCCTCCGAATTGTTTCGCAGAAGACGCGAAGCCAGGACATGAATCGGAACGACGCGCTCGAACGATTTTCGGACCTGCTTCGCGGGGCGCTAACCGAGCAGCGGTCGCGAATCAAGACACGAGTTCCGTCTGGAGCTAAGGAACGCCGGATCGAAGAAAAAAGAAAACGCACGCTCATTAAACAAAAGCGGTCCAAGAGAGGATGGGATTCATGATTCGTCTTGCATTGGTTCTGGCTCTGACGCTTTTCGCACGCCAGCAAGCGCAGCCACCGTACGGAATCAGCTACCGGCTCGGCATGCCGCGGCCTGCATCCCATCTGTTCGAAGTTACGATCGACGTGAGCATACCACCAACCGATCAGACGGCTTTCATCGACTTCCAAATTCCCAAGTGGCAGCCCGGCCGCTACTCCGTTGCTGATTTTGCGGCGAACGTGCAGGAATTCAGCGCACGAGCCCAGGAGGGGCAGTTGTCGTGGACAAAGGTCGATGATCAGACTTGGCGTGTCCAGAGGCAGGGAAAGCCCAACGTCACCGCCACCTACAGAATTTTTGGAAATGATCTTTCGGGAACCTATGCGCAATTGGATATCGGCCACGCCAGCTACACGGGTGGTGAGATTTTTATGTATGTGGTGGGTCACAAGCCGGATCCCGTCGACTTGCGCATCGAGCCGCCGCCAAACTGGCGAGTCATAAATGGAAGAACGGAGCGCCCCAATCAACTCGAATGGAAGTACCCCGACTACGAAATCATGATCGACAATCCGACGGAGATCGGTCCCGACTGGACGCTGGATGAATTCAAGGTGGACGGGAAAACATATCGGGTGATGATCCATTCGCGCGGGGAGGAAGGCGGCCGGCGGCCGGCGTTTGTGCGGGATGTTGAAAAGATCGTCCGGGCTGAGATCCGGATGTGGGGGACACCCGAGTTCAACAACTATACATTCATGTTTCATTTCGCCAACGACGACCGCTCCAGCGATGGCATGGAGCACCTTACATCGACACAGATCATTGAGCCAGGCGTTCTCGCAGAGCGGAGCGCATATGAAGGAGCAATCCGGACAACAGCTCATGAATTCTTCCATGCCTGGAACGTGAAGCGGCTCCGCCCGGCCGAGCTCGGGCCGTGGGATTGGACGAGGCCTGCAGTCACACGCGCGTTGTGGATTGCGGAAGGATTCACCCAGTACTATGGAATTTTGATGTACCACCGCGCCGGCTTTGAGGACTCGGCCGAATTCCTCGGTAGTCTTTCCGAGACCATTTCAACCATCGAGAATTCTCCGGCGAGCAAGTTGATGAGCGCCGAAGCTTCGTCGATGGCAGCTCCCTTCATCGATGCGGCCCTCCACCGGCAGCGCACGAACCTTTCGAACACTTCGCTGAGCTACTATCTCAAAGGGGAGTTGATTGCTCTCAATCTCGACCTGCTGATTCGCGAAAAAACGAGGGGGCGGCACTCACTGGACGACGTGATGCGGCGGGCATACGACGAGTTTTACCTGAAGAGCCCCAATGCAAGCTATTACCTCAAGGGCCGCGGCTATACCAGCGAAGACTTTGCACGGGTGGTTTCTGAGATAGCCGGGACGGATATGAATGAATTCTTCGCCAGGTATGTACGGGGCACCGAACTGCTGCCTTATGACAAGGCCTTTCAAGCTGTCGGCCTACGGTTGGTAAAATCACCGGCGAGTCTGCCGTATACCGGCGGAATTGTAATCGACCAACCGAATCGCCAGGCGCTTCGTATCGATGCGCTCCGCATTGACTCTCCGGCAGAACGCGGTGGGGTGCAGCAGGGCGACGTCCTGGTCTCCATCGCCGGAATGCCAGTCACACGCGAGAACTGGAGGTACGTGTTAAACGGGTTTAAGCAAGGGGACCGCGTCCCGATCACAGTGCAGCGCTTCAGGAAGAACCTGGATTTGACAATCCAGCTAGAGACGCCTGAGGTCTACAACTACCGCATTGAAGAAGAGCCCGGCGCTTCCGCCCAAGAGAGGGCGCTCCGTCAGGCATGGCTTGGAGGGAACTAGTGGCATGTACCAGAGAAATTGGGACCAGTTGCACGTGTGTAGTCGCGGGCTTTAGCCCGCGTTCGGGTGGGCCTAAATGCAACATGATGCAGTCCGAACGCGGGCTAAAGCCCGCGACTACATCTTGGGATAGACCGGTATCGATTTCATTGTTACGTGCCACTAGTCGCAAGGCTCGTTGGCATCTTCCAAATAGACGCTCAGGTAGCAATGGACGCGGGCGTCGCTGTGGACGCGGAGAAGGAATCCATCATCGGAAACTTTATCCAGCACGGCTTCGCCGAACTCAACGATGTATTCCTGAAGCGACTCTTCACCGGACGGGTTGTCCAGCACTCTACGGACGATTCCGGCATCGCCGGGGCGAAGGACATCCTGAGTCGACACTCGAATGAGATCCCCAACGTGGAACCGGGACATTAAGGGAATTGTATAACGCGGCGAGCGGTGCTATAAGATGTAGATTCCTGTGAGTCGCCGTAGAGTCCTCGAGCATGGTGCTCATGTCCTCTGGTGCGGCTGCCAAGGAGGTACATGGGTAAGAAGCTGTATGTAGGTAATCTCCCATTTAACACGACCGACGAGTCTCTCGAACAGATCTTTGCTCAGGCCGGAACCGTTCAGTCCGCCAAGGTCATCACCGATCGCGACACGGGCCGAAGTAAGGGCTTCGGATTTGTCGAGATGTCCACCGATCAGGAAGCTGCGGACGCGATCCAAAAATTCAACGGCGCCGACTACGGCGGCCGGAACATGACGGTCGCTGAGGCGCGTCCGATGGCTCCCCGCGAAGGCCGCGGCGGCGGTGGTGGTGGATATCGCGGCGGCGGTGGCGGGCGACGCTGACCACCAGGACAGACGCATAAATCCCGAAATTCCCCTGGATTTGAGCGATTTATACGTCTGTCTCACATTACTCCTCAGCGTGATGAGTCTTCCTCACCATCCCCTAAGACTCATCCAACTAGTAGTCTGTGCCGATCGCGCGGCCGGATTGGATCACCGCGAGCGGACCGGCAGGTCGCTCTGATTGCCGTTCCATCCATGATAAAATCCCGCGGATGTTTTGCCCAAAATGCGGACAACAGAACGATGACCGCGCGCTGTATTGCCAGTCGTGCGGTAATACCCTCCTGGTGAAACCCGCAGTGGCGCCCGTTCCAGCTGAAGTCTATGCCGGATTTTGGAAGCGGTTTGCGGCGTTGATCATTGATGCTCTCATCGTAAGCGCTGCAACCGGAATCTTGACTGCAATCACGTTTGGTGCGGGAGCCATTGCCGTGTTCTTCGGACCTTGGATTTACGAGTCCTGGATGCTCAGTTCCGAATGGCAGGCAACAGTCGGAAAGCGGGTGCTGGGTATGGTCGTGACCGGATTGGATGGAAGCCGAATCTCGTTTGCCAGGGCGACTGGCAGGCACTTCGCAAAATACATCTCTACTCTCATTCTCTTCATAGGCTTCATTATGGCTGCGTTCACTGCAAAGAAGCAGGCTCTGCATGACATGATTGCGGAAACCCTCGTCGTTAATCGCTAATCACAAAACGTGTGGCGGGCGACTTCGCGTAATTCGCGCAATCCGCGGCTTCAGAACTCCAAACCCAGGAAATATTCCAGGGCTCTGGGAGCGCTCGACTCACCAAGTTGTTAGCAGGCGCCATCGCAACCTGTTGTGACCTCGGGCTTTTAACTACGGGGCCGGGTTGGCAGCGAGCGTGCGCTCATCGGGCCGTATTCGAAGGAGGGAAAAGTATGGATTGGCTTAAAACAAATAAAGTAACTGCAATCGTGGGCGCCGGTCTTGCGGTTATAGCGCTTCAAGGCTATGGGTTCGTTTCGATGCGTAGCGCGCTGGAAAATCGAATGGATTTGCTCGAGCGCTCAATGGAAGCAGGGCGTGCGCAGGATGGCACCAAGGTTACGCAGCTTGCTTCGGACCTGGATGTTGTCACCAAAAAAATGGGAGTCACGATGCAGGAGCTCCAACAAGCGCGCGGCGTGGCCGAGCGGCTGAAACAGGACCATGCACGCACGGCGCAGCGGCTGCGAAACGAGCTCGCGGCCAAGGCGGACTCGAAACTGGTTTCCGAGTTTCAGCAAGAGGCGACGACCAAGCTTGCCGAAGTCCAGCAGGATGCCACGACGAAGATCGGCACCGTTTCGGGTGAAGTCGAGGGGGTCCGGACCGATCTCGATGCAACCCGCCAGGACCTTGCGTCCAGCCGGAAAGACATTACGGACGTGAAAACGCAGGTCGCTCGAAATGGGACCGAATTGGCCGAGTTGCGTCGCAAGGGGGAGCGCGACTACTTCGAGTTCGACATGCCCAAGAGCCGAGTGTTCGAACGCATCGCCGACGTTCAGATTCAGCTGAAAAAGACAGATGTGAAGAGACAGAAATACAACGTCATGATTCAGGCTGACGACAGCAGGGTTGAGAAGAGAGACCGCTTGGTCAATGAGCCCATTCAGTTCCTGGTCGGCCGCGATCGGCTCCGGTATGAATTCGTCGTCAACTATATCGACAAAGACCGGATTCGCGGTTATGTCAGCACGCCGAAGGATAAAGTTCTCTCGGCCGAGGGTCCGTCATTCCGGCGTCCACAGTAGTAGCTTTAATCTCTTGCGCCTTCGTGTCTTGGTACTTCGTGATTGACAACCAGAAGGCACCAAGACACAAAGGTACACGGAGGTAACTAGTGAGAGAAAGACGTCTGAGACGTTTCTGCGCTGTTTTTATTCTTATTATTGTTGGATTTGCTCTGCCCGTGCGGGCCGAGGACGATCGGGGATGGACGTTCTCCGGGCGGTTTCAGGGGAGCTCGAATTCTTCAGGCTTGGTCACAAAGCTGGATCCTAGCCTGGGCTACAGCTTCAACCGCCACTTCCAGATGTCCGCGGGCCTGCCTGTCTACTTTGTTAATGAATCTTCGACATTGACGACTTCCACGACGACTTCCCCTGGTTTTGTGAAGGGTATGGGCAACGCCTATCTCGGATTTCAACTCGCGGCCGATAACCCGGCCGTGAACTACGCGTCTAACCTGGTGTTCACCGCGCCGACTGGCGACAAGGACAAAGGGTTCAGCACAGGACGCATGACTGTAGATTGGAATAACAGCTTTAGCCACAACTTTTCGTCGGTGACGCCGTTCGCCAATGTTGGAGTCGCAAACACCATTTCGGATACTTCGTTCTTTGTCAGACCGTTCAGTTCGCTGGGACTCGTAGGCCACTTTGAAGGCGGGGCCACGGCTGGCTCACGACTCGTTCGCGTGGGCGCTTCAGCCTACGGTGTCCAGGCGTCCGGAGAACAGCGGATCATCAGCAAAGTGAAGCAGCGCGATCTTCGAGTCACACAGACCGCGAGTCCAAGTCCCAGTTCCAAGCGCGTTTTCGAAACCAGCAGTGAAATACTGGCACCTGCAGATGCGGCCAACGACCACGGTTTTTCCACGTGGTTTGCAGTCCATCACGGATCGAATGTGGATTTTCAGGTCGGTTATAGCCGGAGTGTAAGCTACGACCTCAACACGGTGTTCTTTGGGGTCGGATTCCGGACTGGCAAGTAATTTTAGATAGGAGAATGGAATATGAAAAAATTAATTACATTTCTTTTTTCGTTGAGCGTCGTTCTGTATTTGAGTGGTGTGGTTACCTACGCCCAGAGCAAAAGCGTGGGGCACGGCCCTGTGCCGTCTGTGAATCAGACCCATGGTCCATCCAACACCGACAAGGGCAAGTCTGACTTGCACGCCGATCATACCAAGGTCGAGACAGCGGACAAGAAGGATCACCAGGCATGGCAAACCAAATTCGAAACGCGCCTGCAGAATGATGCGGCATTTCGAGCGAAAATCGAGAGCTTGCTGCCCGCCGGCACGAACTTCCAGACTGCGGCGAGTGGATTCAAAAATCATGGTCAGTTCATCGCCGCCCTTCACGTTTCCAAGAATCTCGATATCCCCTTCGACCAACTGAAGGCCACGATGCTTGGCCTGGACCCAACAACGTTGCAGGCCCAGGCTGGCTCGAGTCCGAAATCGCTCGGTCAGGCCATTCACGAACTCCGGCCCAACATTCCTGAGACCCAAGTCCAGGTGGAAGTGAAAAAAGCGGGCAAAGAGACGATCGAGACCGAGAAGACGAAGACGGTGAGTTAAAAATCCGAAATCCCCACCCCTCTCTTTTAGGGAGCGAATGGCGCGTTGAAAATCGACTATTCAACGCGCCATTCGCGTCATTGGCGTCATTCGCGGCTATTACACATCAAACTCGGCCCAGACGAACGTGTGGTCGGAGGCGCGGGGCGCGCGGCGTGGATCCATGTCGACGTCGACTTCCTTGCACTTCACGGCGAGCGGCATGGTCGCTAGAATGTGATCGATCCGCCATCCCTTGTTCTTCTCCAGCGAGCTCGGCCGCAGGTAGTCCCAAAAGGTGAATTGCTGTTTATCGGGATATAGATGGCGCAGAACGTCAATGAATCCCCAAGCGGCGGTGTCTTTGTATGCGCGACGCACGTCCTGGTGAAAACAGACGTGCTTGAGGTGTTTTTCGGGGCTGTGAACGTCGATCGGTTCGGGTGCGACGTTCATATCGCCGCACCACAATGCAGGCTGTTCGGGCGACAGGTGTTTTGCGAAGTAACCACGAAGCCGGGCATACCATTGAAGCTTGTATTCGTACTGCGGGGTGCCGAGCTTGAATCCGTTCGGCACATACGTATTGATAATCGGAATTCCGCGCACAACGACTCGCATCAAACGAGCGTCATCGATCTCCGGCCGTTGATCGTCAAATCCGTAGAAAACGGCCTCGGGCGCCACACTCGTCAGCACGGCCACTCCGTTGTATGATTTCATTCCGCGATACTGGAGGTAATAGCCTGTGGAACGCAACACGAGTGCGGGGAATGCTTCGTCCTGGCATTTGGTTTCCTGAATACACAGTACGTCGGGTTTGTGCTTTTCCAACCATTCGATGATCACATCCAGCCGTATGCGGATGGAATTCACGTTGTAGGTGGCGATTTTCATCGCAAACTGGCTTCCGGGGACATTGTTGTCATTATCCTGCCGGCAATCTTCGCGCTCTACTTCCTTTTCGGAGAGGCGTTACAATTTGTAGCATTGCTTCCGTGGCACCAAAAACGTGTTCTATTATTGCGGCCTTCCTGGTGTCCTTGTGTTTTATATAAGATGTATTCTTCGGCTGACAGGAGGCTTATGGGTAATCCCTTATTCGCGAGGAAACCAGTCAAACTTCTGCTCGAAGAGATGGAAGGTGAGAACCGGCTCCGCCGTGTTCTTGGCCCGGTTCAGTTGAGCTCACTGGGTATCGGCGCCATTATCGGTACCGGCATCTTCGTACTGACCGGCATTGCCGCACACGACAAGACCGGGCCGGCGCTGATGCTCTCGTTCGTGGTTGCCGGGCTGGCCTGTATTTTTGCGGCGCTCTGTTATGCCGAATTCGCATCGATGGTGCCGGTGGCCGGTTCCGCATATACGTATGCCTACGCAACCCTTGGCGAGTTGCTGGCGTGGATCGTGGGATGGGACCTGATATTGGAATACGCGGTTGGGTCCGCGACCGTTGCGCATGGCTGGTCGCACTACTTTCAGGATTTCATCGGAATCTTCGGCCTCAAGTTGCCTTTCGTGCTCACGAATGCTCCGTTCGATTTTAATCCGGCAACGGGCACGCTCAACGCCACGGGTACCGTAATCGATTTTCCCGCTCTGGCTATCACGGCCATCGTCACGTCCATTCTTGTCATCGGAATTCGCGAAAGCGCCTCATTCAATGCCGCAATGGTGGGTGTGAAGCTCGTCGTCGTTCTCATCGTTATTGCGGTAGGTAGCTCCTATATAAACCCCCGCAACTGGCACCCATTCGCACCTTATGGACTGACCGGGCTGAGCTTCTTTGGCAAAACGATTTTAGGACAGACGGGAAAGGGTGGAGAGCCGCTGGGCATGCTGGCCGGCGCAGCGACGATTTTCTTTGCGTATATCGGCTTCGATTCCGTGTCCACGCATGCGGAGGAAGCTCGAAATCCCCGGCGTGACGTGCCGATCGGCATCATCAGTTCCCTGTTACTCTGCACGGTGCTCTACATATCCGTGTCCGCGGTTCTGACGGGGATGGTTCCGTACGATAAGATCAATATCGACGCTCCGGTGTCGAATGCCTTCGCGCAGGTTGGACTGACATGGGCCCAGTTCCTCGTTTCACTGGGCGCTCTCACAGGAATCACTTCGGTTCTCCTTGTGTTGATGCTCAGCCAGCCTCGCGTGATGCTGGCAATGGCGCGTGATCGCCTGATTCCGCAGTCGTTCTTTGGCGCTATTCACGAAAAGTTCCGTACGCCTTGGAAAGCGACAATTCTCACGGGTTGTTTCGTTGGCGTTATGGCATCGTTCCTTCCGTTGCGGATTCTGGCGGAACTGGTAAACATCGGGACCTTGCTGGCGTTCATCATCGTGTGCGCCGCTGTGCTGATCATGCGCCGAACGAATCCGGAGCTTCCCCGTCCTTTCAAAGCACCGCTGTTTCCATTCGTTCCGATCGCCGGCATCCTGATTTGCTTGCTTTTGATGTTGTCTCTGCCGAGCGAAAACTGGTGGCGCCTGATCATCTGGCTGTTCATCGGATTCACCATCTACTTCACCTACGGCAAAAAACATAGCGCTTTGCGTCAAATGAATAAACAACACGTCATGAAATAGCCGCAACAATTCAAGACTCGCGCCTGTCTTCGACCACGCGCGCACATCGGAAGAAAAGATAGAGGGCAGCGATTTGGATGAGATGGTAGGTGTCGTTGTGATTGAAGGCGGCGCCATGGCGGAAGCCGGTCTGTTGAACCGCCATTCCGGCGAACGTCACCAGCGTGCCCGCGATGAGCCACTTCCTGCCTTCCTTATGCCGGCGAACATCGGATGCGACGGCGCCGGCCGCGACGCACCCCCCGGCAAAACCTGAAGCATAAATCGTCGCATTCCACAGTGCCCGAAGGCCTGAGACGCTGAAGTAGGAAGCGAAGCCATGATAGGTTCCGCCTAGCAATGACGCAATGCATACTCCGGCATAGGAAATCACCCACAAACGGATCGTTGTTCGATTGCTGGGGCCGATGTGTCTCAAAAGTACTAGCCCGAGGAAAAGGCTGGCCGCTCCCATCGCATAGTCCGTCAGCATCGTAACCGGTTCAGTGATCTGCATCCTTTAGGCCGCTGCCTATTGTCGCCGATTTGATTACTTTAGATACTGTAGATAGTGTTTTTCGATTTTACCAAGGGAGAAACGAGATGCATCACCGCGGCCAACTCATGCTCATCGAACGCATGATCGGCATCGTTCCTCACCTCACTCGCGAAATGCAGGCCCGAATGGCACAGGTTCAAGCGCAGGCGTCGAAAGCGTGAGAGGAATTTCGGATTTCGGATTGCGGATTTCGGATTTAGGGAACAGGCGTCCGCCCAGCAGGTTCCCGCAAAATCCGCAATCCGAAATCCGCAATCCGAAATCCCTCCCCGTTAGTATTCCGGTTCATTCCCAGGCTTCCATTTGATGTTGCAGCCGATGCTGCCCTTGCGGGCAGATGAAGACAACCAGCAGGCCGGCAGCGCCCCGGAATTGTTCTGATGAAAGGATCGCGCCGCCCGCATCCGGCAAGCGAAACGAAGGCATTGGCGTTCCCAGTTCAAGCATCGTTGATGGTGTAGCCGGCATGGCCCTCTCCTCCTTGGAATTTCGAGACTCGGTACCGCTAAGAATTCTACTACACGCCTTAGCGCCAACGGATCAGACCGAGCAGGTTTGAATAATCATCGGTCCACGGCCTTAAACTCTCGGAGCGAATCACGCGTTTCCAGCCGGAAATTCCGGGAATCGAACCGAGGTCTTCGATACGCCTGGCAGCGACAACATGGTCGGAACCCACTTTCCCTTCCTTGTTCAAATCGCCGGTTTGATCGGATCGCGAAAATGCGACAAGGCCGGCATCCGTGGCCAGCGCGGACACAAGCTGTTCGACGTTCAGATAACGATTGGAGACGTGGAAGAGAAGCACACCGCCGGGTGCGAGCTTTGAAATATAGAGTTGGATGGCCTCGCGCGAAAGCAGGTGTGTGGGGATGGAATCCGAACTGAATGCGTCAAGCATGAGCAGGTCCAGAGAGCTATCCGCTGATTGCGCGAGTTGTAGACGCCCATCGCCGATTACGACGTTGCAATTGGCGCCGCATTGTTTCAGAAACGTGAAGAAACGCCGCGCGATCTGCTCGATGGAGGGATCTATCTCGTAGAACGTCACGGGATGGTTCGTGTCCGCATAGGCGGCCATCGAGCCAGAGCCAAGTCCGATAACGCCGAAGTGCTGGAAGCCTCCTCGTTCGTTCATCACACGAATCACGTCGCCCACAGGGCCGGTTGGATGGTAATACGACAGCGGCTTTCCCATCCGAGCGGGATCCGTGCTTTCCACACCATGGAGCGTGTCCCCGTGCATCAGTCTTCGCAAATGTGTGTCCGGCTCATCAAGCACCTTTTTCACGCCGAAAAAATTTCTGCCGACATAGACGCGGGTGGCACCTTCGATGGAAGAGGGTAGGCTCAGCGAATAAACCATCATCAGCAGCGCGAAACATAGAGCGAATCGCAGGGTATGTTGTTCGAATTTGTAACAGATGAAAACGGCAGCAATGTGAGCAATGGCGAAGGCTTCGGCGTGAGCATAGACTCCCGTGGTTTGAAAGACGGCCCAGCCGGTGAGGACCGCAGCTGCAAACAGTAAGGGAATCAGCCAGTTGTCTCTTTCCAATTTTCCCTGCCGGAAGAGCGGTAGCAAGGCAACGAGCAGCGGATATTCGAGAACAGTCTTGAAGATCATCGGTGCGATGATCGCAGTGAACACACCGCCAAAAACACCACCAAGGGCAATCCAGAAATAGAACTCGGTGAGATGTCGCGGATCGGGCCGGCTTTCCGAAAGCGCAGTGTGACACAACAATGCGCCACAAGACAGCAGCACCAGGTGCACACCGATGAATATCCAATTGGAACCCCTGGATCCGCTCACGCCCACCGCGACGATAGGAAACAGCAGCAGTAATATCATCGGGGTTACACGGGACATACGTGCCGATGAAATTCGGAATTGGCGGCCGAAAGCCAGGATGAAGGTCAGGAGGTAGATCGCGAGTGGGATGATCCACAGGAAAGGCAGCGAGGCAAGATCCGCCGTGATGTGGTTCGTCACGGCCAGCATCAGGGCGGATGGCATGAATGCTGCCGCAACCCAATAGAAGCGTGTCCTGGCCTGTATGTGACTGATCGATTCCATGTTGTCTCGTGTGTCTTGTTTCCCGGTATGCCTCCACACGAGTGCCGATGCCAGCGCTAACAAGACCAGCAATCCGAGATAGCCGCCGAACCACAACCGGCTCTGCGAAGCCAGACCAACGCGCGGCTCCAGCAGGAAGGGATATGCGATCAATGCCAGCAGGCTCCCGGCGTTGCTAGCCGAGTAGAGGAAATATGGATCGCGCGCGGCAACGTCCTTGGTACGCGATAGCCAGTTTTGCAAGAGCGGCGACGTGGTCGAGACCACAAAGAAGGGAACTCCTACTGAAGTGAGCAAGCGAACGAGCAGCCACAGCGACGGATGTTGGGATAACGATTCGGAGGAATCGCCTTTGAATGCCATTGGCAAGAACGAGAACGGAAGCAAAAGGACGAAAGCATGCGTGACGATCTGTTTGCGAACATCCGAGGCGCGCCCCAGCAGGTGCGCGTAGACATAGCCTGCCAACAACATTGCTTGGAAGAAGAGCACACAAGTGGTCCAGACGGCTGCGGCCCCTCCCAGATATGGCAACACCATCTTGCCAACCATCGGCTGGCAAACGAAGAGTAAGAACGCGCTGGCGAAGAGCGTTGCTGCCAGGATCGGCACTCGTATTTGGGCGGTCGCGCTTATTGGGTTAACTCCGGATGCTGTTTCATGTACGCGTCGTACCGCATGCGAAGCGTCATAACGGGATTGGCATTCTCGGCCGGCAGAATATTGCCCTGGGTGACACTGAGGTACATGAGGTAGTTGCCATCGTTGTATGAGGAGCCGCTCGGATCGGTTGGGTCCGCCATGAGGATGTACGCCACATGAGATGTCTTGCCGGTACACGGCGCCGCAGCAGGCTTCGGTTCGGTGTCGCATGTGCATCGGCTGTCGCCTCCCTGCCTGTCCGCGGCTTCCATCGCGGCCATCACATGATCAGTGAGCGTACCCTTCACGGCGCGGAAAGCTTTCGCGGCATCCTGCACGACTTCCTCTCTGGTGAGAATGTTGCCCTGAATCGAGAAGAAGATTTTTTCGCCGGGCATCTCGCCCTGAATATCGGTGGAAACTTTGCCATTGTTGGCTCCGTCGAATGCCGCGCTGCGGCCTTGCAGGTCCACGATGCCGAACTGCCGATTCTCGATTCTGGGATCGTTATGAAGCAAACGGAGGATATCCTTCGGGTCGGTTCCTTTCTGAATCTCCTGGAACACAAGCATCTGATTTCGGCCCGATGTATCCAGCGCCGCCTGACACGCCGCGACACCTTTGCCCGGCACAATGACGGCCTGAACTCCCATCAAGCTCTGCGGCGGCTCAAATGCCACGCACGTCGCCGACGCAATCACAAGGCGCCCGGTCTTCTGATCCACGGCAAGCACGGACCATGTGGCCCAGGCGGTGGATTGGAGGGCAAGGAAGAAGCCGCAGAGGAGGAGTCTTTTCATTGCAAGTTTAAAATATCTTCAAAGGGTATTCCTCATTCAACAATCAAGAAAACCAAGATTAAGGGCGATCCGACCAGGGATTTTATCTCAGAAAGCTATCCATCGAAAAATCAGCATCGATGTTTTCAACTTCACGGCTGGAGTGGGCAAAGATCACCTAACTTAGGAGGAACTTTTTGCCCACCGCGAAGTTGGCTGTAGCCCGCGTTTCACTGGCCTTTCATTATCGCTGTGACCTGGTCAATTTGAGCCGCAGTGTTATCGAGCGTGCGGGCAACAACGTCGATCTGATCGGTGGCTTCCGGCCAGTCGTGCTGTTCGAGGGCCTCGCGAATAGCGGGCAAGGTCTTGACGCCGTAGCCCGTGTAGAATCCGGGAGCATAGATCTCGTGCTTGAACCAGGATCGACGCGGAAGGCCGCTTTCGCTGGTCATCGCATGCTCGACTTTGTTGAGGGCGCTGTCGAGCGCCCGCTGAACGTCGCGCGATTGGAGTCGGCCTGCTGAAGCTGGATCACGCATCGCCGCGTCGTATCTTTGCGTACTCTCCTGCAGCCGCGTGAGCGCGTTTTGCAGGGGCGCAAAGTTGAGGAAGGGGGCAGGCGCTTCGGGTTTCGGCGCGACGAAGGGCTTTGTTGGGTCGGCGGCGGACTCGAATGTTTTGTCACTGATACGGCGGTTCTTCTCCAGAATCGTCTCCCGCTCATCGCTGGCGAGTTTCATCACTTCTCCGACATAGCGGCCGACAGTTTCGGCGAAGTTTGAAAAGGTCAATGGCAAATAGTCGGCGTCGGCGAACCTTAACACGGCGCGCCCGGCGGTCTTGGCGAGCGCGACGCCGTAATCAAAGGTCGGGTCGACGAAGCGGGTGTAGTGATCGAACGAATCATAAATTGAGTGGTAGACGCCGTCGGCCTCGCCCTCGCCGCCATAGCCGAGGTTGAGGGTGGAGATGCCAAGGTGCTGCAAAAAAGGGGTGTAGTCGGAGCCGGAGCCAAGCGCTGCGATGCGCAGGTCTGCGCGCTCGCGCGCCTCGCGCATCTCTTCGGGGCTGCCGTTTAAGATCCTTCGAGCGCGCTGCCGGTCCGAGACTGGAATCTCCTTTTCGGGATCCACGACGTCGCGCGCCACCTCATTGATGAACCTTTCAAGTGTGTGCGAGCCGCCGGCGTTGAGGAAGCCACGCTCGTTACCATCGGAGTTGATGTACGCTACAGCGTTTTTGATCAGATCTTCTCCGTGCGCCTCCGCCCATTCGGTAGAGCCGAGCAGTCCGGGTTCTTCACCGTCCCATGCGCAATAGATAATTGTTCGTTTGGGCCGCCACCCATTCTTCGCTAGTTGACTTACGGCGCGCGCCTCTTCGAGCATGGCGACCTGACCGCTGACCGGATCCTCCGCGCCATTGACCCACGCATCGTGGTGGTTGCCGCGGATGACCCACTCGTCGGGACGCTCATTCCCCGTCAAGCGCGCGATCACGTCGTAAGCGGCCACGATCTTGAAGTCGAATTCCGCTTTCAGATGAACCGTGGCCGGACCGGGCCCGATATGATAGGTGATTGGAAGCGCGCCGCGCCACGCGTCAGGCGCGACCGGGCCTGCCATCGCCCGGAGCAGGGGAATTGCGTCGGAATACGAAATCGGCAGCACGGGAATTTTCGTCAAGGTAGGCGCCTCACTGATTTGGAGGCGCTGTGCGTTTGGGGTCGCGCCTACGCCGGGCGTCAGCGGGTCGCCTGGGTAGAGCGGCATGTCGGCAACCGAGCCGCGTTGAGCGCCATCTTCGTTGCGCCACGCGCCCTTCGGATAAATGTCGCCCTGGTAATAGCCGTCGTTGCGTGGGTCCGAATAGATCAGGCATCCGATGGCTCCGTGTTCTGCCGCGACCTTTGGCTTGATGCCCCGCCACGAGCCGCCATAGCGCGCGATCACGATCCTGCCTTTGACATCGATCCCGCGGCGCTCCAGTTCCTCGTAGTCCTGAGGAATGCCGTAGTTCACGTACACAAGTTGTGCCGTCACGTCACCGTTGATTGAATAGGCATTGTAGACGGGGAGTTGCTCGTCTTTCTGGCCCGAGGTTGCATCATCCTGGAGCACCGGCTCTGCCAGCTTCGCGGTGAATTTCTGTGGGGACGTCATCTCCACGACGCGCGTCTTCGGCGTTGGAAAAAGGACATCGAAACGCTCAATTTCCGTCTCAAAACCCCAAGATCGGAACAGACTCGCGATGAACTCTGCGTTCTCCTTGCCGTATGGCGAACCGAGGTGGTGCGGTCTTGCCGACAGACGCTTCATCCAGTCGCGCAGCTCGTCTCTTTTCAGGAATGAGTCAAACTGCCTTTCGAGCGCGCGCTGCCGGTCCGAGCTCTGGCGGTCGAAGCCTGTGAGTGGTCTCTGCTGGTCTGCAGGCGAGTTCTGCGCAGACACAACGGCAAAGCAGAAACAAATCATTATTAGTGACTGGAAGATTCGAAAAACCATCGATGCTTTCCTTTCAGGTGCGAGTATTCGTCCGGACTCAATCGAATGTCAACGGGGATGCGCAACTGCAGCGGCATTCCGAGGTTCCTTCCTGACAAGCAGGCCGTAAAGCAGAAATGCGGCGATGCCACTTGTACCGAGCACGAGAACCATCGGCATGGCTGTGCCGTTGTTCGTCGCTCCCACGACCGTGGCTGCGGTTGCTGCCAATGTGAATTGCAGCGTGCCCAGAAGTGCGGATGCACTGCCCGCTTTTTCGCGGTATGGTTCCATTGCCAGTGCAGTGGTATTTGGATACAGGCATCCCAGTAAAGCGACATAGACGAACAGGAAGGCGGCCGTAGAATACAGACCTGGTGTGCGGCCTATCGTCGTGGCGATGAGCAGAAGACATGCAACGGTCTGAATCGTCAGAGCCTTGCCAATCACCAGATCTCCCTTGAAACGCCGTGTCAGCCGGATATTTACCTGGGATGCTGCGATCAGGCCCAGCGCATTTGCGCCGAAGAAGAATCCAAAACGATCCGGGCGGACATGGAAGAGTTCAATGAACACAAATGGTGAACCGACGATGTATGCGAACATTCCTGCCATACCCAGCCCGCCGGTCAATGCGTAACCAATAAAGTATCGGTCGGCCAGGAGCTGGTAGTAACCCCTCAAAACACTTCTCAACTTAAGCGGTGCCGTTGGCCGGGCGCGATGCGTCTCAGGCAAGCGGAGAATAGCTGCCGCCAACCCGATGGATCCCAGAATGGTGTGCAGCCAGAAAATCGCTCTCCAGCCGAGCCATGTGAGAATCTGGCCGCCGAGAAGCGGCGCAAGCACAGGCCCTACGCCCATGACCAGCACCAGCAATGAAAAGACGCGCACCGCTTCGTGCGCCTCAAACAAGTCCCGTACGACGGCGCGTGCGATGACTTGGCTCGAGCATGCCCCCAGCGCCTGAAAAAAGCGCAGAGCGATGAGCAAGTCAATAGACCTTGCAAGCGCACATCCGGCCGATGCCAAGACGAACAGGAAAAGGCCTGTATAGAGCGGCAGCCTCCGGCCGAATCGATCAGAAATCGGACCATAGAACGCCTGTCCGATGGCGAGTCCAAGAAAGAATGATGCGAGCGACAGTTGAACATGACCGGGTTCGGCGGAGAATGCCAATCCCAATGCCGGCAACGCGGGCAAGTACATGTCCACCGAGAGCGGCGTGAGCGCCGTGAGAAGGCCCAGCAGCGTGATTGTTTCCGTGTGGCGGCCATGCGGCATGCGCGCGAGTATTGGTTTCTGGTGATAGAATGTCAATCCCGAACGTAACGGAGAACACGAATGAAACCACAACGCATCGGCATTCTATATCCTGGCGCGATGGGCATATCGATTGCTGCTTCCGCACAGAATAGCGGCCATCAAGTTTATTGGACGTCGAAAGGGCGAAGTTCCGCAACGCGCGAGCGCGCGGCGAAATTTGGGCTTTATGATGCAGGCACGATTGCGGCTCTCTCGGCCGAATGCTCCATACTCCTGAGTGTCTGTCCACCGCATGCCGCGGAGGACGTCGCGAAGCAGGTCTTAGCATGCGGCTTTAATGGACTATATGTGGACGCCAACGCGATCTCACCGGAACGAACGATCCGTCTTGGTCAGATGCTGGCCGAAGCCGGCGTCAGTTTTGTGGACGGCGGGATTATCGGCGAGCCCGCCTGGAAGCCGAACACCACGTGTCTGTACCTGGCTGGATTACGCGCAGCGGATATTGCCGCTTGTTTTTCTGCCGGTCCACTGGAGACCCAGGTGCTCGGAGCGACGGTTGGCAGAGCGTCCGCTCTCAAGATGTGCTTTGCCGCCTATACGAAGGGCACACTTGCGCTCCTGAGCGCTATCCTTGCGACCGCCGAGAGTCTCGGTGTGCGAGACGCGTTGCTTCAGCAGTGGAGGCATGACGATCCGAATTTCGCGGACAACGTGTACAAACGTGTGCGCGCCGTCACTGCCAAGGCCTGGCGATTTTCCGGAGAGATGGAGGAAATCTCCAGCACGTTTCGTGATGCCGGGCTGCCTGGCGAGTTCCATGCCGCTGCCGCGATCGTCTATCGCAGACTGGCTCAGTTCAAAGATTCAGGAACGCCGCCGACAATTGAGGACGTGCTGGGCGCGTTGTTGCAGACAGAAAACCAGCCAAGTTAACATCGCCACCAAATGAAGTCGGGAGCCGAGCCCGGGGTTTTGCCATCCAGCAAGGTGAGGTCTCAAGGAATTTTAGAGCCCGCCCGCCCGATGGGTCACGCCTGGCTGGGGTTGCTGCTGCTTTGCGCGACGTTGGTCGCGTACCTGCCTGCGATTCGCGGTGGATTGCTGTGGGACGACAACGCCCACGTCACCCGCGCGGATCTCCAATCCTTGCTTGGTCTGTGGCGAATATGGTTTCAGCTTGGCGCCACCCAGCAGTACTATCCCCTGCTGCACAGTGCGTTCTGGGTGGAGCACCGGTTGTGGGGGGACGCGACCGTGGGTTATCACCTGGTTAACGTGGTGCTGCACGCGGCGGCGGCGTGTTTATTTGCGCTTGTCCTGCACCGGCTGTCGATGAGGGGCGCCTGGCTTGGAGCGTTCATTTTCGCACTGCATCCGGTGTGTGTGGAGTCGGTGGCGTGGATTTCGGAGCAGAAGAACACGCTGTCGACGGTGTTCTATCTGTCGGCGATGCTGGTATATCTGCGGCATGATGAGGAGTCGAATGGCGGGACGCGGGAGGCCTTGCCCGGTCGTTGGCAGAGAAATCGGGCCCGAACGCGCTTCCTCCGTCTCACGCCTCACTATTTCGTCGCACTTGCGCTTTTCATTGCCGCCCTGCTGAGCAAAAGCGTGACGGCGACGCTGCCGGCGGCGCTGCTGGTAGTGATATGGTGGCGGCGGGGGAGGCTGTCCTGGAAGGAGGACGTCCTGCCGCTGGCGCCGTGGTTTGCGTTGGGAATGGCGGCGGGGTTGTTCACGGCGTGGGTGGAGCGCCGGTTTGTAGGCGCGGAAGGAGTGGAATTCACGTTGAGTGCGGTCGAACGGTTCCTGGTTGCGGGGCGGGTGGTATGGTTTTATCTCGGCAAGCTTCTGTGGCCTGCGAACCTGATGTTTATTTATCCGCGCTGGGACGTGAGCGGCGCCGTGTGGTGGCAGTATTTGTATCCGGCCGGGATATTGGCCCTCGTCGCGGCGGCATGGATGATCCGCGGCCGCACGCGCGGGCCTCTCGCGGTGCTGCTTTTTTACGTAGGCTCGCTGTTTCCGGCGCTTGGATTTTTCAATGCCTACCCCTTCATCTATTCCTTTGTGGCGGATCACTTCCAATACGTCGCCAGCCTCGGGGTGATCGCATTGGTTGCCGCCGGCTACGGGAAGTGGCCGACTGCGGCCGCTGCCGCGGCGATCTGCGTACTCGGCACGCTTACTTGGCTTGAATGCCGGATATACCGCGATTCGGAGACGTTGTATCGGACGACGCTGGCGCGCAATCCCGGTTGCTGGATGGCGTACAACAATCTCGGTTTCGTTGTCCAGGGCGACGGCAGGGTGTCGGAGGCCAGTGCCCTCTATCAGCAGGCATTGAGGATCAAACCGGACTACGTCGAAGCACACAGCAACCTGGGGACCGTGTTTTACACCGAGGGTCGTTTGGCAGAGGCAATCGCCCAATTCGAGGAGGCGCTGCGGCTCAGGCCGAATTACGCCGAAGCCCGGAACAATCTCGGCAACTCCTTGGTTGCCGCGAACCGGCTGCCAGAGGCGATCTCCCAATTCGAGGAGGCGTTGCGGCTGAAACCAAGCTATCCCGAGGCCGACCTCAATTTGGGATCCGCGCTGTTCAGGGTTCACCGGCTTCCCGAGGCGACCACCAGCATCAAAGAAGCGCTCCGGCTGAAACCCGACTACGCGGAGGCCCACGACGCCTTAGGCGTTGTATGGTACAACTCCGGCCGTTTGCCGGAGGCGATCGCTCAATTCGAGGAGGCGGTTCATTTGAAGCCGGATTATGGTGCTGCTCACCGGGACCTGAGTGCGGCGCTGTGGGCATCCGGCCGGTCGGCGGAGGCCATCGCCGAATTGGAAGCTGCGCTGCGCCTCGCTCCGGATGACACGGAAGCGGCCAGTGCTCTAGGCAGTGCGTATTATATGGCGGGCCGTTTCCCGGAGGCGGCCGCGCGGTACGAGGAGGTGTTGCGGCTCAAACCCGGTCAGGCGGATGCCCACAACAGTCTGGGTCTCGCCTTGCAATCTTTGCACAGGCCTGAGGAGGCCTTGGCACAGTTTCGGGAGGCGATACGGCTGAGTCCCGATTACGCTGAGGCCCACTATAACCTGGGCCTCAGCCTGACAGCATTCGGCCGCCGTGAGGAGGCGATGGCCGAATTCAAGGCCGCAGTGCGATACAAGCCCGACTACGCCGAGGCCCACGACCATCTGGGCGCCGTGTTTTACGCCGCCGGCCGATTCGCGGAGGCGGTCGCCGAGTTCACTGAGACCGTGCGGCTCAAGCCGGATTTGGCCGGGGCCCGTAATAATTTGGAACTTGCACGGCGGGCTGTGGGATCGGCGGGACAAGCCAAGGGCCCGCGATGATGGCCCAAGCAGCCTCCGTTATTTCAACTCCACGATGATCGCTCTGGCAGCGCCCACCGTGTTCCCAAACCATTCAAGACTCCATCCCAAGAAAATCTTTCGTAAGACTGGTCTCGATTTCAAAGAGACGTCGATCACCATACTGGCGCGGATAGGGAACGTCTACCGTGATCCGCTTGAAGATTCGAGCCGGTTTTTGACTGACAATCAGGATGTGCTGCGAGAGAAACACGGCCTCACTGATGCTGTGGGTCACGAAGAGGATCGTTTTGCCGGTTTCCTGCCAAATACGAATCAATTCTTGCCGCAGCTTGCGCGCCGTCAGTTCGTCCAGCCCGCTGAACGGCTCGTCCATCAGAAGAGTATCCGGGTCAATGACAAGAGCGCGGGCAATGGCAACCCGCTGCTGCATTCCGCCCGATAGTTGCAATGGAAAATAATTCTCGTATCCGCCGAGGCCCACCAGATAGAGGTATTTGAAAGCGAGTTGGCGCCGGGCGTCCTTGTCGAACGTTTGTTCTTCGAGAGGCAGGATCACGTTATCCGCGACTGTCCGCCAGTTCAGCAGCCGCGGCTGCTGAAAGACGAATCCCGTTTTTTTCCCGTCCATGGAGATATGCCCGGAACTGTGATTATCGAGCCCCGCAACGAGATTCAGGATTGTCGATTTGCCGCAGCCCGAAGGTCCGAGAATCGAGTTGAGGGTCGCATTGCGGCAAGAATGTGGGGCACCAGTTGCGGAAAGATAATCTTCCGAATGATCGCGCTCCTGCTGAGATGAAAGGCGTGGCCCATGTTCACAAGAGGTTCTGGATTGAGCCGAGACCTATCCTCATTTCTACCAGTTCTTGGACGCATCTGTGGGAAAGCATGTAGTCGCGGGCTTTAGCCCGCGTGTCCCTTCCGGGAACAGGAGGGGTGGCTGCGCCATCAAGAGAATGGTCCAGTTCCTTATTGGTGCAGACGGGGAGCTTCCCTAGAAATTCACCCGAGCACCGATTGTAAATCTCCGGTTTCCGCTCGCTGTCGTAATGCGCCCGAAGCTGGTGGAATTGATGCTGAGGTTCGCCGGGGTCGGCACATTAAAATTCGGATGATTCAATACATTGACGACATCCATCCGAAATTCAAATTCCTTCGTTTCCGTCATCCTCACACGCTTGATCAGGTTGGCATTGAAGCCGACGGTCGGCGGCCCTTCGACCCATTTCAAGCCAAGAGTGCCGTTCTTTCCCGGAACCGGATTCACCAGGAGAAGCTTGCCTTGAGAATCCGTAATCGCCTTGTTGCTGAATTGGCCATTGAGCCCGTTGGTGGACGTGACACCGGCCATTGACGGATCGGTGATTTGCTGGATGCCGGGGAAGTAAATCACCCCATTGGCGACCTTCGTGACTTTTCCGGCGTTCTTTGGGAAATCTCCGACGATATCCGGGGTCGTGACCGTGGTGGAGGCGCTAGTGGTACTGGCGGCGCTAGTGAATGTCCAGAGAGGAGACGTGATCGTCAGCGGCGCTCCCGAAATCCAACTGAAGACTCCGCCCAACTGCCAACGCTCGACCAACCGTTGGACGAAACTGGATACGTTACCCAGGAACGGCCGGCCCGGTCCGAAGGGCAACTCGTATGTGCCATTCGTGGAGAAGGCGTGTGTGCGATGGTATCCCAGCAGAGCTTTATTGGCTGAACGGTTATTCGGATCCCGATAGTCTATCGTGGAATCCCCATCGTTTTCGCCGATCGCGCGGCTGAACGTATATAGCGTCTGATTGGTGAAGCCTTGCGAAAGCCGTTTCGTCAACTGGACCTCCATCGAGTGATATGTGGAGTTGCCCGGATTTCCATGCAAGGTCACAAACTGAAACTGCGGATTGAAGACGAAAAAGTTTTCCGGGAACAGTCCGCTGTTTCGGACGAAGCCGCCGCCCTTACCGGTGATGCTCGTGCTGCGGTTCAGGTAGTCCGCCAACTGCGCGGCGCTGCCGTTTGCGATAAAAGCTCGAGTATTGTTGTTTGCGCGCAGGGATGCCGATGCGGTAACGGTCGTGCCATTGATCACGCCCGAACCCAAATCGAGGCCTCGTAGCATTTGATCGAAGAGAGCGGCATTGCCTCCCGCGCGTGTATTATTGAACGCTTCAAGAAAATTGTTCTTGAAAATGTCCACCGGGTTTTGCGGAATTCCTCCCCAAAGCTTCGTGCCCTTGGCGCCGACATAGGCGACGCTGAGCGCCATACCCTGTCCCAGATCGCGCTGAATCTCGAAGTTGAAGTTTTGAATATAAGGGGCCACGCGGTTTGAGGCGCCCATAGGAATAGTCTCATTCCGGCTGCCGTCCAGTGGAACAGGCTGAAGCGGCGCGAACTGCTGCGGTATGGGCAGCGTGATGTTGGCAAGCGACAGGTAACTCGGCGACGTATAAGACAGACCGTTGTTCACAGAACCTGCGAACGTGCCCGGAAGTGCACGCCCAAAAACTGAGGACAGCGCCACAGTGCTGAGGGAACTGCCCGTATAGCTCCAGCCATATCCCGCACGCAGGACGGTCTTGTCCTTTCCAAACCAGGGAAGTGACCAGCTCAAGCCAAAGGAGGGCGCAAAGTTGTTCCAGTCGTCGCCCCACATTTGCCTGCCCGGATTCGGCGAATGCTTGCCCACAAACTCCACCTTGGTCAAACCGCCGCATGAAAATCCGCAGAGGCCGTTTTCCCTGTCCACCGGAGCGCCCGCCAAACCTTTCCCTTCATAGGGGACGCCGAAGTATTCGTAATGAACGCCGTAATTCAGCGTTAGACTTGAACGCACCTTCCAACTGTCCTTTAAGAACAAACTAAATTCTGTTGTGTGCCAGTCGCGAATCTGTAATTTCACACCGTCTTTATAGCCGCGGAATACCAGATCCTTCGGGTCTCTGAGATCGAAGGCCTGCACGATGCTGGCCACCGACCCGGACAAATCGGTCAGCAAATTCCGCGCTAAAGTCTGGTTGTTGCCGGTAAGACCGGGAATCGCGACGTTGTCGACTCCCCTCACTGCCACTCCTCCGGCGCCCAAAACCGCCCGCGGAGTGAAATTGGTGTCGCTTCCGGAGCGGGAGGCGGCGAAGCGCAGTTCTCCACCGAATTTGAAGGCATGCGCGCCCTTGGTCCAACTGAGGTTATCCGCATAACTGTAGAGTGGACTGTTGGATTGACGGGTTTCCGGGTTCGACGCACTCCATTTCAGGAGGTTTTCCGGGAAGAGCGTCGTGTGAACCAGGAGCGGGATCCCGTTGTACTGCGGAAGGATCTTAAACGCCGTCAAGCCCGGCTCGACGGGTTCGCCCTCATTGAAAAGGGGCCTTCCCACGTAATACGCCGCCCAACTGGCTTGCTTGGTGTTCCGATATCCCACACGGAGTTCGTTCACGATGGACGAGGACAGCGTGGATACCAGAGATCCGTTATAGATCCTGGGCCATTTGTTGTTCGCGCCATCGTACCCACCGGGCCACTGCTGGATGCCGGCCTGTGTGGTGTGGTTCAGGCCGCGTTCGTAGGTATGGGTGAAACTGAGCTTGTGATTGGAATTGAAGCTATGATCGAGCCGTATGTTGAACTGGTCGCGGTTGGTGTCGTAGCCATTTCCGTCGGCGAAATCTATGCCACTGATCCTGCGCGTGAAGCGAAAACCCGCCGTATTCAGACCGTCGATGGTCAGAGCAGGAGTCACCGCGCTGCTTGCTGCACCTGTGAAGTCGTTCGGCAGCGGCATTCTTGAGAGCAACGTGTTTTGAATAAAACCGGTCGGATCAAATCCCAGCCGGTTCGGATCGCGGCCGAACACGCTGAATTGTTGAAGGTCGCCTGTCGCGTTGGCAGGCTTCACCGGATTGCCGTTCCGATCCACCGTGGGGTTGTTGGAAGTCGCATTCTGGTTGTCCATCCCCGGGAAAAATCGGAAGATGCCTTGCCGCGCCTCCGCGGTCAACACAGGGCCGACGAAAGTCTGTTTAAAGAGGTCCCGCTGTTCGTCCACCAGGACGAAGAAAAATGTCTTGTTCTTGATGATAGGCCCACCGATACGGCCTCCAAACTGATTGCGGTTCTCGTAGTCTTTCGGGACACCATTAAAGTTGTTGAACCAGTTGCTGGCATCGAGCGCGGAATTGCGATTGTTCCAGAACAGGCTGCCGCGGAACTGATTGGTTCCTGAGCGTGTGACCATTTGCACCTGTCCGGAACCGCGTCCCATCTCCGCATCCACAGGCGCAGTGATGATGCGCACCTCCTCGACCAGGTCTGGACTCACGTATGTGGACGAAAATGCTCCGTGGAGATACCGTCCGTCGGAGACGACGAAGCCATCTCGCGTCGTATTCACGGCGCTGAGGCGCCCGCCGGCAAAGAAGCCGACATCTCCCGCGGACGAACCGGTATTGGTCCCCTCACCGCTGACCGCATTGCTGACGCCGGCCATCGAAGTGACCAAATCCATCACGTTGCGTCCTCCAAGTGGGAGGTCGCGTACCCTGTATTCGGGCAGTACCGTGCCGACCGAGGACGACGATGTCGCAATCAGCGTGTCGGCTGCGACAGTCACTTCTACACTCTGCGCTACCGAACCAACCTGAAGAGTGAAGTTCAACCGAACCTGCTGGGAGACTCCAAGAGCGACCTCGTTATAGGTCTGGGTTCGAAACCCGGACAGCTCTGCGCTGACCTTGTATGTTCCCGTTTGCAGGCTGGCAAACTGATAAGCCCCAGCCTCATTGCTCAACACGGTCGTGACGATTCCGGTCCCGGTATTCGTCGCCGTGATTGTCACACCGGGAATTAATGCGCCCGAGGCGTCGGAAACGGTTCCGCCCAATGTCGCATTGCTCGTTTGGGCGAATGTGTGAGTGGATAGGACGATGACCAGAAACACCACGGCTGAGACAAGAACATTTTTCATAAGCACTCCCCCCACATCCTCTCCTGGCAGAGAGTGGTGCATTGAGGTGCATTAAATTGTTGCTTTGCTCTTCAATGTCAAATGTCGGGATGTCCCATGAACGATGTCATATACACTTGTCAAACGACGTAATTACCCAACGACCCAATAACCCAATTGAACTATCTGGTCATTTGGTAGTTCGGTCATTTGACAGCTACATATGACATCGTTCATGGGACATCCCAACATTTGACATTTGCGATCCAGCAACACGCAAATGCACCATTACGCTCCTGGCAGAGAAGAACTTCAACTGTTTTAATGTCTTTCTGAAAATTTGCGGCGATTATAGCAGCGCACTCCGACGCGTCAAAGGAAATCGGATTTTCAGCGGAGGCTTGTCAACGCCGCGAGTCTCGGCGTGTGCAGAAGTTGTGTCCAATTTGGGCCGCTACCGTCCGACCTGTTATACTCGCGCCACTATTTCGAACTTTTGGACGTGAGGAGGTCAGTCGTATGAAAAGGGTAAGCGTGATGTCTCTTGCCATGGCCGCGTGCCTTTTTGTGATTGGTGCTCCGGTTGTCGCACACCACGGAACCAACGCATCGTATGACATGGGGAAGCACGTCACCTTGACGGGAGTTGTCACGGAATTTACGTGGTCCAACCCACATTGCCAAATCTATTTCGACGTAAAGGACGACAACGGCAACGTCGTCCATTGGGCTGCCGAAGCCAGTAGTCCGGGCCAGTTGCGGATTAGTGGCTGGACCAAGGATTTGCTGAAGGCTGGAGATCAAATCACGATTACCCTCTCCCCATCCAGAGCAAGCACGCCGGTCGGTGTTCTCGAGAAAATCGTACTTCCGAGTGGAAAGGTCATGGCCAGGGGTGCCCAGGCTGGTCAGTGAGGTATTGTTCAGGAGGTTCAGCATGCGGGATCGCCCCGCGAATTCGATCGTTGCGCTGTTGGCAATATTGATCTTCTCCTCCTTGACGCTCGCCCAAGGCGGTCAGCGGGGAAGAGGTCCGCAACGGGCGCTGCCCTTTGACGCCCATGACCTCTCGGGAATCTGGCTGGGAAGAAATCAAGTCATGGCACTGAGTGCGCAACCTCCTCCGAGGACAGCGTGGGGAGAGGCGAAATTCAATTCCTATAAGCCCTCCTACGGGCCTCGGGCTATTCCTCCCGCATTGGGGAATGACCCGCAGGGGAACTGTGATCCGCTCGGCATACCGCGCTTACTGATGTTTGAAAATAATCCATGGGATTTCGAGATCATTCAGACGCCGGACAGGATGCTTCAGATCTTCGACAGGCATCACGTCTATCGACAAATCTGGGCGGACCGGCAAGAACTTCCAAAGGATCCCGATCCCAGGTGGATGGGATACTCGGCCGGCAAGTGGGAAGGAGACACATTCGTCATTCAGTCCGTTGGTTTTGACGAGAGATCCTGGCTGGATCATTTTGGCAATCCGCACAGTAGCGAGATGCGGCTTGAGGAGCGCTATCGGCGCGTGAACCATGACACCATCGAACTGGTCCTGACGATCGATGACCCCAAGACATATACGAAACCGTGGGTCAGCGACAAAAAGATCCTCACCCTGCAGCCGATCAAGGAGTTTACCGACGAACTGTTTTGTGTCCCGTCGGAAGAGCAGGCGTTCAACAGAAGGGTTAGGGATCCTGCGGGCGGCGTGATCAACAAATAGAACAAATAGAACTCAATCAAAAACCCGAAAAATGACAAAATGTTGGGATGTCCCATGAGCGATGTCCGGTGCACTTGTCCGACTACCCGATTTACCAACTGACCCACTGATGAATATTCTTCAAGTTCCCAATCCGGTTTCAGGTGCATCTCCCAATAACCGAACTCCTTGGGTTTGTTCTGATTTGTTGTTACCATGAAAAACCCGGAGGAAGTTTAAGGCGACCGAAAGGAGTCGAAGAACCAGGAGACAATTCCGATGGGATACCGGATTCTTGTGGTTGAAGACGATGGGGTGACGGCGCTATCCCTTCAAGACCTGTTGCGCCGCCTGGAACACGACGTGGTTGGTCTAGCATCGACGGGCCGTGAGGCCATAACGTTGGCGGAAGCCGAGCAGCCGGATATCATACTGATGGACATTTGGCTGGCAGGGCCGATGAGCGGGATCGAAGCGGCCCGCCAGATCCGCCAGAGGCTGGACATCCCCATCGTTTTCGTTACCGCACATTCGGACGAATCGACGCTCCGTCAAGCCCAGGGAGCCCAGCCATATGGTTTCGTCCTAAAGCCGTTTGATCAGAACGATCTGCGTGTCGCGATCGAGGTCGCGCTCCACAAACATCGCATCAACGGCCATCTCCAGCGGAGCGAGCGGCGATTTGCAACAACGCTCGAGGCCATCGGGGAAGCCGTGATCTCAACGGACGCGAGAGGCATGGCCGACTTTATCAATGGCGCGGCCGAAGCGCTGACAGGTGTTCCGGCCGGGCAAGCGCTTGGCAAGCCGGTAGCCAGTTTCCTGAAGCTGGTCGATCCGAAATCGCGAGAACCGCTCGCGGCCGATCGACCCTGGAATGGGGAGGCCGTTCTCGTTGACGTAACTGGCCGCGAGGTTCCGGTTGTTGGCAGCATCGCGAACATTTCGTCAGACAGAACGGAGGCGGCCGGTCAAGTGATGGTCTTGAGGGACGTCACCGAAGATCGGCGCACGGCCGAACTTCTCGAGCGCCAGCGCGCCGAACAAATCATTGCCGAAGTCAGCGAAGCCGAACGCCGGCGTTTTGGTCAGGATTTACACGATGGGCTCGGCCAGATGCTGACCGGTGTCGCCTTTTTGTGCAAGACGCTCGAACAGAAGCTCGCCAGCAGATCACAGCAGGAGTCCGCCGACGCGAAAACCATGAGCGACCTACTTGGCGACGCAATTCAGAGTACGCGCGAACTCGCCAGGGGATTATTGCCGGTACCGCCTCAGCCGGACGGACTGGTATTGGCGCTTAAAAACCTTGCCGATCAAATCACCTCTCAATTTCAGATCGAATGCGCTGTTCAAGAGCTCTCGTACGCACAGATATCGGATCCCAGCACCGCCACCCATTTGTTCCGAATCGTTCAGGAAGCGGTAAACAACGCCGTCAAGCACGCCGGCGCGCAACGGATCGACATCTGCTTGCAAGCGGAGCAAGCCACTGGCTGTCTCAGCGTAAGAGACAATGGACGAGGAATTTCCAGCGAAGCTTCAGGGCGGGGTAGCGGGCTCGATATTATGCGGCATCGGGCCGCGACGATTGGTGGCTCGCTTAGAGTTTCGGCAGACCCCGGCGGAGGCACCGTCATGACTTGCCGTTTTCCATTGAAACCATGACTAAGGCCAAGGTCTTCCTGGTCGAAGATCACCCCATTACCCGCCGGGGGCTGGCTCAGCTCATCGATAGCCAGGCCGACATGGAAGTGTGTGGTTGGGCCGAGGACGCTGTTCAAGCAGTTACCGGTGTGGACCAGACGGAGCCCGATCTCGTCATCACGGACCTCTCTCTGAAGGGGACGGATGGCCTGGACCTTCTTAAGCAGATACGTCCAAAGCATCCACGTCTTCACGTGCTGATTCTGTCTATGCATGACGAATCCCTTTACGCGCAACGGGCTCTACGCGCGGGCGCCCGTGGCTACATCATGAAGGCGGAGGCTCCTGAGAACGTATTAATCGCCGTGAGACGGATCCTGAGTGGAGAGGTTTACCTCAGTGAAACGGAGTCCGCTCGAACTCTGGCGAGCCTCGCCGACGGTTCCCCGCCTTCGCTGAAGTCGCCCGTGGAACAGCTTAGCGATCGGGAGCTCGAAGTATTTCGATGGATCGGTCGGGGATCGAGTCTTCGAGAGATTGCCGAGCGCCTCCAATTGAGTGTGAAGACTGTTGAGACGCACTGCTCCCACATCAAAGCAAAACTCAATATCAAGCATTCTCGCGAACTGGCCCGCCAGGCCGTGCTATGGCTCGAGCAGGTGGACCGGTAGCCAGTCACCGAAAAAGTGAACTGCGAAGGCAGTTGAAGATTGGTACAAACGCGGGCTAAAGCCCGCGACTACATATTGCGACAACGTCTCGGCGAAGCATGTAGTCGCGGGCTTTAGCCCGCGTTCGCATCTGCCGATTTCAGGATTAACGATAGCGTAGCCATTCTGACACCGTCATTCCCTGGATTTCCGCGTTATCGGGGATCGCCGAGTGGATGTTGGCGGTTGCGATGTGACTTCTTGTGCAAAGCCCCTATCGGGAGTT